>ERZ772926.1636-NODE-1636-length-10429-cov-21.366975_pt1 | contig 10429 bp, 8 predicted proteins | sample MGYA00511136_ERZ772926 | MGnify/ENA primary metagenome ERZ772926 (study PRJEB29015, sample SAMEA2737917) | human oral metagenome | biome: human oral; feature: human-associated habitat; material: dental | place: China | collected 2153 ... | reverse complement strand
TGGCAAGTTAACCCGGCTCAAGGTGGGTGACGCAATCTCTACTACAGATATTGATCGGGCATCCAGCGAAGCCCTATGGTGCGCGTTGACCCGTGACCCAGATTATGACCCCAAGACTGGCTTGCCGGAAAACCCAAATCGAACGATTCGGATTCATGGAACACATCTTACGGCTTCCGATGAAATCACGGTGTTCCCAGTAGCCGCTGCATCCATTCCCATTCGGGATGGATTCGCCAAGCTGGGAAGTAATTATCATCATGTGCGGTTATTCCGCGTTCCCAGTGGCAAAAAATACAAGTATTGTCTCATGCAGGTGTACACGGTTGATCTTCTCAAATTCCGCAAAGAAGACCTATTCACCGTAGAGCTCAAGCCACAAACTATTAGTGTTCGAACATGTGAAGCACTACTACGCAAAGCGCTAGCGAATGGCACTGCGGAATATTTGGGCTGGCTGGTCAGCGATGATGAACTACTCATTGATACCTCATCATTTGATACTCCCGGAATTGTAAAGTTGCGAGAAGAATATGGTCCTGTCAATCGATGGCGACTTGCTGGCTTAACTTCAGTTACCCGATTGAATCTCCGACCTCTTTACCTCAGCAAAGAGGGATTAAAACCTAACGTCAATCCCGAAATTAAAAAGATTATTGATAATCGTAGTTGGATTATCACTGTAAACAAACTATTCAGTAGCGGCCACGTCAAAATTATCCGCCGAGATGCGCTTGGGCGTCCTCGACTCCATAGCGCAGCTCATCTACCAATATGTTGGGAAGTGAAATGAAGAAATGAGTGACAGTGGTTGGCAAGTCCTCGACTTCAGTGACTTCAAGGGGTCATTGACGTATAAACGAGGTAATGTCCATGTACGCAAGCATGAAGATGGTTCCGAAGTAGATGTGCCTCTCGCCCATGCCGCTGTGGTGATTAAAGAAGCAACGTTCGGAGGCCAATCGGTTTCGGAATCACCTGTTTGACTTGGGTTTTTGTCGTGCTCAGTTCAGCGTATATGTGCAGTATTTACCACTAGGTGTTCGACTGCACATCCTGGCGAAGAGTATTAAAACCGAGCTACCTCATGGTGGTGACGTGCGGTTTTTGGCTGTGACGGATACACAATGGTCAAAAACTATTCGATATTCCAACGCTGATGAAACAAAAGCCGAGGAAACACCGAGCCAGCTTATGATTTTTTAAAAGTAAAATCCCCTGATATTACCTGTTCAAACCCTATTTTTGGGGCTATAACAAGTATATCAAGGGATTTGAGAGTTGAACCCCAGCCGAAGACTGGCTTGCCGACGACCAAAAGCAAGTATATCAAGGGATTTGAGAGTCGAACCCCAGCAGTTATGAGTGTTGGGCGGAAAGATCCCCAAGTATATCACAGAGCCGAACCCCAGCAACCCCAGTGATCCTAGCAATCATCCAAAGTCAGGACCCAGTATATCGGGGTTTAAAAATACAAAAACCCTGCAAATAATCAAACTTCAACCGGAACATCCAATCTCAACTTGGACAAGCAAACATATCAATAAGAAAACACCTTTGTGCTCTCCCCTATACTAAAATCCCATATATCCAATCATTCGCAGAAAACCGGAGCATGCCACATGTCAATCATTGTTCGCCGACTCGCCCACCGCACAGGCACCGTCACTGGGTAGCGGAATAGCTGATCCCTGCAGCAAACCTCAACCCACAACGCAAGGTTAGTTGGCCTGCAGCCGAACCCATGACGCGCCCCTGAGTGGGCATATCACGCCGCGCCCTATTGATTTCCATCATTTCTGGCGCCGGCGATTTTCCCATGCTTTCCCAAACCTCATGGAGTTCACTGTGAACCAACCCACCCCGGTGCTTTCGGCACGCCAACTCACACGACGCTTCCGAAACACCACCACCGTCAACAACGTATCCTTCGAAATTCACCCCGGCCAGATTGTGGCATTGGTCGGCCCGAACGGCGCCGGCAAAACCACGACCGTGAAAATGTGTTCGACCCTCCTGGCACCCACATCCGGCACAATCACGGTATGCGGCATTGACGCCACCCGAAGGCGTCGACAAGCGAGGCAACACATCGGCATCATCCTGGGCGGCGAAACCGGCTTCTACCGGCACGCTTCTGTCAAAGATAACCTGCTATTCTTTGCCGACGTCGCGGGCGTTCCGTCACGCAGCCGCCGATCCCGAGTCGAGGAAGCCCTCGCGCAGGTCCGCCTCACCGACCGCATGTTCGACCCGGTTGGGGAGCTGTCGCGCGGCATGAAGCAACGCCTCCACATCGCACGCGGCCTGCTGTCTCGCCCCCAAGTGCTGCTTTTCGACGAGCCCACCAACGGCCTGGACCCGGAGATTTCCGTCGAAATTCGGGCCCTCATCCGGGAATTAGCCACCGACGGCGCAGGCGTACTACTCACATCGCACCTGCTCACAGAGGTGGCGGAGCTATCCGACACGATCCATGTGCTCATTGATGGGCGCATCGTCGTCACCGGCGGGGTCGCCGACATCGCCGAACGTGCCGGAATCACCGCGGTGACCTCGTTCACCACCCCGCTGGGCGCGGAGCCGCGGCTGCGGGAGTTCCTCGCCACTCTCACCCACCATGATTCGATTGCGCACGTTACATGCGTGCGAATGGCCGCCCACCACGCTGGCCTCATCAGTTGGTGCGGCGCCCCCACGGATGTTTCCGCGCTGGCTGACGCCGTGGGCCTGACGGTAACTGACGTCATGACCAGGAAGCCCAACCTGGAGGAAAGCTACCTGGCGCTGGTGGGGCAATCATGATTTCGGTTATGCGAATGGTGTGGTTTCACCTGCGGCAGTTTGCCCGGGTCGGATATTTCGTGGGGCTGCTGGTGTCGTCAACCACCTCAATGTTTCTGCTGCAACTGCTGGCGATGCGCGCCACCACCGGGCCGATTCTAAGCCCGGATCCGCAGCTGTGGGTGCGGGCGGCACTGGTGGGCATGTGGTCGGTGTGCACGGTGTCGGCGGGGATGATTGGTTTTCAGCGGATGCAAGGCACCCTAGTGCATGTGCTGTTTTCGCCCCGGTCACCCATTGCCACGCTCGGGCCGATAGTGGCGGCAGGCTCCTGCTTTGGGATTCTGGCGTTTCCGCTGGCGGCGGGCCTGGCCGTCGTGTTTCACCAGCCAGTCGGCGCAATCAATGGGTTTGGCCTGCCACTCTACTGGCTGGCTTGCCTGTCGGTCAGCGTGGTGGTGGCGGCCACGTTCGTGTTTACGCGCAACGCCATCGCGTACGAGCCCTTGCTGCTGGTTCCCATGATTGTGCTGTCGGGGGTTTTCGGCTCCCCACTCCCCCAGCTTGCCACGGTGGGATGGGTGATTCCCACCAGCCACGCGATCACGGTGCTGACCACACCAAACATTGACCCGGGCTGCATCGTCACCACCCTAGCGGTGTCGGCAGCGTGGTTGGCAAGTGGCGGATGGCTCGCCCGGATAGCACTTCGGCGCGCAACGGTGGCCGGCACCCTGGAGGTGGCATGATGTCCGATTACAAGCAATGGTATGTGGCGTTACGGATCACCCGCCAATCCATGCCGGCGCTAGCGAATCCACGTACCGCGGTGGTCACGCTGGTGGCAGCCCCCTTGCTGGAGGTCGCATTACTGCTGGTTATCGCGCTCCGACTGCGGGTTCCAGAAACCATCATTGTGACGGATGCCAGCCTGGTCGTAACCACAATCACCACCATGACTGGTGGTATTACCGCCGCGGTGGTTCGGGACCGAGCCCAGGGGATTCTCGCTCACATCATGGCCACCGCTCCCCTGCACCTGCGCTATTGGGTGTCGAAATTCGTGCCCCTGGCAGGAATTGTGACGGCAACAAACCTGATCGTGGCCACCATGGTGCTCGTCGCGGATCCACACCATGACCTGCAACTCTATGCGTTGACGCTCGCCGGTATCAGCACTGCCGCAGTCACCAGCGTGGGGGTTGGTATGGTGTGTGCGGCCGGCACGATCGTGTTGCACGACCCGTTTCGGCTGGCCAATATCGTCACCGCGGTGGTGCCGCTATCAGCAGGCGTACTGCTGCCCCATGCCACGTACCCGGCGGGAATCCGCGAGGTGTGCGAGATTCTGCCCGGAACCTGGCTGGTGGCCGCCCTCCGGGAGAACGCGCCTGCCCTCATGCTCGTAGAATGCGGCGTCTCCGCGCTGTGGCTGGTACTGGGCCTGGCGCTCCTCATGGTCGCCGGCCAGCTACGCTACCGGAACGGCCGCACGGACCTGCTTTAGGCGTCGACAAGCGGAAAGCTAGCGGTCGTCGACGTTTTTGTGCAGATCAATGTGGCGGCCAAACGTCCAGTCGGGGTCGGTCAGCATGCGCGCCATCACCAGGCCAGCGCCGATAGCGATAATGCTTAAGCTTGCCGACGCCGCGGTGCCCACACCACTGTCAATGTCGCCGCTGTTGAGGTAGTAGACGGTGCGGTAAATCGCAGTGCCGGGGATCATCACCACCGACGCCGGCACCGTAATCGTGATGCGGGGAATGCTGATGCGCTTGGTCAAAAGCGCACCGAGCAGGCCCACCACCAGAGCCCCGACAAACGCCGCAAACTGGGGCTGTAACCCGGCCTCGGCGCACACGAGACGCACCATGTTAGCGACCGTGCCGATCAGGGTAGCGGTAATCGCCATACGGCGGGAAGAATTGAACAAAATAGCGAACCCGGCGATACCAACAATCGTCGCCCCTGTGGCCTCCAGGTACCACAAGAGATTCGGTGTCGCAGGATCCGGCGGCAGGGGCTGCAACCCCGTAATCAGCGACACCGCGGTCGCCGCCATGGTTGCGGTGCAGATCACCGTCGTGGCGTAGCACAATCGGGACAGGCCGGAAAACAGGTCGAAACGGCTCAGATCCAACAGCGACGAGAACAGCGGAAACCCGGGGATAAGGAACAGGACGGACGCCACATATCCGGTGGTGAACGTGGGTGAATCAATAATCCCCACCATGGCGAGCCCCTTCGCCATAAACAAATACATGAGGCTGGCGACCACGGCAGCCATGGCGGTTGTACCCAATTGATTCAGGTGGCGGCGGGCGCATGAATGCCGAACAATCTGCCCCACCGCGGCGGCCAGGGCCACCACCACCGCCTCCAGGAACGGATAATGGTTGAGCACCGCAAACCCGCTACAGGCCAGGCCTGCGGCCAAGGCCTGCACCCACACAGGCCACCGCTTTCCGACTCTTTGTTCGATCTGGTCAAGCTCCCGGTGTAGCTCCTCCGCGGTGTAGCTGCTCCCCATATGATGGCTCAAGTTTTCCAGTGCCTCAATGCGGGAAGCATCCACGGCTGGATTATCCCGGTTGACCACAATGGTGCGGAAAAGCTCCCCCTTATGGAAGGAACAGGTTATATTATTGACCGAGATCACGGCTTCAACCCGGTCAAAGCCCAGGGCGCGTGCGGCCCGTTTCATCGCTCGGATAACGCGATAGCCGCCGGTGCCTGCGGCCATAATCATGGCGCCGAGTCGAAGCACGGCGTCCGCATCCTCCCCCATTTGGTGCTCGGCTTCGACTAATTGCAAAAGGTGATGAGTGTCTGATTCTTCAGCCATGATTCCCATTCTGGCACTCATTACCCGGCTTGACGAGACCCAATAGCGTGCAATTGGCCACTTTTTATCGGGTGCGCTACCACCTGGTTGCCGCATGGCTACCCGGCTAATCGGGCGAGTGTCGCATCGTAGGCCCGAATCCATCGCACCGCCCTATCGTATTCCCCCGCCTCGATAAGCGTTAGCAAATCCGCATTGTCCCGAACCAGGGTTTGAATATGCCGCAGGAATTCGGGAGTAGCAAGGCCCCGGGCAAACCATTCCGGATCCCGTCCCGCCTGATAACGTGCAGGATCGGCGGCGGCCGGCGCGCTTCCGCTCCCCCAGGGATTCGCCGCGAGAGACCCTCCGGCAACCCAGTCGCGTAACCAGCGAAGCCGCTCGGCGGGGCATAACATCGCGGCAATGGTTACCCGGGGTTGCAGCACGTCGAACATGTCGACCAACTGGTGCTGACTGTATTTCGGGGACCACTGGCCCACAAACACCCCATCATTCATTGTGGCCAATCGTTGCGCGGTGCGTTTCAAGAAGCACAGCTCGGTGGCGGCGCTTCCCACTGTCTGCCTCATCGCCCGCCTGCACGCCGACCCCTGCCCAGCAGCTCCCTGTGCCTGTTCACACCCCTTCCCAAGTCCCCGCTCAGCAGCCCACTCCCCACGTTCATGCCCACACTCGAACCCCCGAATATAACCACGCACATACCAACCTGGTTGCAAGCAATACACGTTGGTGACTCGCAGTCGACCCTGGTCCTGGGCATCCCAGCCGGCGCCAACAGTGTCCCCCACGTCGAGGGCATAGTGCCGCAGCGGGGCGGAAACGAAGAAACAATTCGGTGCTAGCGGCACCGCGTGAAAGGTTTCCTCCGGCAACCGGAGGACCTCGCGCAAAGCGCCGCCACCCCCATGAGGGTGAACGTCCCTACCAAGGCCACCAGACCGACGTGACACACTTATCCCACCCGTATCACCGCGCGCCCGGCCTGGGCGTCCTGTCTCGTCCGGGCGCCGCACCCCACATGTCTGGCGCGCCGCGGCACCGACCGCCCAATGTTCCCCGCTAATCGTGATGCACACCGGGGGCATCACGATTGCTCACCACCCAACAATTGCCTGGCCTCCCCACACAGCGCTTCGAGAAGCCCCACATCCCGCAGGCTGCGACGCAACAAGGCCGCATCCGGGGAGTTCAGCACCCAGGCAGCGGTTTCAGACCAGGTGGCGGCTGCCGCCAGGTCGGGGTATGCGTGCCGGTGGGCGTCGATAAGCATGAGGAGGAGCCACACCGGATCCTGCTGCCGCAATACTACGTGGACACCATGGGTGCCGTCGGCGTCGTCACTGGTGGTGGGGAGCAGCCGGCTCGCCCATTCGGCGAATTCCACATCGGTGTCGCGCAGCAGCACGTCCCGGCGCACCCGACAGGTCATGTGCACGTAGTGGTGGATGGGTACGGGGCAGGCGGTGAAGAAGTCCCGGAAGGTGCCGGTGTCGAAGGCGGGTGGCCAGTAGCTGGTGAAGAAGATGCGGCCGACGTGGCAGGAGTAGGCGCGGCGTTGGAGGAATGCGCGCAGTTTGGTGCGTTGTTCGGGGTCGGTGGGGGCGTCGCCGTAGACGAGGTTTCCTGGTTGGAGCCGGATAATGGTGGTGACGATGAGGCGATGGGTGCTGGCCACCCCCGCACCGCAAAGGGTTAGCGTGTCGGCCCGGGCGACCCCGACAGCGGTCGCGCCGCCAACCCCGCCACCAGCATTACCAGCAATGACAACATCCCCGGGCACGAGGGGAAATGTGGTGTGGTCAGCGTTGGTGATGGTGTACCGGTCGTGTCGGCACGGGACCCGCCTGGCAGTGAGGGTTTCGGAACAGTTAACTACGGGGTAGAGGATTGGTGGGCTGGCCGCGGGCGGGAGCGTGAGGGTGAGAGTCGGGGTGGGCATGGGGCCTCCTTGAATAAGGCAGTGTGGTTCCAACAGTGCGCATAGTGTTGGACTGCCCAGGCCCCGATTTTGGCCAGGCGGGCTAGCTCATTTTTTTGTAGAACCAGCCCATGACCGGCGAGAGGACACGAGTGGGGGCGACCGATGAGACAACATTCATGGCTTTGGAGAGGGGCCCGGGTACGACGCGGCGGCGGTTTTTGGCCATGGCTTCGAGGGTTTCTTTCGCACAGGACTCGTAGGTGGTCCATAACACATCGGGGACGACCTTATCCACAATGGATTTCTCGTTCTCGGGAACGATGGCGTCGCGGACGGGGCCGGGGGCGAGGAGGGTGCAGCTGACGCCGGTGTTTTTGAGTTCGTAGTGGAGGGCCTCGGTGAACGCATTGACGCCAGCCTTGGTGAGCACATAGGTGGCATTGTTGGGGATGGGGATGTTGCCGGCGGCGGAGCCAACATTGCAGATGGCGCCGGTTTTTCGGCGGATCATGCCGGGGAGGACGGCGTGGGTGAGTTCGAACACTGCGGTGGCGTTGAGGGCGAATTGGGTGGTTTCGTAGTTCCAGTCTTGGTTGATGAAGGGGCCGAAGCTGGCAATACCGGCGGAGTTAATGATGATATTGATGTTTCGGTCGCGGATGTCGTCGATAAGCTTGTGGAGCTGGTCGGTGTCGGCGAGGTCGCAGGGGTAGACCTCGGCGATGATGGAGTGTTTGCGCTCTAGCTCGTCGGCAAGCTGGGCGAGAATGTCGGCGCGGCGGGCGACAAGAATGAGGTTGTGACCGAGTTTGGCGAGGTCGCGGGCAATTGCCATGCCGATGCCTTGGCTGGCGCCGGTGACGAGTGCGCGGGCGTCTATGGAGGGGGCCGGTAGTGTCATGGTTTTCTTGCTCCTCTGTTTGGGTCGTTTTAGCTTACTTTACGACGACGTACACTAGTACCTATGGCCGATATGGATAAGCATGATCGAATTGTGTGGATTGACCTGGAAATGACGGGTTTGGATATTCACGAGCACACCATTGTGGAGGTGGCCGCGTTGATAACGGATGCGGATTTGAATGTGTTGGGTGAGGGGGTGGATGTGGTTGTGCATGCCAGCGAGGAAGAATTGGGGCGGATGAATGATTTTGTGACGAACATGCACGAGTCGTCGGGGCTATTGGCGGAGATTCGGGAGTCGAAGGTGACTCTCAAAGAGGCCGAGGATGCGGTGTTGGAGTTGATTGCGAAGCATTGTGACTCGGAGCATCCGGCGCCGTTGGCGGGGAATTCGATTGGGACGGATCGGGGTTTTATTCGGGAGTATATGCCCAGGTTGGATGAGGCGTTGCATTACCGGATGATTGACGTTTCGACGGTGAAGGAGTTGGCGCGCAGATGGGCGCCGCGGGTGTATTATCACCAACCGGAGAAGGACATGTCGCATCGGGCGTTGGCGGATATTGTGGAGTCGATTCGGGAGCTGGATTTTTACCGGCGAGTGTTGTTTGTGGCGAATCCGCGAAACCAGGCGTGCGAGTCGGCGCAGGCTGCCGCGATCGAACGGTACCAGGAGTATTTACAACCATAATTCCGTGTGATATCCTGAAATGTTCCGTCGACGTGGCGGGAATGGTGATTATAGCTCAATAGGTAGAGCACCAGGTTGTGATCCTGGGTGTCGCGGGTTCGATTCCCGCTAGTCACCCTGATGGGCGCGGCATGTCGCGCCCGTTTTTCTTGCACACACCCCCTACTACCAGCGGTTTTTACAATTCTACGTTTTTGGGTTAGCATTGTTCTCACTGCTTGAAGGCAGTGATGGTGGCTGTAGTTCAGCTGGTAGAGCACCAGGTTGTGATCCTGGGTGTCGCGGGTTCGAGCCCCGTCAGCCACCCCTAACGGTGAGGTTTTATGCCTCACCTTTTTCTTTTGCCCGCTTTACGACGGGGACCCAAAGGTTCGATGTCCGACCTTTGTGGTATGCCTATGGCATGGACCCAAATACCATTGCCGCCATCATTGCTGCTATAGGTGCCATAGCCTCCGCTATTGCCGCATTTACAGCACTCATACCAGCCCGTAGAGCCGCCAAAGCAGCTGAAGAACAAACCAATCTTCAGCTAGATGTTATGCGCCAAGCAGCCCAACCTTATGTCTGGGCTAGCATTCAACCTGACCAGAATTCAGGAACTATTTTCCATTTAATTATTGGCAACTCCGGCCCTACCATAGCTCGAAACATACGAATCACTATTGACCCCCCGTTACCTGACTTAGATTCGTCTTCTCATCTTGTCTCTCAAATGCAGCAGGATTTAAAGGAAGGAATCATATCCCTTGCTCCTAGGGATACTCTCCACTGGTATTTAGGACCAGCATCCAAACATATTACTAGTGATACAACATACAAGATAACCACAACAGCTGACGGACCATACGGCCCCTTAGAACCAGTCGAGTTTATAATTCGACCACAAACTCTACAAGCAGCACTAGCATATCCTCAGGGATCTTTGCATTCGATTCGACAAGAACTGAAGAAGATAGATAAGTCCATCACTGCACTCAAAAATGCTATTAAATAAAAGATGAAGCTTGTTTGGTTACTGCAAAACGTAGCCTACTCCTCTTTGAAAGAGATCCGGCCCACTCCCAACCATAAAGGTCGAGGCAGGACGAACGATTAGCCTCATTATGGCCGAATTCTTGTCGTAGATCAAGGCTTTAAACTTTAGGGAAACCGTCGTAAAGCTCAGCAATGCCGCATTACCTCTACACTGGAAATCACCGCGGGTTAACACCAATGGAGGTTATGATGGACATATTTGCTAGACAACAGGCCAAGCCATTCTTTCTGGTGCTCATCCGGC
>ERZ772926.1635-NODE-1635-length-10431-cov-6.248072_pt1 | contig 10431 bp, 13 predicted proteins | sample MGYA00511136_ERZ772926 | MGnify/ENA primary metagenome ERZ772926 (study PRJEB29015, sample SAMEA2737917) | human oral metagenome | biome: human oral; feature: human-associated habitat; material: dental | place: China | collected 2153 ... | reverse complement strand
TTAGTACCTTTATGAATTTCTACTATTTCATGTTCATAATCTATTAAAACTCTGTACTCTCCAACAACCTTATTAAGGTGTAGAGTATAAATATGTTTAAGTATTTCTACATTACCATCTACATCTTTGCTATCCCTAAAATATACTGATACTTCCTTGTTATCTATCCAAATTCTATCTGCTTCTTCTTGCATAACTTCCAGAATTTTGTCTATAAATTTTGCTTTTAACATTAATATCACCTTTAATCCTCATCATCTTCAAAATCATCATCAAATCTTTTCATCCATTTATCAAATTCATCCCATAACACAAAAGAAATTCTTTTTCCTTTTGCGTATCCAGCTTCCAACAAGCATTCAGGATAGTGCATAACATCTTTTAAAGTTTTCATAACGATGACATCACATTTTGATAATAACTCAACATGATCGTTCATCTTTTTAGAAGGTTGAGTGTTTTTGTCATATTGCCAATCTAATGTATGAATTGGTGATATGAATGTTACATCTTTATATTTTTTTAAGTTTTCTTTTATGAAATTTTCAACTATCTTCTTCCCCAGTATTTGGGTGTGATACATAAACTAACATAAATTCCTCCTTGATATTTTTAAATTTTTAGTGTAAAATCAAGGGTAAGTAGGGGCTACCTACCCTATTTTGTTTGAACATCTGTGTTACTTTGGTCGGTATTGGCAGATGTTTTTTTATTTATAACTGATATTGCTGCTAAAACTATTGCTAACTTCTTCATAACTCTTCTCCCTTGTGCTTCTCAAACCAGTCTGGAAGCTTATCTTTAATCACTAAGTGCTTGACACCAACTTTTATAAAAGGAAAATCAGAATATTCTCTTGCTATTTGTTTTAATTTTGCAACACCAATATTTGTCAATTTAGCAGTTTCTGGCATTGTTAACATCATTTTTTCTTCCATAACTCCTCCTTACACACATTCCATTAAAATATCAAAAGGTCTATTTATACAGAACCAAAGAGTTTTCAGTAGCCATTTCACTTTGTATTTAATTACATCTTTTAAAGATGCTTTTGCAAAATTTTCATCTTTATTGATTCTCATTATTAGCCTCCATTTTTTGATATGCTTCCATTACCTTTACCGCATCTTTTAATTTTGCAGTAGCAGGAAATTGTATTTTTCCTAATAACCTTTTAAATTCTTTGCAACTCATTTTTAACCTCCTTTAATGCTTCATTCCTTTATAAAGCTTATCCAAGTTTTCTAATGCTACATCTTTCATTTCATGTTTACTAACTGCTAAAACATTTTTGATATTTGAGTACCAAATTTCAGCTATTTTTTTATCCGAATAGTGATTATAATCTATTCCTAATAAATCCATTTGTGGTTTACCTCCCAGTACATCCAATCCAAATATTATCTTTGCTCCATGATTTTCGAAATATAAATCTTCCATTATTTTTCTCCTTTTTCTTTAATATCAATCTTATCCTTTCCTTTATCACTCATTATTTAAACATTTATTTTTTAATTAGATGTGTTCGATAACCTAAGTTTTTTTATTTTCACAAGGGGTCAAGACCCCTTGCTTTAGAATATTTGTTTTATTAAATTCTAAATATATATAGTTATCGAACAGGTCTATTCATTTACACTTTATCTAAGAATAACCTAAAAAACACCCAAAGTCAATAGCAAGCCACAATTTTCCAACTTATTTCCCCTATTTTCAAATGATTAAAAAAAATAACCATTGCATTTTACAATGATTATTAGTATTTTTTATTCCTTATTTTACTGGATATACTACTTTTACAATGAATGTGTAGCGATATATTCACCATTATTAGGAAGTTTCAATCCTTATTTTACTGGATATACTACTTTTACACGTACTTTTGCAAAAACCCTTTATTTATAAGTGTTACAGATTTTTTTTCAGACATTAAAATTACAATTTTTGAATTAATTTTTATCATTTTTTGCTGTTTTTTTAGTATTTTCCGTAACTCCTAACGCTCATTTTTATTGGTTTTGAGTGGATTTTCTTTCCATTTTTTCATCTCTTATAGTGGTAGGAATTTTTTCTACAAACTTATTTTACCACATTTTTCTCTTTTTTCAAAATCTTTTTAGATATTTTTTTCAAAAAAATGAGAACCAATAATTAAAGCTCTCATTTGTTTCCAAACTTAAATCAAATCATCCGGATTCACTTCTTCATCGAATTTAAAGTCGTCATCATGCAAATGCACTACTTCCAATGCTTTTTCATAATTCGTAGATTTTTTCGAGAAGAAATCGTGCTGCGTTGTTTCTACATTTAATCCATTTAGCACAATTGGATTTACATTCTTCACTTCAAATTCTTCTTCAAATCCTAGATTCATCAAGGCTTTGTTCGCGTTGTAACGGATATATTCCTTTACATCGCCTGTAAGTCCCAAATCACCATAAATTTCATCAGTATATCTTGTTTCATTTTCATATAAATCGTACATCAATTTTTTCAGTTCAGCTCTCATATCAGCTTTTTCCTCTTCGCTGAAAGAATTGTATAATTCTTGGAATAATAATCCAACAAAAACTCCGTGAATTGACTCATCAGCTATGATTTTCTTGATTATATCGCAGCTTGCAACCATTTCTCCCTGTCCTGCAAGCCAAAGCGGTAAAAAGAACCCGCTGTAAAATAAATATGTCTCTAAATAAACCGAAGCTGCCAGAGCCATCGCTATTTCTCTTTTTGAAGCCTCAGGATTATTCATTTTCTGATAATATGTATCAATTTTATTGGCTTTATACTGCAAATGCGGATTTTCCTGAACCCATCTGAATGTTTCGTTAATCTCCCTTGTAGACGCAACCGTTGTAAATATTGTTGAATAAGACTTTGCATGAATTGTTTCCATCATACACATATATGAAAGAACCGAACGATTTTGCAACGACTCAATATGATCAATGATTTTCGGCATCCCCGTATGGCTCTGCAACGTATCCAAAAGTGTCAACCCTCCCAACACATGCAAATACGCCAACTTCATCGCAGGCTCAAGCGAATTCCAGCTATCAATATCCTTTGACGGAATATACTCCGTATCAATCCAAAACTGCTTCAAATTCTGCTCCCAAAACATCTCTACATAATCATTTTCCGGTGTGTTCCAGTTTACTGCCTCATATATTTTTTTCTCCATTTTTTGTTTTCCTTTCTTGATAAAATTGTTTTACCAATTTTTTATATTATCTCAATCAACTCCCACATTTTATATAAAATTTAGAATAGTTCACTATGACTACCTGATGCTAATAAAATCAATATTAATTTATCTTCAACTATCTCGTAGATTAATAACCAATCTGGAGTTATATGACATTCTCTTGCCCCGTCATAATTATTGACTAATTTATGATCCTTGTTTTTAGGAGGAAGTTTTTCTCCTTTTGCTAATATTGAGATTATACTTTCTAATAATTTTAAATCTTTTTTCTGTTTTTTTAGATTTTTTAAATGTTTTTTAAATTTTCCAGTAAGAATAATAGAATATTTATACTCTTCTTTTTTACCCTTCATAATCTTCTCCCAAGACATCTTTAAACATTTCTTCTGGACTACTGTAAGATTTATAATTTGAAGGATTTTTCTTAATTTGTTTAGCTTCTTCAAATGCTTGAGCCAATTCTGAATTTTCAGGTAAAGAATTTATATAAAATGGTATGCCTTTTTCTCTTATAGCTTGTTTCAAAAATATATTAATTGCTGTACTAAGGCTTAATCCTAAATCTTTAAATAATTTCTGTGCTTCTTTTTTAGTTTCCTCATCTATCTTTATACTTGTATTAACTGTTGCCATAAAATATCACTTCCTTTTATATTTATTATACATACAAAATATATCTTTTGTCAATCAATTAGTTTATCATAATGTCTATTTATCCCAATCTCTTGGAAAATCTCTCTCTGTTTCTGGATAATCCTGAAATCTCTTTTGATAAACTTCTTTCGGATTAATTCCATTCTTTTTTAAATATTCTTCAAACTTTATTTTTGTATCTTCATCAAAATATTTATAATACATCCAAAAAGTATTTTCAACACTCTTTTCTATAAAATCAGAAAGCAACTCGTAATTTGATTCAACTTGTGCTGTTTCCAAAGCAGTGTAATATTCATCTCTATCTTCATTTCGTATAACTGTAATCGGAGAACCATTTTTCATAAGCTCCAAATTCAGAAGTAATCTCCCAGTCCGTCCATTACCATCAATAAATGGATGAATCTTTTCAAAATCAGCATGAAAACAATCAACTTTCATTATCAAATCATTATTTTCACTACTATTAAATTTTTCAATCAACTCCGTCAGCTTCTCTTCAACAAGATAGTAAGGTGTAGTTTCAAATCCAGCACCCAAAATTTCATTATTACTTTTCTTAAACTTCCCTCTATTCTCAATATCATCATTCAACACAAGAGCATGAAACTCCCTTATCAACCTCAGCGATAAAGATTCATTTGTTTTTATAACTTTCTTAAGAAAATTAAGAGCATATTCCTGCCCCCTCACTTCCTCATGTTCTTTCAAACTTTTCCCTTTCACAGTAACCCCATATTGAAGAATGATATCCGTTTCCTTCAAAGTAAGAGTGCTACCTTCAATCGCATTTGAATTATAAATAAAATTTGTTTTGAGATTACTTTCTAATTTTGTCAAAATTCCTTTATTTAAGGGTCTTTCTTTTTCTAAAAAGTTTTTAAAAATTTCAATTTTAGATATTTTAAACATTTTTATCTCCCTCCCTTTTATTTAATAGCAAAAAATTTTGATGTTATTTATATTCTCATAAGCAAGTTTTCATAATTCTTCCGATGGTTTCAAATCATCAATCTGATTAAGTCCAACTGCTATCTTCCAATACTTTTGCTTTTTATAATTGTCAGTTGTTTCTTGTATTTTTTATACTCACTTTTTATAAAAAACACTTTCACTTTAACATCAAACTAGATTTAACTTTGTATTATTTTTCCTTTATTATAAACAAATTTATTTATTCTATTCTAATAAAAAATATCTTACTATCAATTATCTCCATAAAACACATTTGATATACCTCACATGCTCGTGCTTTAGTTGATATTTCGTAAATTCCTCTTTTTAATAAATCTTTCATTAAATTATGTCCTAAACTTCTAATCTTATTATTCCCTAAGTAACTTATAAAGTTGTTATAGTATTCTGTTTCTAAAGAAACTAAAAGAAATGTATTATACTCTTCATTATTCATATATTGGTTTTTTAATTTATTGTTTTTACAAAACATTGAATGAAATCCAACATAGGAAAAATAACTTTTTAAAAAAACCCGACTATCAAAAAATATACCGCTATCAATATGTGTATTTTTAGAACTAAAAAAATTAAAAATTTTTTTACATAGTTCTAATTTTTTTTCATCTAGACTAAACCATTCATCATTTAATAATCGCTTTTCTTTTATATATTTTCTAGATTCTTTTTCATCCCAATCAATTGTTAATTTTTCTACAATATTCTTAGTTAATCTCCCAATCAAATTAGATAATAAATCAGCACATCGAATGCCCATACTTTTTTTAGAATTTAAAGATTTAACTGTTCCAATTTTAAAGTTTTTTGCAGAATTATATGATAAATCTCTTTCAGAACCATTACCATCTACATAAATATCAATTTTATCATTTGATAATTTTAATCTATTAATTATATAATCAAAAATTAATTCAAATGGTTTAGAAAATTTCCAATTATATTCATTTTTAAATCCTAAAATTTTTTCATTATTTATATAGTTAAACAACTCTTCTATAGTTCCTATTTCCATCTCTTTCTTTTTTGAATATATTATTTCTTGATAAATATTATTTAAAAATTCTTGAAATTGATCAATAAAATCCTCTGCTGATAAATTATCTTTAAATAAAATCGGTACAATTTTTTTACCCTTGTAATTTGAAATAAATTTAAATAATTGGTATAAAATCCTATTATCCAGTTTATCAATTTTAAAAATATCTGAAAGCATAATTTCTGTTTTATTTAACAAATTTATATGAACTTTAATATGATTTTTTTCAATTATATCAAAAAGTTTACTGTAAATTTCAGTCATATTTTTATTAAATGATGCCACTCCATTATTAAAATATTTTTTAGAAAACAACGTTCCTTTTATTTCAGTATCAGAATGTTTTATATTATGTATTTTTTTTATTTCGTTTTCAAAATTTAAATAATCTACTTCAAAATTTTTCAAACATTTTTCTTTAATTCCAATAGTCACAGAACAAAAAATTTCTGATAGATCTTTAGCTTCAAAATTTAATTCAGTTTCTTTTTTTTGTGTTATTTTTGAATCCAAAAATGATTCATCATAAAAAAATATATATTTATCCACTTTTAACTCCTAACATATTTCAAAATAACAAAACTTTTTACACCGAACATGAAATACACTCCTCAATAGTCGCCTTCCTAGTTCTCGTATAATAAAGCGACTTCAATCCCAGTCTATGTGCATAAATATAAAGTCTAGCCAAATCTCTAGTGCTGTCTGTACTCTTTGTATACAAAATAGTCGAGATTCCTTGATCCACGTGTCTTTGAATTACAGAAATTAGTTTCAAGATATTTTTTTGATCCATATCGTAAGCGGACTTATAGAAGAAATAGTTGTCGTTTGTCAGGTACGGCATTGGATAGAATGTCGTACTGTCTCCGTATTCTCTTACTTCGATTGTGTCAACTACTGGCATTACTGAGGCTGTGGAGTTCATGATGTAGGATGTTGACTGGTTTGGGGCAATTGCCATTCGGTAGGCGTTGTAGACTCCGTGTTTTATTACTTGCTCTTTTAGGTTTGCCCAGTCTTCTTTTGTTGGGATGTAGATTCCTTCAAATAGCTGTTTTATTTTTTCTGTTTTTGGTATATATTCTTTTGTGATGTATTTGTCAAAGTAGTTTCCATTGGCGTATTCAGATTTTTCAAAGTCCTTAAAAGTTTCTCCTTTTTCCTTTGCAATTTCCATTGAACGTTCTAATGAATAAAAGTTTACCATCATAAAGAATACGTTACAGAAATCAAGCGCTTCCTTGCTTTCGTACATAATAAAGTTTTTAGCCAAGTATCCATGCAGGTTCATTGCTCCCAGCCCTACTGAGTGCAGTTCGTCGTTTGCTTTTTTTATTGATGGAACAATATCAATGTTTGTCAAGTCTGATACCATTGTAAGCGAGTCAATTGCGACTTTTGTAGCTTCTTTTATTCTTTTGTTTTCCATTACAGTTGCAATATTTAATGAACCAAGATTACATGAAATTCCACGTCTTATCGTATCTTCTTCATAGTAAGCATTAATATCTGAAACTTCTGATAATTGCATAATTTCAGTACAGTTCCCAAGAAGCATACCATTAAACATTCCCATATGTCTTTTTTCTTCAGTAAAGCAATATGTATCGTAAACTCCGTCAATTTCTTCTACAGCAGTTATTTTTTCAAAAGCGCAAGCATCTCTATTTGGAGTATGTTCCAAATCAAATTTCAATCTAAATGTTTCAAATCCTAACTCCACAAGTTTTTGTAAGTTTTTATGTGTTATAAGTAATCTATATAATGGATTACATTCAAATTCTCCACATTCGTCTGTTCCGTTATTTAATGGTAATTCTCTGATTTCAGTATCTCGCATTTTATTTATTTTTGAATGAATACCAATTTCTTGAAGTAACAATCTAATGTTAGAAAGAAATTCTAAATTTGTTGAAGCTATTTGTAATGAATTATTTCCATTATTTTTTGAAACAGTGCCATCTGCATCTGCCAATCCGCTTAACCATTTAACAATACTTGAAATTTCATAATTAAAAGGTACAAAAAATTTATCTTTCAGTCCCTTACAATAATTTAAAATTATTCTATCTTCATCTTCTGATTTACTGTATTCTAAGTCATCAAATTTATCTAAAAGTTCTTTTTTTTCTCCATATAAATAAATCATTTTATTTGTAAGATTTTTTCTGTCTTTCACATCATATTCACAGCCATCACCTGAATAAAATCCATTTGCATAAGCATTTTCAAGTATTTCACGGTTTTCATTTTCATACTTTGGCAAATCAAATTTTATAAGTCTATCTCCAACTTTAAGTTCGTGAGCTCTTTTTTCAACAACTTTTTCATTTTCATTTTTAATATAAAATTTGTGATATGGTGTTACATCCACAGTTTGAAAATTGTCTGTACTAACTTTTAATAACTTTTGGCCAGTTCCTGTTTTAATAACTGTAGTTTTACTCCATTCTTCTCCATTCCAAACATGAACTTTTTCATTTTCATGCTGTCCAATTTCTGTATAACCGTATTCTTTTGTTAAAATTTTTGTATACGGAGCAACACACAAATTTGAGAATTTAACTGATCCAATCTCTTTCAAAGCATGTTCTTTATTTGCGTTATCTTTAAAAAACAAATAAGGGTATCCGCTTTCTTTTTGTGTTTGAGAAATTTTTACAAGAAGTTCTCTTGCGTTTATTTTTTTCTTTTTAACATTTGGATTATCAACTAATTTTTCGTACATTTCGTTCATATCCATTTCGTCCAAGTATTGTCCATATTCTAGAAATACTGTGTGCGGATTAAATGTATAGCAAACTTCATCTTCCATTGCTAACTGCATAAATTTGTCTGGAACGATAACTCCGATTGATAGTGATTTTATTCTAATTTTTTCATCTACATTTATTTTTTTACTATCTAAAAATTCGTTAATATCTGAGTGAAATACATTCAAGTAAACTGCCCCGGCTCCAGCTCTTTGTCCCAATTGATTTGCATAAGAAAAAATATCTTCTAAAATTTTCATAATTGGTAAAACTCCAGAGGCCCTACCTTCTACACCTTTTATAGCTTCACCTCTTGCTCTAATTTTAGACAAGTTAATCGCAACTCCTCCACCAATCGAAGACAATTTCATAGATGAATCAAAAATATATCCAATTCCACTCAAATTATCTCCCATTTCATCTAAAAAGCAAGAAACAAGTTCTCCTGATCTCTTTTTCCCAGAATTCAAAAAAGTAGGAGTAGCTGGTTGATATTCTTGATTTATTAACATCAAAGCATATTCTTTTGCCTTCTCAAAGTTCCCTTGTGCCAAATACAATGAAACAGCCGAAATTCTATCCTCATATCTCTCTAAAAATTTCTCTCCAGTATCATCCATCAACGCATAACTTTGATAAAATTTCGAAGCACTCATAAATGAAGCGAATCTAAATTTCTTATCATAAACCATTTTAAAAAGCTCTTTAATTTCATCATGACTATACATTTGATAAAAATCGATATAATAGTCATTTTTTATTAAATATCTCATTTTTTCTTCTAAATTATGAAAAAATACTGTATTTTTATTTACATAATCCACAAAATATGAATAAACTGCTTCTTTATCCTTTTCAAGCTGAAAATCTTCACCTTTTTTAACCATTATTTCATTATTTAAGTATATCCACTTTTTAGCTCTGTTATCAACCATTTTTCATCTCCTATTTATTATTTATAATTATTTTTCAGATAATTTATATAATTTTCCACTTCCGTATTAGTTCCCGACAATTCAAATTTCATTAAAACTGGAATTCCATATTTTTCCTGAATTTTATCAGCCGCCACTGCAAAAAATACTCCCCAGTTTCTATTTCCGCTGGAACTTACTGATTTTATCAATTTGCTATTATTTTCATTTTCCAAAAATTTATCTGTCGTTTCTGGAACTTCTCCAATTTTTGTTGTAAATGTCAAAAAATGCCCTTCATTTTCAATTTTCATATTTGGATCTATTTTAATAAAATGCCAATCTGGACGTTGTCTTTCCATTTTTTTTACAAATCTTTGGACATTTCCTGTTTTTGAATCGTAATATATATACATTAATTTCACCTTACTTTTTTCATTTTTGATGAATTTCCTGATTTTTTTGTAAAAATATACTCAAAACTGAATATTTTAATAAAAATTGTTTTGAGTAGTATTATTAATTAATTAATTTAAATTGTATTGTTAGCTCAAATTATTTTTTAATTACATCATTGAAATAATCTCATTAATTTCTTCCGGCTTGAATCCAATTGTTCTTTTCACTTCTTCGTTTTCTTCAAATAAAATTACTGTTGGAACACTTCTCACTCTATATTTTACAGCCAATTCCGGATTATCAAAGGGATTTATTCTTTCATACGCTACGCCTTTTTTATCTAATAAGTCCGATACCATTGCACACGGATTACAGTCATTTTTTTCAAATTTCACTAATTTTTTCATTCTCTTTTCTCCTTTAAATTTATATATATTTTTCATTTTATTATACAAAAACACAATATGTTGTGTTTCTTTTGATTTTTTT
>ERZ772926.1633-NODE-1633-length-10451-cov-4.429684_pt1 | contig 10451 bp, 7 predicted proteins | sample MGYA00511136_ERZ772926 | MGnify/ENA primary metagenome ERZ772926 (study PRJEB29015, sample SAMEA2737917) | human oral metagenome | biome: human oral; feature: human-associated habitat; material: dental | place: China | collected 2153 ... | reverse complement strand
AAAGATGCCCTTTAAGACCCTTACTAACGCCCTTTTGAAGTCCAATTAAGCACCTCTTACTTTGCCGTTTTATAACCAATTGATTCTCTGTTGGTTATAAGACTACATTTTACTCGTGTTTTTATCGTTATTTATAGCTGTTTTGTTTGATATTTTGTAATGATTTTTTTGTGTCTTATTTGTATTTTGCAGTATCAAAATAAAGGAATTTTCTATGACAGAGAATAATCATAGAATAAATAGCTGAGCATCTTAGCTGTGTTATTTGTTTAATGAGTAACTTCAGTTCTTTCGTTAAGACTATATGATGCTTATCCTACATTTTACGGAAAAGGAACCACAAAAAATAGTAAGAGTATATTAAAAGGAAATGAATAGCAAGTTAAGCGATTTAACATCTGATAATTAGCAGACCTAAAATAAATTCGTTTTTATTTGGGTGTTACATATATAATAGGTAAATTTGCACGGATTAATTTTTTCGGGACGCGTGAGAAGGTAAACGTCAAGGCATTCGAGCCTACCTAAAGTTACCGCTTTTGGTTCCCAAAGATGTTGGTCAAAACAATAAGTATTTTAAAATTTTAGATGAACGTAATTACGAAAACAGTTCAATTGCCAGATGGAAGAACCATCTCAATTGAAACCGGAAAGGTTGCAAAGCAGGCTGATGGCGCAGCAGTTCTCCGCATGGGTAACACTGTACTTCTCGCCACTGTTTGTGCAGCTAAAGAGGCAGTTCCGGGAACAGACTTCATGCCTTTGCAAGTTGATTATCGCGAGCAGTATGCTGCCGCAGGTCGTTACCCAGGTGGTTTCACCAAGCGCGAAGGCAAAGCCAATGACGACGAAATCCTAACATCACGCCTTGTGGACCGTGTTCTTCGTCCACTTTTCCCATCAGATTATCACTGTGAAGTTTATGTACAGGTAATGTTGCTGTCTGCTGACGGCGTTGATCAGCCTGATGCACTTGCTGGTTTGGCAGCTTCTGCAGCGCTTGCAGCTTCAGATATTCCAATCGAGCATACTACTTCAGAGGTTCGTGTTGCACGTGTTAACGGCGAGTACGTTATCAACCCAACTTTCGAGCAGATGAAGGAAGCTGATATGGACCTCATGGTTGGTGCTACCAAGGACAATATCATGATGGTAGAGGGTGAGATGGACGAGGTTTCTGAGCAGGATCTCATCGGTGCTTTGAAGGCTGCACACGAGGCAATCAAGCCTATGTGTGAAATGCAGGAAGAGCTTTCAAAGGCTTGCGGTACAGATGTTAAGCGTGCATACGAAGATGAAGTCAATGATGAGGAGTTGCGTGAGGAACTCCGCAAGGCTACATACGACGCTTGCTACGCTCAGGCTCAGAGCGGTGACGATGATAAGAAGCACCGTGAGGAGACTTATGACAAGATTAAGTCTGATTTCACCGAGGCTTATGACGCAGCTCACACAGACCTTTCAGAAGACGACCTCGAAGAAAAACACACTCTTATTGACCGTTACTTTGCTGATGTTCAGCGTGACTCAATGCGCCGTAGCGTACTTGATACGGGTAAGCGTATGGACGGTCGTGCAACAGATGAGATTCGTCCTATTTGGTGCGAGATTGATACACTACCAATGCCACACGGAAGTTCTCTCTTCCAGCGTGGTGAAACAATGTCTCTCTCTACTTGTACTCTCGGTACGAAGATGGACGAGAAGATGGTTGATAACGTTTTGGAGAAGAGCTACCAGCGCTTCCTCCTTCACTATAACTTCCCTCCATTCTGTACAGGTGAGGCTAAGGCTCAGCGTGGTGTAGGCCGTCGCGAGATTGGTCATGGTCACCTTGCATGGCGTGGTTTGAAGGGTCAGATTCCAGCAGATTTCCCTTATACTGTTCGTTTGGTAAGTCAGATACTCGAGTCTAATGGTTCTTCATCTATGGCTACTGTATGTGCAGGTACACTTTCATTGTTAGATGCTGGTGTTCCAATGAAGAAACCTGTTTCAGGTATCGCTATGGGTCTTATCAAGAACCCAGGAGAAGATAAGTATGCCGTACTGAGCGACATCCTCGGTGACGAGGACCACTTGGGCGATATGGACTTCAAAACAACGGGTACTAAGGACGGTCTGACTGCAACTCAGATGGATATCAAGTGTGACGGTCTGTCATTCGAGATTCTTGAGAAGGCGCTTATGCAGGCAAAGGCTGCTCGTGAGCACATCCTTGGCATCATGACTGAGACTATCTCTGAGCCACGTGCTGAGATGAAACCACAGGTTCCACGTATCGTTCAGTTGGAGATTCCTAAGGAGTTCATCGGTGCTGTTATCGGTCCTGGTGGTAAGATTATCCAGCAGATGCAGGAGGAAACAGGTGCTACTATCACTATCGAAGAGACAGAGGGTGTTGGTAAGGTACAGGTATCTGCACCTAATAAGGATTCAATCGATGCTGCTCTTGGTAAGATTAAGTCTATCGTTGCTGTTCCAGAGATTGGTGAGGTTTACGAGGGTGTAGTACGTTCAATCATGCCATACGGTTGCTTCGTTGAGATTCTGCCAGGTAAGGACGGTTTGCTTCACATCTCAGAAATCGATTGGAAGCGTCTTGAGACTGTTGAAGAGGCAGGCATCAAGGAAGGCGATAAGATTAAGGTTAAACTCCTTGAGATTGACCCTAAGACAGGTAAATACAAACTTTCACGTCGCGTATTACTTGAGAAACCAGAGGGATATGTCGAGCCACAGCGTCGACCACGTGGTGATCGTCGTCCACGTCGTGATAATGAGCGTCGTTTTGATGAGCGTCGTCCACGTCGTGAGCACAATGACTCCGAGCACAACGATTAATCTTTTTAGATAACGCAATACGCCCCCATCGAACCATGACATGGTTTGATGGGGGTTTTCTATTTCTGAAAAGGATAAGCATTGTATAAAATAATGATGGATTAAAGACCTTTATAAAAAGATAATTAGCATTTTCAACAAAGCCTTATAGCGGTAATTTTAATTATTTATTAGTTTATTCTATTGTTAATAATGATAAAAAGAAAAACTTATTATTTGCTTTGTAACAAAATAATAAATATCTTTGCCGAATAATATTAAAGGCTTTAAATGGCAAAGCGAAACCAAAATACAAGACAGATGCTTATTGCATGGCTGCTGTTGGCACTATTCATGTTGCCGATGGTGGTTAAATCTGTGCATGTATGTCAGGTTGAGACTGAGCTTGCAGCAAGTCATCAAACAACTGGTCAACACAGTCAGAGCCATGATGTTGAAGGTTGTCAGATTTGTCATTTTACCTTTTTCAATTACATGAAAGCTACTAACATCCAGTTGGATGGTGTAGTTATCATTTTCCTCGGATTCCTCTTCGTTGCTTGCGTAACGAAATATGTACGTCCAGAAGTGGAAGTCATCAGCCTTAGGGCACCTCCTACAAGATTTTAAAGAGAGGTTGTATCTATAATACTTTGGCGTATTCTTTATGCGTCTGAGAGGTTTTGGGGTGTTTTTGAAAATAATCTTAATCCCGTAATCTCAATAATATTATAAGGATACAGTCCCTAACGCAGACACAATTAGAGGATAATTGCGTCTTATTGGCTTTGGCAGTAATAGCCGAAAGCTGTATTTAGAGGTTAATAAAAACTCACAAGCAAATCCTCTTTATGTCGTCAATGCGCTCATTCCCATGCTTTTACGTAAGTATGACATTGGGCTAATATTCCATCATTTTATCAATATTCTACAACATTTGGAAATGAATAAAGCTTTATTAGCTTTTGTTCTTTCTCCTGTGTGCATGGCTGCATTTGCAGACAATCATTTGTCAAAAGGCACTTCAACACCGTTGGTTGCTGACGTAGACAGTAGTATTATTATGCAGGATGTGACCGTATTGGGCAATAGACAGAAAGACATTCAGATGAGTTCATCGGTCAATACCATCAGTATTGGCAAAGAATTTCTGCAGGATAACTTCTCTGGAAGTTTGATGCAGAGCCTTAGTGGCATCCCTGGTGTGAAGGCAATGAACATTGGATCAGGACAATCAAAGCCTACAATACGTGGCTTGGGCTTCAATCGTATGGTTGTTACAGAGGATGGCATTAAGCATGAAGGACAGCAGTGGGGTGACGATCACGGACTGGAAATAGACCAGTTTGCCATCGACCACATTGACGTTGTCAAAGGTCCAGCAGCCTTACTCTATGGTTCTGATGCTATCGGTGGTGTCATCAATCTCTACGGTAACTACATTCCGACGAAAAATTTTCAAGGAGAAGTGTCACTCTTTGGGCGTACAAATAACGAGTCAATCGGTCTGTCTACTCGTTTGCAGGGTATCAACAGAGGCTTCTATTGGAAGTTAAATACGACACTCATAGACTATGCCGACTATAAAGTGCCGACAAATACAATTCAGTACTTCTCGTATGATATTCCACTGAAGGATAAGCGACTTCGTAATACGGCTGGTTTTGAACGCGATGGAAGTGTAACGCTGGGTTATAAGGGTATTAACTTTCATACAGAACTCAAACTGACAGATGCCTACACAAAGAGCGGTTTCTTTGCTAATGCGCACGGATTAGAGGTGAGACTGTCGAGCATTGACTATGATAAATCACGTCGTGACATCGACTTACCTTATCAGGATGTAAATCATCTGAAGGTAATGAGCCATACGGTTTACCAACAGGGAAAGCTTTCTTTAGAAGCAAATCTTGCCTATCAGAACAACCATCGTAAGGAACTTACTGAACCCATAGCGCATGGTTATATGCCAACACCACCGAATACACTGGAGCGTGAGTTCAAGAAAGATACTTACACGGCAAATCTTATGACGCGATTCGATTTGAATGAACGACACAGACTATCGGCAGGACTCAATGGTGAATATCAACATAATCGCCGTGCAGGATGGGGTTTTATCATTCCAGACTTTGAAACAACATCTTTCGGTGCCTATGCTTTCGATCGTTTCACCATCAAGAAAGATCTGATTATAAATGCTGGTGTGCGTTATGATCACGTAAAAACCAATATCCACAGTTATACGGATTGGTTTAAGACACCCGTCAGTGCTACCGATTCGATTTATAAAGAACGTTCACAAGACCTCCATCGTTCGTTCAATAGTCTTACGTGGTCGGCTGGTATCAACTATGCTACGGGTAATTGGATTCTGAAGGCAAACGTTGGCAAAAGCTTCCGTGTGCCTATTCCAAAGGAGTTGGGTACAGATGGTGTCAATTATCATATCTTCCGATACGAGAAGGGAAATCCAAACCTCAATCCCGAAGAGTCTTATCAAGTGGATGCTGGTATTCATTGGGGTAATGATAGGTTTACGGTTCAGTTTGACCCATACCTTAACTATTTCCCAAACTACATCTATATGAACCCGACACCAAACTATTATGAGGGGCTGCAATGGTACTATTATACACAGAGTCGAGTTATCCGCTATGGGTTTGAGTTGCAAGCAGATTGGAAAATATTGCCATCATTGGACGCAGAGTTCAAAGGTGAATATCTCTATGCCGAACAGCTGTCAGGTGAAAAGAAAGGTTATACACTTCCATTCTCTACTCCTTGGTCGGCAGATGCTACCCTTCGCTATCACTTCAATAGTAAGAACGTTGGCAACGAAGGTTTTGTAGCAATGAACTTGCACGTCACAGGTAGACAAAACAACATTGTTCCGCCAGAGAACCCAACACAAGGTTACTACACGTTGAACCTTACTGCGGGTAAAGACTTTGCTTTTGGTGACAGAACTTTGCGCCTGAGTCTTAATGCAGAAAACCTCCTCAATCGTAGATATTACGACCATACGAGCTACTACCGACTCATTGATGTGCCAGAACCAGGACGCAACGTTGCGCTAATGGCTACCTTTGAGTTCTGATAAATAAGGACTTCAGTAAAGAAACAGATATAAAAGCTTGATCAAACACACTAATCTGAGACGTTGATGGGATGAGCATGGTGGGCAGGAATCAACAACACACTGTCCCCATGCCATCCTTTCTAAAAACAAAAAAAAAGATAAACAATAGAGATAAATAACCAAGGCGAAAGCCTTACTTAAAACATTTTACACAATGAAAAAGAAACTTTTATTGGGTGCTATGGCACTTCTGAGCGTGTTCACAATGTCACTCACCTCATGCAGTGATGACAATGAATCTCCAACTAATGGTAACATCGTTTTTGAGGATGTAGAGATTGGTCACGACAACAGTAAACTTGGAAAGATTGGTCACGACATCCACTTGGAGTGTAAGATTAAGTCAAGCTCTAAGATTAAAGCTATTACCGTCTCACTTATCAATGATGCAAACAATAAGGTGGTTGAAAAGGCTTATAACAGTAGTAAGTATGTTGGCGTGCTCAACACCACTTTCCACGAGCATCTCGACCTCCCTTCAACACTTGCTGAGGGTGATTACACTTGCACCATTACAGTTACCAATGCCGAGGGAAGCGTAAAGTCTGTCAATAGCAAGGTCACTTTGAAGAAAGTTGTCGTAAACCCTAATGCACCAAAGATAACTAACTTGAAGGTAAATTCTATGTCAGGAACAGCCAACGGTAAGGTTACTTTCACCGCCAACATCGTAACAACATCTCCTGTTAATGAGATAGAGATAGAGTTCCATGGAGATAAGGAATATGAAGTAGAGGTAAAAGACTACAAGGGTAAGAATGGTAACATTACTTTCACAAAGGAGATTACTATCCCAGCAGAGTGCAAGGCTGGTAACTATCATATCCACTTCACTGTGAAGGATAGCAAGGGTCTCGAAACAACTGAGGAGATTGAAGGCTTCGTTATCAAATAAGTAGTTCTTATTTTGATAAACATCACTTCCTTTCTGTAAGAGGATTTCCTCATCAGTTCAGCTTATATAAGCCTATTTAAGAGACTGACTGGTGATTCTCTTTACAGAAAGGTAGCTCTCAAGTGACGAAAGATGAGACACAAAAAATAGATAACCACAAAAAATAAGCAATATAGCATAGATTATGAAAAAAATCTTATTCAGTTTAACAACCGCCATAGTTCTATTTGGAGCAGTTGCTTGTTCAAGTAACGATGACACTGTAAAAGATACAGCGAAACCTGTTATCACTGACGAGGGTATCACAGCCAACCCAGTAGATTGCCAAGTCTATAATCGCGGTGAAAGTATCTCTTTCCGCTATCGATTCACTGACAATCAAGAATTAGGGAACTATAATCTTGAGATACATAACAACTTTGACCACCACACACATGGCACACAGGGACAATCATGTGAGTTAGACCAAAAGAAAGAAGCTACAAAGAATGCATTCTATTATAACAAGGACTTCTCAATCCCAAGTGGTAGTAAAGCATACGATGCAAGTCAAGAGATAAAAATTCCTGCTACTGCTGAACCAGGTGATTATCACTTCGTTATACGTGTTACAGACCAAACGGGAAATCAACAGATACGTGCAATGGCTATAAAGATTAAATAAATCTTATCCATAAAGGAAAATAAAGGTTAAAACATTCTTCTTTTTTAAATTAAATGCAATAACTTTGCACCTTGAGAGTTAAATAAGAGTTTACATATAAAACTAAAATGATTATGAAAAAAATTATGTTTATGGTAGCTGCTTGTGCAGCTATGGTAGCTTGTAATAATGGCAAGACTACTGCAAACAACGAGGGAGCAGATTCAGCTGTACAGGATTCAGCTGTAGCAGGTGACTCTGCCGTTTACGAGGGTTTGACACCTGCAGCTGACGTTGCTGGTATCAAGTATCGTGTTGCTTTGGCAAAGGATTCATCAAATGGTTTCAGCGTATCTGAGTCTTACATGAAGTCTGCTTCTGAGGCTGATACTGTTTACAACTATACAGGTAAATATCAGGTTGTAGAGAAGGACGTTAAGGGTAAGAAGAATACTTACTACCAGTTCGAGTTGGGTAAGGATAACAAGACCAACTTCCTCGTAGTAAACGATTCTACACTTCGTCTTGTTAACTCTGACTTCGAGGAGCCAGCAGTTAATACAAAGGATATGAACTACGACTTGAAGTTGAAGTAAGGAGAATCTGTAAAAAAAATGAATATAAAGAGGCTTGCCAAGGTTTATATGCCTTGTGCAAGTCCTTTTTGCGTTTATGATAGTAATCTTCTATAAGCATTCGTACGCATTGATATCTACCCAATAAGTAAAAGTTGTGGAAACAGGTACACTAAAAGCAAATTATAAAAAACCCTTCTAATCTTTGGAATAATAGTCCCAAATAAGAAAGATATTATCACATATAACAACATAAAGTTTTGTTTTATGTTGCTGTCATTTTTAACATTTCGCACATCTTGCTGTAATACAACAAGTTAAGTGTTAGCTGTAAATGATAGGAGTGACAGGAAAATTAAATTTACGGATTACACAGTAAAACGAATCAGCTAATTGGTATAATTTCTTTTCTGTTCCTCCTGATATCTGGAGCGATAAAGTAAGTCTCCGATATAATACCCCACACACACAGAAAGAGAGCGTACATAGGTAAACATTATCACCCAATACCCAACACAAGTAATCATTATCACCCAACACCCAACACCCAACACCCATCACTCTGGTCTTTATTTACTGATAGAAAGACGTAATCTATTTTTATGCTACTATTGGATAGTCTTTTACGTTTTTTTGTTATCTTTGCATGAAAGAGAATATTAACGCTGATAATCTTTAGGCATAAAATAATAACCATATTATACTTTAACAAAACAATGAAGAAAACTAATATTGCTCTTATTGGGCTACTAATGGGATGGGCAAGCGTTGCCAACGGACAGACTGTAAAGTCTCCGAATGGTAATATTGCCGTGTCTTTCTCACTAACGGGAAACGGTATTCCTACTTATGAGATGACTTATAAGGGTAAGGCTGTTGTAAAGCCTTCGCACTTGGGTTTGGAATTGGCTAAGAACAAACATGCCAGCAAAGGCATGGAAGAAACCAGCCTTATGGACGGTTTCGAGAAGACAGGTACCAAGACAACAACTTTCGATGAGACTTGGAAACCTGTTTGGGGTGAAACTGCCACCATTCGTAACCATTATAACGAGTTGGAAGTAGACCTCAATCAGCCAAGCAGCAAGCGTAACATTGTTATCCGTTTCCGTGTTTATGACGATGGAATGGGACTTCGTTATGAATTCCCACAGCAGCCAGAACTAAACTACTTTATTATAAAGGAGGAACATACCCAGTTTGCTATGGCAGGCGATCACACCGCATGGTGGCTTCCTGGAGACTATGATACACAAGAGCAGGAAACACAGGAGTCAAAGCTTTCTGAGATTCGCAAGCGTTTCCATGATGCTGTAAACTGGGATAACTCATCAGTTGCTGTATTCTCAGATACTGGTGTACAAACTTCTTTGCAGATGAAGTCTGCTGATGGGCTTTACATCAACATTCATGAAGCAGCATGTGCAAACTATGCTACAATGCACCTAAATCTTGACGACAAAACAATGACTTTCGAGTCATGGCTTACTCCGGATGCTACAGGTTTAAAGGGTTTCATGCAGACACCTTGCGAAACACCTTGGCGTACGGTGATGGTGAGCGATGATGCACGTGATATGCTTGCCAATAATCTCATCCTCAATCTCAACGAACCATGTAAGATTGAAGATACCTCATGGATTCATCCGACAAAGTACTGTGGTGTTTGGTGGGAGATGATTGCTGGTGCTAAGTCTTGGGCTTATACGGATGAGTTCAGTTCTGTTAAGCTTGATGAGACAGATTATGCACATGCAAAACCAAACGGACGTCACGCAGCCAACACTGCTAACGTGAAGAAATACATCGACTTTGCTGCTGCAAACGGCTTAGACCAGGTGTTGGTTGAGGGTTGGAATATTGGTTGGGAAGACTGGTTTGGTCATTGGAAGAACTACGTATTCGACTTCGTTACCCCTTATCCTGACTTTGATATTAAAGGCTTGAATGAGTATGCTCACTCTAAGGGAGTGAAGTTGATGATGCACCATGAGACTTCTTCAAGTGCCCAAAATTATGAGCGTCACATGGAAAAAGCCTTCCAATTGATGAATAAATATGGTTATGATGCGGTGAAGACGGGCTATGTTGGCGATATTATTCCACGTGGCGACCACCATTATTCACAGTCAATGAACAATCACTATCTGCACGTTGTCAAGGAAGCTGCTAAGCATCACATCATGGTAAACGGTCATGAAGCAACTCGCCCTACAGGCCTTTGTCGTACATGGCCTAACCTTGTTGGTAATGAGTCAGCACGTGGAACAGAGTATGAAGCATTCGGTGGTAGTGATCCTAACCACACTGTTATCCTTCCATTTACTCGTCTTCAGGGCGGACCAATGGATTATACCCCTGGTATTCTTGAGA
>ERZ772926.1632-NODE-1632-length-10454-cov-5.829791_pt1 | contig 10454 bp, 8 predicted proteins | sample MGYA00511136_ERZ772926 | MGnify/ENA primary metagenome ERZ772926 (study PRJEB29015, sample SAMEA2737917) | human oral metagenome | biome: human oral; feature: human-associated habitat; material: dental | place: China | collected 2153 ... | reverse complement strand
TAGAAACTAACTTATCAAAAATGATTTTGAGCAACGAAGTACCTGAAAATAGTACGGTTGTGCTGGATAGTGATGGGGAAAAATTAATTTATGATGTGAAGAAATAAATTAGGAATTGAATAAAAACTTTAAAGTGTTTTTTTGGGAAAATTAAGGAAGTATCATTTCTGATACTTCCTATTTTTTTATAAGTAACAAAAATAATGAAGCGCCATAACGACGCTCCGTACGAAAAAGTGAATTTAAAAATTAAAAATCAAATATTTTATTGTTAGTTATTAATTTTTACCAAGTTCATCTGCTACTAAAATAGCCGCAAAAACATCATCGGCAGTAACTTTGAATGGCATATTATGAATTGTTTCACCTTCGGCTGTACTTGCTTTTGCCACTTCATACAGTCTTTCTTTAGAAACACTTCCCATTCCCAATTCATCCAATGTTGTTGGAAGTCCTACACTCTTACAGAACTCTACAACTTTTTTGATTTCACATAGACATCTGTTTTCTAGAACTAATTGTGTAATTGTTCCGAATGCAACTTTTTCTCCATGATACATGTGATGTCCTTCTTCCAGAATTGTAAGTCCATTATGAATAGCGTGAGCTGCTGCAAGTCCTCCACTTTCAAATCCAATTCCACTTAAATAAGTATTTGCTTCGATTATATTTTCAACAGCTTGTGTAACTACTTTATTTTCCACTGCAATTTTGGCTTTTAAACCATCTTGAAATAGTGTATCCTTACATAGTTCTGCAATTGCAATAGCGGCTTTTGTAATACCTCCTCCAGCGATTGAAGAGGCATTTGAATCAACACAGGCTTTGGCTTCATAGTAAGTGGCAAGTGCATCTCCAATTCCAGCGACAAGAAGTCTGGCAGGTGCATTTACGATTACATCGGTATCCATTATTACCATATCAGGATTTGCCTTTAAGAACAGGTATTCTTCAAATTCTCCATTTGGAGTGTAGATTACTGATAAGGCACTGCATGGTGCGTCTGTTGAAGCAATTGTCGGAACGATGAAGACAGGAATATTTTCGTAATATGATACTGCTTTTGCTGCATCAAGAGTTTTTCCTCCACCGATTCCAAATACTGCATCACATTTTTTTTCTTTTAAAATATCAATATTTCGGTTAATTTCAATTTTTGAACATTCTCCGCCAAAAACTTCAATATGATAATTTATGCCTTCATTTTTAAAACTTTCAACAATTTTATCTTTAAAATTATCAAAAATAAATTTATCTACTAAAAGATATGCTCCGCTGTTACCACGTAATTTGTAATAAGATGCCAAATTAGCGATTTCATCTTTTCCTTGAATGTATTTTGATGGCGAATTAATAATCTTTCTCATAAAAAATCATCTCCTATAAAATTTAGAATTCTTTAATAATATTATAGTGCATTTTTTCACAAAGTCAATAGTAAAACTAAAATAAAAAATCAAGAAATTATTCAAATATAATGTTTGAAGTAACTTCCTGATTTTTAAATTTATTAAATTTTCAAAATGTTTTTCAATTCCTCTTCTAATTTAGTATAATCTGGCAAATGAAGTCCTCTGATTCCCTTATTTTCAGCAGCTTCAATATTTTCCTTCATATCATCAATAAACAATGTTTCTTCTGGAATCAATCCAAATTCATAAAGAAGAGTGTCATAAATTTTTTCTTCTGGCTTTAAAAGTTTGAAATAGCAAGAAACTAGGCAGCCTTCAAACAATCTAAAAAAATCATTGTGTTTAAAAACATATTCAAAAGAATCCTTATGAAAATTTGAAAGTACGTATAATTTATACTCATAATAATCTTTCAATTTATAAAGAAGTTCGATATTTTCTTTAATAGGCTTTAACAATTTAAAAAAGTCCTTATCAAAAAAATTATCAATCTCAGTAGCCAAATGTGGACTTTTTTCCTTAAAAATTTTTTTAGCTTCAGGATAAGTCAACGTTCCCCTGTCAAGCATTTGCCATTCTTTTGTATTAATTACATTTTGATGAAATGCCTCTCTTTTTTCTTTAGGTAATTTTTCTTCTAAATACGTGTCTTTATCAAATTTTATTAAAACATTTCCTAAATCAAATACTATATTTTTTATTTTTTTAGAATTTATATTTTCCATTTTGTTTGCACCTCTAACTATTTTTTATTTTATTTTTTTTGTTTTTGATAATCGACATTTACAAAAATAATGGATATTAAAGATATAGAATATATTGCAGATAAAGCTGGGACAAAATTTTCTATAAACGTCTTAATTATAATTATTCCAATACTTTCAATGTTTAAATGTAATAAAATCATAAAAAATGCTGTTACTGTTTTGATTATTGTTTTTATAAAGAAAACAGCGGCACTTTCAATCAAAAAACAGACTATGTATCTCCATCTGTTTGATTGTGAAACTTCTAAAGTGTAGTTTAGTGTTTCTTTTAAAGGCAAGTCCTTTGACATATGAACTTGTAAAAAGTAAATAAATATACAGGCTACTACCACAGAAAAAATTATAACACTCAGTGATATTTGACTAATTAATGATATTAATTCATAAGAATGGCTGTATTTCAAGAAGTCTATATAAAAACTGCATATTGTTATAATTAAAATAGGTATTGAAATTATGATAGCTGTAATAAATGCTTTTATATAGGATTTTAAAATATTTAAGTTTTCGTTTCTGTCAGTCAATTTAAAAATAATTTTTCGATATAAAACCCAGTATGTAGCATATAATGGATATGTCAAAAAATGACTGATAAATATATATTCAAGATTTATTTTGCTATTCAATAATGTGATGGTCTGTAGCTTTTTTTCTATTATAGCAGTAATTAGCAAAATAGCAAAGATTAATAATATCCATTTTTTCTCTTTTCTTATAAGATGCCAGAATAATTTAAATGCTTCGTTGAAATAATCAAGAATAGAGATATAACCGTTTTTTAATTTTTCTTTAAGCGCCTTCATTTTTTCTCCTACCCTAATTAATATTTGATCTTTAAAAAAAGTCTTTTCAAAATATGTACTTCTTTATTTAAAACAAGTATTTATATGTCAAAAATTTTACTCTGCCATAAAATTATTCACAAAATTCAAAACTTCTTCAACTTTTACATCCGTACTTTCCCCAGTTTTTCTATCTTTCACTTCCACAATTCCATCAGCTGCACCTTTTCCAACAACTATTTTTAGTGGGAAACCAATTAAGTCAGCATCTTTGAATTTAAATCCTGCTCTTTCATTTCTGTCATCTAATACTGTTTCAATTTTATTTTGATTTAGTTCATTATACAATTTTTCACCTATATTTACCTGTGTTTCGTCTTTCATATTGGCGATTATTACGTCAACGTGGTAAGGAGCTATTGCTTTTGGCCAGATTATACCGTATTCATCGTGGTTTTGTTCAATTGCAGCTGAAATAATTCTAGACATTCCCATTCCGTAACATCCCATTTTTATAAATTGTTGTTTTCCATTTTCATCAAGAACAGTAGCATTTAATGCTTTTGAATATTTTTCCCCAAGTTTGAAAATATGTCCGACTTCAATTCCACGTGCAATTTTCAATGTTCCTTTTCCGTCTGGAGAAATATCTCCTGCTCTAGCTTCTCTAATATCTGCAACCAAGTCGTACGCCAAATCTTCAAGATTAACGTTTATATAGTGATAATCTACTTTATTGGCACCCAACGCAAAGTTTCTCACATATTTCACAGTTTCATCAATTACAACATACAAATCTTCTTTTTTTTCATAAGAACCTGCATATCCAGCAACTAATCCAAATTTTTCACATTCTTCTTCACTCATCATTTCAAGCTCTGTAGAAGCTCCAATTACATTTTTTAATTTAATAGGATTTACATCCAAATCTCCTCTAATTAGAGCCAGAACAAATTTTTCCCCATCTTCAAGAATTTCCTTTAGCATTACCGCCTTTACAGTTTTTTCTTTAGGAATATTCAAGAAATTAGCCAAATCCTCAATTGTTTTTGCATTTGGAGTTTCAACTAATTCTTTTGGAAGTTTTTCTTCATTGCTTTCTTTTAATTCAATAATACTTGTTGCTTTTTCAACGTTTGCTGCATAATCTGAAGAGTCGCTGTATAAAATATCATCTTCTCCACTTTCTGCGAGTACCATAAATTCATGTGAAGCATCTCCACCAATAGAACCAGTATCAGCCTCGACTGCCCTGTAATTAAGTCCCATTCTTTCAAAAATTCTTGAATAAGTGTCTTTCATGTTCAAATATTCCTCATCAAGCGACTCCTGTGTCAAATGGAAGCTGTAGCCATCCTTCATCACAAATTCCCTTCCACGCATAAGCCCAAATCTTGGACGCATTTCATCCCTAAACTTTGTCTGAATCTGATAAACGTTAAAAGGCAATTCCTTGTACGATGAAATTGAATCTCTTACAACATCTGTAATAACTTCTTCATGAGTAGGCCCAAGTGAAAATTCTCTCTCATTTCTGTCTTTTAATCTCATAAGTTCAGGTCCGTAAGCAAACCAACGCCCAGACTCTTCCCAAAGTGAAGCAGGCTGCAGTACAGGCATAAGCAGTTCTTGAGCTCCTGCTCTGTCCATTTCTTCTCTTGTAATATTTTCTATCTTTTTAAGAACTCTATATCCAAATGGCAAATAAGTATAAACCCCTCTCGTAAGCTGATTAATCATAAATGCTCTAAGCATAAGCTGATGGCTCACAATTTGAGCCTCTTTTGGTGCTTCCTTGTATGTTTTTAAAAACGCTTTTGATAATCTCATATTTTCTCCTTCTATATTTAATTTTATTGTATTAGAATGTTTATATTGTATATTTTTTTTGAATTTTTAGCAATAGTTTTTTTAAAAATAATGTTATGAAAAAGTAAATTTTTAATTTAAAATGAGTTTACTGTAAAATGATTTCAAGGTATAATAAATTAAGCATGAAATAAAAAAGGTGATAAATTATGTTTTTTGGAAAAAATAAAGAAAAATTGTCAGTTGAGTTAGTAGACGTGGAAGTTGACACATCTGAAATGATTAATATTAAAGATTCAAGAGTAGTTTATATAAATGGAGCTGGAAAGCTTAGGGAAGTTCGCAAAGAAGTCAAAAATTTAAAAAATGGATATCTTTCTCAAATAAGGTTAAATAATGTTCCTTTAATTCAAATGAATAAAGAGTACATTCCTACAATAGAATCATTGCTTGCAACGGGATACGGAATAGAAAATGCTAACTGTAAAGAGATTTTAGAAATACAGGGAAAAATAAATTCAGATTTTATTTCATTAGAAAATTCCATAAAGACAATGACTCCTTTGCTAAAGCTCTTAGATAATGGATTTTATATGATTGCAGATGCCGAATGTTATCCAACCGATGGAAATGGAAATTTTTTCTGGAATGTTCCAAATAATATGGTTTTAAATCCTGCAACAGCTGAAAAATGTTTAATAGATAATGATTTTACGTATATAGCAGGACAACCAGCATATTTGTATCCCACACAGACAACAGATGTCTATAATCCCAAAAGAATTGAGTATTATATTGAAAAATTAAAAAAAATGAATGACAATAATGAGCCTAGAGCAATTGTTTATAATTTTGGACAATTTATAAATTTTATAATTGATGGACATCATAAAGCCTGTGCCGCCGCATTGCTTGGAAAACCATTAAAATGTATTTTAATAAAAAAAGCAGGTTATTTTAGCAGTTATGAAAAAGGAAAATGGACAAGTAAATTATATTTCTTTTCAATTTTTGAAAAAGCAATACTTAAAAATATTCCTAAAAAATACCTGCCATTAAAAAAAGATGAAATGGAGATAGAAAAATTAAATGAAATAAAATTGGAAAATGGAAAAGTGAATAAACGTAAATGGGAAAACAAATATTTGGATTCTGTAAAAAATTTTCCATCTCTTGAAAAATATGCAAATATTGTAAATGCTTCAATTAATTTTGAATTTAAAATAACAGATAAATTAATAAAAAAATATGTGAATATTTTTGATGAAAATAGTCAGGAAATGATGAAAAAAATTATTTATATTTTGATGTATACAGAAAGTCTGGAAAAATTACAGAAAATTGTTATAAAATATGCCAAAAATTCATTAAATCATAAAATTGATAAAGATTTAAAATTAATGATTTATAATATTTTATTTCAAATGAAGAATAATTCCGAAGTAGAGCAGATATTTATTGATTACATAGTTTATAATGAAGATAGGGATGATCCTGTTTTAAAGTTAGCAAATTCATATTGGAAATAGAAAAATTATTAAAAAAGATGGTTTTAACTATTTTGAATTTTGTATAACATGTGGTATACTTAGTTTAGAAATGGGAATTTAAATTATGTTTAAAAATAATAAAAAAGGAGAGATTGGTATGAAAAAACTTATTTTTTTGGGACTATTGGCATTTTCCGTTTTTGGAGTAGCGGAACCTTATAAAGATGAAAGAGGTGTGCTGTTTATGAGTGAGGAAGAGTGGATTAAGTTTTATAATAAAGATGGGCAAAATGTTGCAGTTTGTCCTGGAATTGGTTCATTGATTATGGAAGAAAGCTATATAAAAGACGGGAAAAAAATGCCACATACTCTTAATCAGATTCATGAAATAATTAAGAATTTTAATGAAATGTTGGGTAAAACAGGACTTAGAGATATAAAAGGCGGTACAGATAAAATACACGAATTTTACTATGCAGCAGTATGTAGACAGCCAACAGATAAAGAATTTGATTTGGTAGGTTCGCCAACATTTAAAAAGGAAATGAACAGAATTTTTGAAACTCATAAAATTGTAGAAGAAAATTAAAAATATAAAAAAAGAACATTCTATTTAAATTGTGTAATCAAAAAATTTAAAAGTATGTTCTTTTTATTTTGTGAAATACTCGAATTTTTTTAAAATTAAACTAATAAAAGTTAAATATTTAAAATTTGAGTAAATAGTTATAATTTTTAAATTTAGTTAATTAAGGTACTAATTTTGCCAATTCATCTAAATCAACATCAGCGTCATAATCAACATTGTCAAAATCAAATCCATTTAATTGCATAAATTCTGCTCTTGCTCCAGCGTAATCACTAATTTCCTTAAAGTTTTCAGGAGTAACCTTGTCCCAAAGCGCTTCCACTTCTTCTTGAACATCTTCACGCATTTCCCAGTTGTCTGGACGTAGTCTTCTTTCCTCATCAATTACAGGATTGTTTCCATAAACCATTTGAGTTAATAATCTGTGTTTTTGCTCAATTGTTCCTTCATGGATACCTTTTTCCTTCATTACTTTATAAAGCAATGCTGCATATAATGGGAAAATAGGGATAACTGCACTTGCTCTTGTCATTAGGGCTTTACTTAGTGAAACGTATGCTTCTCCGTTATATTTTTCTTTTAAAAAGTCATTTAAAATATCAGAAGTATGTTCCAGATCTCTTTTTGCAGCTCCAATTGTACCTTCCTTGTAAATTCCGTAAGTTACTTTTGGTCCTAAATATGAGTAAGCTACTGTTTTGAATCCTTCAGAAAGAACGCCACCTTTGTCAAGTGCTTCAATCCATAATTTCCAGTCTTCTCCACCCATAACTTTTACAGTACTTTTAATTTCTTCTGGAGTTGCAACGCCCATTGTTGTTTCTTCCATAGTTTCTTTTTCAAAATTAATAGTTGGTCCTGTAATTTCTTTTGTTGTAGATTTTAGTGCTGAACGATAAGTTATACCATCAATAGGATCAGTTCTTACACCACTTGCCAAGCTGTAAATTAATAAATCAATTTTTCCTCCAAATTCTTCTTTAATGAATTTTATTACATCGTCTTTCATTTCCATTGAGAAAGCGTCACCAATAAAGTTTTTTGAAACTAATCCTTCTTTTTCAGCAGCTTCGTTAAAGGCAATTGTATTCCACCAGCCAGCAGAACCAACTCTTTTTCCTTCCACACCTTTTTCAAAAGCAACTCCAATAGTTTCCGCTCCAGCACCAAATGCCAGTGAAATTCTTGTTGCAAGTCCATAACCAGATGAAGATCCAATAATTAATACTTTTTTTGGTCCTTCATATTTGTCTTGGGATTTTACATAATCAATTTGCCTTTTTACAAATTCTTTTGCTCCAATTGGATGATTCGTAAGTGCTAAACCACCTTTTAATCTAGGTTTTATAACCATTTTTTCTTTTCCTCCTAAAATTATATATTAATAATTGTTTTATTTTTTTTAAATTACATACATAAAATGATAACATATTTTAAGTCTTTTTTTCAAGAATTATTTTAAATCAAATAAAAATAAATAATTTTGATAATCAAAGTAATTTTGGAAATATTGATTAAAAAAAATTATGTGGTAAAATTAATATAGAAATAAAATTAGAGAAGGAGTAGAAAAATGGCAGCAGTTGTAGTTTATGGAATTATTGTTATTGTTGTTTTAGGAATTATTTTGTCATTATTTGCATACGTGAGAGTACCAAATGATAAAATGGCATTTATTTCGGGATTTAGAAAGAGGATGGTCAGTGGACGGCTTGCATTTTATGTGAGAGCATTTGAAAGGGTTGATTATCTTGATTTGGCAGTGTTTTCTGTTGATGTTGATACGAAACAGTTTGTTCCAACGAATGATTTTATTAATATAAAAGCAGATGCGATTGTGAAATTACAAGTGGGAACAACACAAGATATAATGCTAATTGCAAGTAAAAACTTTTTGAATAAAAATCACGAGTATATGAGTAATGCGATAAAAGATGTGCTGGAAGGTAATCTGAGGGAAATTATTGGACAAATGAATTTAAAGGATATGGTTCAAAATCGGAAAGTTTTTAATCAGAAAGTTGAAGAAAATGTAATTGACGACTTGAGAAAAATGGGACTTGAGCTAAAATCGTTTAATGTGCAGTCTTTTACTGATGAAAAGGGAGTTATTGATAATCTGGGAATTGAAAATACAAGTAGAATATCAAAGGATGCAAGCATCGCGAAGGCAAATTCAGAAAAAGAAGTTGCGATTGCAAGGGCACAGGCTTATAAAGAAGCGCAGGACATTGAAATAAAAACTGAAGAAGAAATTGCTGAAAAACAAAATGCCTTAAAAATTAAGCAAGCAGATTTAAAAATTGAAAGTGATACGAAACAGGCTCTTGCAGATATAACTTATGATATTCAAAAGGAAAAAAATCGTAAAGAATACGAAGAAGTAATTGGAGATGCAAATTTTACTCAGCAAGACCAGGCAATTCGTGCAAATAAAGCAAAATTAGAATCTGAAATTAAAATTGACCAGCAAATTAAAGCTGATGCAAAATTGTACAATATGACAAAAGACGCAGAAGCAAGACTGGTTGAAGAGCAAAAACACGCAGATGCTGAACTCTATAAAAGACAGAAACAAGCAGAAGGAATAAAATTACAGGCTTTAGCAGAGGCGGAGGCTCAGAAAATACAGGCAGAGGCAGAAGCAAATGCGATAAAATTAAAAATGCTTGCAGAGGCAGAAGGAATTGAAGCTAGAGGAAATGCAGAAGCACAAGCAAAAGAAAAAATGCTACTAGCAGAAGCCAGAGGTAAAAAAGAAACATTGCTTGCGGAAGCGGAAGGACTTGATAAAAAGGCGGAAGCAATGAAAAAATACGGAGAAGCTGCTGTTGCAGAAATGTATTTTAAAGCACTCCCTGAAGTTGCAAAAAATGTGGCGGCACCATTACACAATATTGACAAAATAACAATGTATGGAGATGGAAATACGAACAAATTAATTTCTGACATTACACAAAGTATTGGAAAAATTAACGATGGAATTTCTGATGGAGCGGGAATTGATATAAAATCGTTACTCGCAGGATTTTTAGGCGGAAAAGTTCTGGATAATATTAACAGTAAGAGTACCGATGGAAAAGAAGAAGAAATACTAAGTAATAAAGAAAATGTTGATAAGAAAAATGGAGGTAAATAAAATGGGAATGACTATTGACTTTACACGGAAAATAGACGTTTAGGAAAGGTAATTATGATAAAAAGAATAGATACGAAAAGCGGAAAAATAATTTCTTATGTATACAACTTAAAAGATGAAGATTATAAAATTTTATCTGAAAGATTGGAAATTGAAGAGGACAAAATAAAGAATGTTATTGATGAGGAAATTTTTACTCCAAGAATTTCAAAATCGGATTGGGAAATTTATAAATTATATTATCCAACTGTAAAAAAATCTACAAAAGATAAAGAATTTACATCTTATGAAATTAATCCAATTGTAATTTTTTTGAAAGAAGACAAGATTGTTATTTTAGATGATGATTATTACAAGGATTTTTATGAATTTGTTGAAGAATATGCCAAGTTAAGAAATGAAATTCTTGAAGAAAATCGTTTTTTTCTAAATATGCTTCATAAAATTTCTCAAAGTCTTTATAAAT
>ERZ772926.1631-NODE-1631-length-10460-cov-4.888323_pt1 | contig 10460 bp, 9 predicted proteins | sample MGYA00511136_ERZ772926 | MGnify/ENA primary metagenome ERZ772926 (study PRJEB29015, sample SAMEA2737917) | human oral metagenome | biome: human oral; feature: human-associated habitat; material: dental | place: China | collected 2153 ... | reverse complement strand
GAAAACGCGCGACCACGTCTCCAATCGAGTAGTTGCGGACATGACCCATGTGGAGTTTTCCCGACGGATAGGGGAACATCTCAAGCACGTAGTACTTCGGCTTCTCGTTGTCCATCTCCGTATGGCAGCTGTTCTCGCTCTCCCAGCGCTTCTGCCACTTCGCTTCAATCTCCTGCGGGCAATACCTCTCCACTATGCTCTTGCTCCTCCCAGTATTTAAGGAAACACTGATAAACGCAGCTTATCAGCAATTCCTTAACCATCGTGACAGCGGCATTGCCGCTCGTTTTTACTTAATAATAGTTTCGATATATTATACATGAAATAGGAGGAAGGCGTCAATCATTATTCATATTTTAGCATAAATATTTTTAGGACTTTCTTCCTGTTTTCCCATGTGTGTCTGAATACCATGTCAAAAAGTGTACGTTCGTACATCTTTCATGATACAATACACAAACTCATTCTCTGCACTGGGAGGTGTTTGTTTGGAGCACTATTTTGCCGGGGTCGCTGCGCACATTGGGCCGACACTCGCTATCTTCTTTGCCGCCTTCATCCAGTCGATCACAGGCTTCGGTCTCGTCATCATCGCCGCACCTCTGCTTATGTTCTTCTACGAACCGAAACTCACCGTCCCGATCATGCTGCTCCTCGCATGCAGCGGCAACGCCGTACAGGGATTCCTCATGCGAAAGCAGGCGAATCTCCCGCTCGTGCGCTGGATGTATCTCGGCATGCTTGCGGGACAGCCTATCGGCTTCTTTTTCTTTACCACCATCTCGAACGACGCGCTGAAGGTCTTCATCAACGTCGTTGTCCTCCTGAGCCTGCTCCTCATGCAGATCTCGCACCGGCGTATTCCGGAGTGTCGGCGCAACACTATCATAACGGGCATGCTCTCCGGCTTCACTGCGATTACGACGGGCATGGGCGGACTGCCATTCCTGATCTACCTTGCGTATACCTCAATGTCTCCAAATGTGTTTCGTGCGACCTGCTTTGTCTACTTCTTCCTCGGCAATGCGACCTCACTCGTCAGCTATCTCATCGGCGGCTTCCCTCTCACCGCGGCATTCCATGAGTTCATCTATCTCCTGCCCGCGCTCGCCATCGGCATTGTCGCAGGACGTGAGAGCATACGCTTCGTCCCATCTGCCCTCCTTCGGCGGCTCATCTTTGCGATGCTCTATGTTGCTTCGATCTACACAATTGTCTCCATTTTGCTGAAGTCGTTATAAGGCATTGCCGCATTTGGCAATGCCTTTTTCGCAAAAAAGCAGATACAGAATCCCCCACCCTGTATCTGCCGTATAGAATTAGCCGTTATACTTCTGCACACATGATTGCTGCAGTGATGTTAATCCATGTGCGAGCCACCGTTGATGTCGATTTCCTCACCCGTGATATACGAGGCTTCCTTCGATGCGAGGAACACGATGGTATCCGCGACCTCCTGAGTCTCACCGGGGCGCTTCATCGGAATATCATTCAAAATCTTCTCGACGCTCGCCTTATCAAGCGACTTCCAGATCTCCGTATTGATAAGACCAGGGCACACACTGTTGATCGTCACGCCGTCTTTCGATATCTCACGCGAGAGATTCTTCGAGAATGCGAGTACCGCTGACTTTGCTGCTGAGTAATGTGCACCGCCGAAGATACCGCCGCCGCGCTTTGCCGAAACAGAGGACAGATTGACGATACGTCCGTACTTTGCCGCCACCATTGGCTTCATGCATGCCTGGGTAACGAGGAACAGTCCAAACATGTTGACCTTGAAGATGCGCTCCATATCCTCCAGTGTCATATCTGCCACAGTGACCTTCTGTGAGATGCCCGCGTTATTGACGAGAACATCGATGCGCCCGTACTTCTTCATGATGTAATCGACCATAGCGTCAACGGATTCCTTGCTCGTTACGTCGAGTACAACGCCGTCCGCCTTGCCGCCCTCACTCTGAATGATCTGTACAGTCTCGTCCGTGCCTTCTTTATTCATATCAGCAATGATGAGCTGTGCTCCCTGGCGCGCAAACGTGCGTGCAATTACACGGCCGATGCCCTTCGGCGAGCCTGCACCCGTAACAATGACGACCTGTCCTGAAAAATCCAACATATCTGCATCCTCCTTTGCTGCTTATCCGGGTCAACCCTGCAGCTTCTCTGCCTGTGCAATGATATTCTCTGCCGTAATCCCATTCTTTTCCATGAGCACTTCATACGGAGCAGACTCACCAAACTGATCCTGTACGCCGATGCGCTTGACCTTCCCCTTGCCCATCTCAGCAGCGACCTCACAGACCGCACTGCCAAGACCGTTCAGGATGTTGTGATCCTCGACCGTGACAATCTTGCCGATCTCATTGACCGCCTTTTGAACAGCTTCCACATCCAGCGGCTTGATCGTATGAACATCGACAACGCGCGCCGCAACGCCCTTCTTTGCAAGCTCCTCGGCAGCTTTCAGTGCAAGGCAGACCGTATCTCCATTGGCAAGGATCGCGACATCGCCTCCCTCACGCAGGAGATGTGCCTTACCAATCGTGAACTCCGTCTTCTCATCGTAGATGATGGGCACGGCATCGCGCGTAAAGCGGAGGAACACCGGTCCGTCATACTCTGCCGCCGCCCGAACGAGCTTCTTTGCCGCGTAGTAGTCCGCCGGCATGATGACCGTCATGTTCGGAATCGTGCGCAGCACGCCCATATCCTCGATCGCCTGATGACTTGCGCCATCGTTCGCGGGTGTCAGCCCGCCGTGTGAGCACGCAATCTTGACGTTCAGATTCGTGTAGCAGATCTCCTGCCGAATCATCTCTGCCATACGCAGCGAACCAAAGACCGCATAGGTCACAACGAACGGAATCTTGCCGCAGGTCGCAAGCCCTGCCGCCACGCCCGCAGCATTCTGCTCGGCAATGCCGACATTCACATGCTGCTGCGGAAATTTCTCCGCAAAGTCCGTCGTCTTGCAGGACTTGCCGATATCTGCATCCACGACATAGATGCGCTGATCCTCTTTGCCGAGAGCGACAATTTCTTCACCGAACCCGTCACGCGTTGCCTTCTTATCCATTATGCTTCGCCTCCCAACTCCTGCATTGCCTGCTCATATTCCTTCTGCGACGGTGCCTTGCCGTGCCAGCCGCCGACGTTCTCCATGTAGGATACGCCCTTGCCCTTGACCGTATTTGCAAGGATGCACTTCGGACGACGATTCTTCGTCATGCGGATTGTATCAAGCGTCCGCACAATCTGCTCCATGTTGTGCCCGTCAATCTCGTAGATATCAAAGCCAAATGCTTTGAACTTTGCGCCAAGATCGCCGTTCGGCATAACCTCTGCCGTCGTACCGTCAATCTGGAGATTGTTGACATCGAGAATGACGACAAGATTGTCGAGCTGATATTTGTTCGCCGTGTTGGCAGCCTCCCAAATCTCACCCTCCTGCGCCTCGCCGTCGCCGACCATGCAGTAAGTCATAAAATCTTTTCCGTCACGCTGTCCTGAAAGAGCCATTCCAACGGCACAGGCAAGCCCCTGTCCAAGCGATCCAGTCGAGATATCAATGCCGGGACACTTGAGCATCGACGGATGCCCCTGCAGCTTTGACCCTGCCTGACGAAGTGTATGCAGTTCCTCCTCTGGAAAGTAGCCGAGTGTTCCAAGCGCAGCATACTGAATCGGGCAAACATGCCCCTTCGACAGAACGAAGCGGTCTCTGTCCTCCCAATTCGGCCGCTGCGGGTCAATCCGCATATCTCGGAAGTAGAGTGCCGTCACCAGATCTGCCGCAGAAAGGGCGCCGCCCGGATGACCGGACTGTGCTTCATAAATCATGGTTACGGTTTTCTTGCGAAGATCATTCGCAATCTTTTCCAATTCCTTTACACTTACCTTTTTCATGTGCACGTCACCTCATTCTAGAATGCAATTACACCCATTGTTCAACATAGGATGTTTAAAAAAAGAATACGGCGCTGATTTGTCTATCCTCCTACTAAGCGCAACCGGAGTATAAACCTATTGGGGATTCCCTTATTTCATTTTTAAACATCCTATGTTGGATGTTTATGGCTATAATCTATCATACAGTACCGAGGATGTCAACCCTTTTACAAAAAAACTCCCACAAAATCGCAATAATTCTGTGGGAGTCCTACGCTCTGTTCAGTCATCCAATACACCGCGCTCGTAAAAGTAGCTGCCCTTGATAATTTCGGCCGCTTTCTGCGTGTCACGGCTGCGAATCGCCTCGAAAATATCATAGTGCACCTGCACCATTGCATCCCGTGCTTCCTGTGTCTTGGTCATATTGTAGAAGGTTCGTCTGCGAATCTCATAGGTGAGCAGACGGACAAGCTTGCCAATTTTTGAAAAGAGAGGATTATGGGTGATCTCAGCCATCACATCGTGAAAGACATTATCCGCATCGAATGCCGCCTTGTCATCCCCCGCCCCCATCTTTTCGCGCAGGACCTCGAATGCTCGCTCCAGATTTTTGACATCCTTGGCATCGGACTTCTTCGCCGCCAGCAGCAGCATCCCCGTATCTAGCCACTCACGCAGTTCTTTCAAGGAATCCATAGAGTCTGACTCATCGAGAATAATGCCATAGAGCAGGGGGTCAAGCATCTTATCAGAGAAGCCGCCCGTCACGAATGTGCCTTCGGGGCGCTTAATCTCGAGAACACCGAATGAAACAAGGATCTTGATCGCTTCCCGCACGGAGTTGCGCCCCACGCCAAAACTCTCCGAAAGCTCCACCTCAGTCGGGATCTTATCCCCTGGACGCAGTTCCTTGTGAATCATCGCCAACGTAAGCTGATCAATTACTTTTTGCACAACCGAAGTGTTGTTGATCGGCTTCAAAAACCTGCTGCGCGTCTCCTCATATTCCCCTGTCATCATCCGTTATCAATCCTTTCACTTCCTGCCTATTATATAGCATATTTGTATATTTGCCTATATTTTTTCACAACAGATGAGAAAAGGCACTGTCGACCATGCGACAGTGCCTTTTGCAGTTTCTGTATCAATCGGTGGAATACATCTCGCCTACTTCACAAGGAATAGTGAAATGGCGGGGATATAGGTGACCAACAGCAGGATCACCAAGCAGGAGAGAACAAACGGCAGCACCGCCACGGACATGGTCTTGAGGTCGATTCGCCCAACACCGCAGCCGACGAAAAGGTTCGCACCGACCGGCGGGGTAATCAAACCAATCGCAAGATTGACGATCATCACAACGCCGAAATGGACGAGATTGATGTTCAACGCGAGTGCAACGGGGATAAAGAGCGGAGTGAAGATGAAAAGTGCCGATGTCGAGTCGAGAAAGCATCCGGCAACGAGCAGGATGAAGTTGACAATCAGGAGGAAGATGATGACATTCCCGCCCGACAGATCGATCAGACCGTGACTGATTGCGATGTCGAGTCGAGAACGCGTCAGGATGTAGGCAAACAAACTTGCCGCAGCAGTGATAAACATGATGACAGCCGTCAGAGAGGCGGAATCCACGAAAATCCCATAGAGATCCTTCACCTTCAGCGTCCGATAGATAAAGAATCCAACGAAGAGTCCGTAAACAACGGATACGGCTGCTGCCTCCGTCGGCGTAAATATACCGCCATAGATTCCGCCGAGGATGATGCCCGGCATCATAAGTCCCCAGAATGCATCCTTCAGTGCATTCCACCGCATGAGGTTCGTCGACTTCGGAATGAGCTCGATGTTCTCCTTGCGGCCAATCCAAAGTGCCGTGGCAATGAGTGCAAGCCCAACGAGAAGTCCCGGCACAATGCCCGCGATAAAGAGGGTTCCGATCGAGGTATCTGCAATCGATCCATAGACAACGAAGGTAATGGACGGTGGAATAATTACGCCGATCGCTCCTGCCGAGGACATGAGTGCCGAGCTGAACCCCGACTTGTACCCAGCGTTGACCATCGCCGGAATCAGAATCATGCCGAGCGCAGCGACGGTCGCGGGACCGGATCCCGAAATTGCGGCAAAGAAGCAGGCAACACCGACACAGACAACGATGAGTCCGCCCTTCATGTGACCGACACAGGTCTGCGCAAGATTGATGAGCCGTTCGGAGATTCCCGCCCGCTCCATGATGTTGCCGCCCAGAATAAAGAATGGAATCGCCATCAGCACGAATTTACTCGTCGATGAGGAAACAATGCGCGGAAGCGTTGTCATGATTGCATCGAGCGGACGTCCGGCTCCGTCAAAGAGCATAGCCAGAATACTCGATGATCCCAGACAGACGGCAATCGGCGTACCAATCACGAGGAGCAGAAAAAAACTCACAAATAAGAGTGTGCCCAACATCACGCATTCTCCCCTTTCACTGAAGTATTAGGATCTTCCTTGACTTTGTTAATCAGCAATATGAGGAATTCCACCATAACGAACAGCGCACCGATCGGAACGAAGGAGCCGAAGATCCATTCCGGCCACTGCATCCCCGCAGTCACCTGATGGCGTGCCATCTGACTCCCCACCATTTGGAGCCCATACCAGCAAATCGCGCCGGAGTATACCGTACCAAGCGAGAAGCTGAAGATCTGCACCATACGTTTCGTACGCGGACGCATAATATCGAGGATCGCTGTGAACCCGAGATGCTGACCGCGCCGCGCCGCGACGGCAGAACCGATCATACTCAGCAGCACGAATAAATATGTCGTAATCTCCTCGGAGAAAGAAAACGAAGCGCTGAATACATAACGCGACACAACATTGGCAAATGCCAAGACAGTCATAATAGAAAGCGCAATCACGCAGATCAGCTCTTCTATGCGAACAAGCAGTGCTCTCATCGAAAAACACACCTCCTCACGGAATTTGGAAGGCTTCACACGCCTCCGGACCAAACTTTACTTTCAGCTCACCAACAAGAGGTGCAATCTTTTCCTTAAATGGGGCGAGCTGATCGGAATCCAGAACGGTGACATCCATTCCCTCACTGCGAAATTTATCTTCGAGCGTCTTCTCGTTCGCCTCGACCATATCTCTGCCCCATTCACATGCTTCAAGTGCTTTCCTGCGCAGCAGTTCCTGCGTCTTTGGCTCAAGACTCTCAAAGATCTCCGTGTTGAATACGAAGAGATAGTTCTCATAGGTGTAGTTCCAAACCGTCATATACTTTTGGATCTCATCCACCTTCGCCGATGCCGTAACGCTGAAGCCATTTTCCTGTCCGTCGATCGTTCCCTGCTGAATCGCCGTGAACGCCTCGCCCCAGCTCATCGCAACAGGATCGGCATTAAACGTACGGAAGAAGCGCATATAAACCTCTCCGCCCGGCACACGAATCTTGAGACCTTCCACATCTTCCGGCGTGTGCACCGCACGCTTGTTGTTTGTGATCTGGCGGAAGCCGTTGTGCACAGATGCAAGATAGGTAAGCCCCTGTGCTTTCAGCAGCTTTTCGTAATACGCGCCGCCCGTTGTGTCAATGACCTTGCGCGCCTGCTGATAGTTGTCAAATGTCCAGGGAATCGTCCCAACCAGCAGTTTTTGATCCAGAACCGACATCGGACTGGTCGCATATGCCGCAAGATCAACGGCACCATCGGCGACCATCTCTACGCCCTTCGTCATGTTGCCGCCTGCGAGCTGGTCATTGGGAAAGACATCAATGACAATATTGCCGTTGCTCTCTTCCTTCACCATCTCCGCGAAGCGAAGCGCGGTCTTTGTGTCCGTGGCAATGTTCGTTCCATTGACCGCCATGACCAACTTGATTTTCTGATACTCTCCCTCTTTTCGCTCGCTGTTCGTACTCCCGCACCCCGCCAGAGAAAGCAGGAAGCAGACAAGCACGGCACCGAGCATGATCGACCTTTTCAAGGCAACTCCTCCTTTAACAAATGATGTTCAACGTAGGATGTTATGATGTTATTATATAGAGCACGTGCCGAAATGTCAATAACTTTCTAAAATTTGTATGGCGTGTCTCCGCTTCTTTGCTATTCATTGAGTATAGAAAAAGCGCGGCTCTCACACCGCGCTTTTTCTATACCCGTTTTTCACCGTATGGAGTGGAGCACCGCATCGAGTTCGTCGAAGCGGCGGTTCAGCCGCGTGCTCCGTTCTGCGACACGGTCGATGGATGTGGTCGAGCGACGGATTGCGCTGAGACCATCGTCCAGATTCTTCTTCAGATCATGAATCCGATCGTCAAATCCATGCTCAAATGTCTCAATCTGATCCTCGAATGCCTGATTGGTCGCAAGCATCTGATCGATCTCCTGCACGTCGCGCAACAGCTCACTGATCGCCTCATCGGATGCCTCGAGACGCTCACGCGTGTTCTCGGAAAGCTTGCGCACTTCACCTGCGACGACAGCAAAGCCGCGCCCCATCTCGCCCGCGCGCGCCGCCTCGATCGCAGCGTTGAGCGCGAGAAGGTTGATCTGCGCCGAGATCTCCGTGATCATGTTCATGACCTGCTCGATCTTCTTCGTGCTCTCCGTGAGCCGTTCGAGCTTCGGTGTAATCTCTGCGTTGCGCCCCAGCAGCTCCTTGGTCATATCGCCCTGTCCGCCGAGACCACCGCTCAGCTTGTCGATCAGCACCGAAACACTCTCTGCGCTCTTGCCGATCTGTGCCATCATCTCCGTCATCCCTGATATCTCACTGCGGTAGGCATTGAACTCGCCCATGATGCCATCCTTGAGCCTGTCGACGATCTGCAAACGTGCAATGTCATGTTCAAGGAAAGATTTCTGGCAAAGTGCATAGACCGAGGGGAATCGGTCCATATAACCATCGTAGAATGAACCGCCGGAGATCTGATAGAAAAAGATTGCCGTCAGCGTCTCATTGATGTGCATGCCCGCAATCTCGCCGAGTGCTGAGTAGCCGGCGATGGGCATGCCGTCAAAGAGATCAGCACCCGCAAGTTCCCCCGCAAAGGTCAGACGGCGCAGGATGCAGTCGTTCATCACAACGCCGATCGGTGCCGGCTTCCCCTTCGCAAAGCCGGCGTAGTCCGACTTCAACGTTTCGAGGAATTTCGCGCGGCGCATGAGATACAGTTCCTCGCCCGCCGTGATGTCACAGAAAAAATGCATGCGCTTCGCGGCTTCGTCGATGCGCTGCAGCGAACGGATATAGAACTGGTTGCCGACGTGCGTGGCAAAGGTATAGTCCGCCAGCGCGTCCGTGAGCGCTGCAATATCCGATACGTGCAGATAGTCCATCAGGACGTCTGTGAGAGGAACAGGGCGCCCCTCTGCATTCGCAACGGTTTCCACTGTGCGGAACGTCGTATCCGAGCCGATGATCGTCCATTTCTCACCCGTCTCCTCCGCCGCCTGTGTCTTAAACACGGAGTAGCGGTAGTCGCCCGCAAGTTTTACGACGAGCACGACGGCATGATTCTCGAGCACCTCTCTGCCATTGTAGATATAGGTGTGGGAGAAGTCGAGTGCGCCGCCTGCACTGCCGCCGATGTACGGACAGGGCAGACTCTCTGCGTCGTAGAGTGCCCGCAGAACAAAGGACTCGCACGCGCTCACGCCGTCCACATAGACGAATGCAAAGGTATCATCGAAGCGCACGGGGAACGGAATGCGTTCGGCACGCACATCGGCAGCGATCCTCGCCACGCGCTCAGCGGGGGTGAGCGTCACCTCACCGCGCTTCATATCTTCGTTGTGCAGCAGCAGCGTCATCATGTAGGTCTGTGCGATCATGCGCTTGCTGAACACCTGCAGGAGCACCTTTGCTCGCCCGTCCCCTGCCTCCATATAGTAAGAGCGCGTGTCTGCCGTATGCGTCAGCTCACCGCAGGTCGTCATGAGCAAGAATTTCACATCCGGCGGAGAGACGGACTGCACGGCACGTGCAACATCATCCATCGAGAGATCTGCCGAGATAAAGCCGAGGACGATGGCAGGACCACCCGGCACGTCATAAAGCTCGCGCAGGCGCTCTGCCGTAAGTTCACTGCGCGAAAGGTAGACGGACTTCATATCGCTGCCCCCCACCGTTCCCAGACCCGCAAACGGGGCACGCGCCTTCACGCTCTCCTCACGCTGCTGCGGATCTGCCGCAAGAGGTTTCGCCTTAATCCGATCCGCAAGTGAGACCTCTTCCTTTTTCTTATTCCCAAACAGTCCAAACATAATTTACCTCCCTATCCGCAAAGGCACTTTAATGCAATTATAACACGCCTTTATTCACACCGCAAGAATCTATAGAGAATCATCGGGACAACAAGCATCGGAACGCCGAGGTAGAGTGCCGACCGCAGTTCCGGTGTGAAGATCATGAATGCGAGGCAGAGCACCTGCGCCCAGATCCCAAAGAGCGTCACATAGGGAAAGAGCGGCATACGATAGCGCAGCAGGGATACCGCATTCTCCGCCTCAAGCCTGCGGCGGCGGCGATACTGGCTCCAACAGATCGATATCCACGCCATCGCGCCCGAG
>ERZ772926.1624-NODE-1624-length-10504-cov-4.902287_pt1 | contig 10504 bp, 10 predicted proteins | sample MGYA00511136_ERZ772926 | MGnify/ENA primary metagenome ERZ772926 (study PRJEB29015, sample SAMEA2737917) | human oral metagenome | biome: human oral; feature: human-associated habitat; material: dental | place: China | collected 2153 ... | reverse complement strand
GGAGCAGCCGATTCCGCGCGAGATGAAGGAGAAAATTGCGCTCTTCTGCGATGTTGACGCCGATGCAGTCATCGAAAATCGTACGGCCTCGACGATCTATGAGGTGCCGCTGATGATGCAGCAGGAAGGCCTCGACCGCATTGTTCTCGAGAAAATGGCGATGGATTTTGACCCCTCCAACATGGAGGCATGGGGGAAGATGGTCTTTAAGATCAATCACCCCGCAAAGAAGGTAAAAATCGCCGTCGTCGGCAAGTACGTAGCGTTGCCCGATGCCTATATGTCGGTGACGGAGGCACTCAATCACGGCGGCATCGAAAACGATGCGCAGGTGAAGATCGCATGGATCAACGCCGAGGAACTGGAGGATCCGAACGCAGATCTCGATGAGATTTTCGTCGGCTGCAAGGGCATCCTCGTACCGGGCGGCTTTGGCGACCGCGGCGTCGAGGGAAAGATCCGCGCGATCCAGTATGCGCGCGAGAACAAGATCCCGTTCCTCGGGCTCTGTCTTGGCATGCAGTGCGCTGTCATCGAGTTTGCGCGCCATGCGGCGGGACTTTCCGGTGCACACAGCACGGAGTTCGTACCCGAGACACCGCATCCCGTCATTGCCCTGATGGAGGATCAGCAGGGCGTGGAGGAGAAGGGTGGTACGATGCGTCTGGGGGCGTATCCCTGCGTCCTCGCAGCGGATTCGCTCTCGCGTGAGGCGTATGGAACGCCTGAGATCAGCGAGCGGCACCGCCATCGCTTTGAGTTCAACAATGCCTATCGCGCTCAATTGGAGGAAAAGGGGCTGCGCATCGCAGGAACAAGCCCCGATGATCAGCTCGTGGAGATCGTGGAGATCGAGGATCATCCGTGGTTCGTCGCTTCGCAGTTTCATCCGGAGCTGAAGTCGCGGCCGAATCATCCGCACCCACTCTTTGCAGGCTTTATCCGCGCGGCTCTTGCCGCATCCAAATGAATACATTTTTTTCGCTTCTGCGGGATGATCCCGCCCTCCGTCAGCTGACGGAGGTATTTGCGCAGCCGGCAGCACAGACCATGCTGCACGGTGCCGCAGGGGCATTGAAGCACGCCGCCGTCGCCGCCGCCTATGATGCAGCACCGCGCCCGCTCGCCATTGTGACGGCGGGACGGGATGCGCTGCGCGCGTGGCAGGAGGATCTCACGGCACTCCTGCCCGAGGCGGATGTCTATGAGCTGCCCGAGCTGGACCGCATTGACTTTGCTGCACCCGGTGCGGCGAAGGGGCTGGAGCGCTCGGCACAGCGCATGAACATCATGGCGCGTCTCCTGCGTCATGAGCCGATCATCGTGTTGGCGGACATCGGTGCGGCGGCGCAGAAGGGGCTCAGCACGACGGAATTCTCCCGTGCCGCACTGTCGCTGCGCCTAGGACAAGACCTCCCGCGTGAGACCCTGATGGAGCGGCTGTCGGCGCTCGGCTATGAACATGTGCCGGAGGTGGAGAACGTCGGACAGTTCAGCGTGCGCGGCGGCATTGTGGATGTGTTTCCCATCAATGCGCTCTCGCCCATCCGTGTGGAGTTCTTCGATACGGAGATCGACTCCATGCGAGAGTACGATCCTCTGACCAAGCGCTCCATCAAAAATATCGGAACGGCCTCCATCATGCCTCTGCGTGCCGCAGACGACAATGGGGAGGCCTGTTTTTTGAGCTATCTCGGCGCAGCCGGAACAAGTGTCTTTGACGAGCCGTCACGCCTGATGGCGGCGCTGGAGGATGGCGTACGGGAGGATGCCGTGCGTGCAGCGCGGTGTTTCTCGTGGGCAGAGATGACCGCCGCCGGTACGGAGGGGCATGAGGTGTTCATCTCACTCATGAATCGCGCTGTCCCGACGTGTACGCCGCAGACGCTCATCGGCGTACAGATGGTGCCCATGACGGCGTTTCAGCGGCAGTTTTCGCTCCTCGAGAGCGAGCTGCATCGCTATCTGGGAGAGGGGATGCGCGTCCTCATCCTAGCGGGCGGGGCGGAGCAGGCCGCGCGAATGCGCGAGATGCTCACGCTCTGGAAGCTCCCGACGGTCATTTCACGCGGCGCAGATGCACCGACCGAACATGCCGTCACCATTTCGCCCGGCACCCTGCGTGCGGGCTTTGAGCTGAGCGCGTCTCGCACTGCTGTCCTGACGGAGCAGGATATCTTCGGTCGTCATAAGGCACGGCTGCGCCGTACAGCGTCGGCGGGAGAGCGCATCCGCCACTTTCGCGAGATTGCGCCCGGCGACTATGTGGTGCACATCTCCCACGGCATCGGGAAGTATCTGGGTGTGGAGACCATCGAGGTCGCCGGTGTTCACCGCGACTATCTGCACATCCAGTACGGCGGGGACGACAAGCTCTTCGTCCCGACCGATCAGGTCAGTCTCCTGCAAAAGTATATCGGTGCAGAAGGCGCTGCGCCGCGCCTGCACCGCATGGGTACGGCAGACTGGGCACGCGCACAAGCCAAGGCGCAGAAATCGGTCGAGGATATCGCCGACCATCTGATTGAGCTCTACGCTGCGCGGCGCATGGCGAAGGGACATGCCTTTTCGCCGGATGATGCGGGACAGCGCGAGTTCGAGGAGGCGTTTCCGTATCAGGAGACGGACGATCAACTGCGCGCCATTGCAGAGATCAAGCACGATATGGAGAGCGAAAAGCCGATGGACCGCCTGCTCTGCGGCGATGTGGGCTTCGGCAAGACGGAGGTTGCGATTCGCGCGGCGTACAAGGCGGCGATGGACGGCTATCAGGTCGCCGTGCTCGTGCCGACAACAGTTCTCGCACAGCAGCACTATCAGACCTTTGCGGCGCGTTTTGCCGACTTCGCTCCGAAGGTGGACGTTGTCTGCCGCTTCCGCACGCTGCGGGAACAGGCGGCGACGCTGCGCGATGTGGCGCGTGGTCAAGTGGACATCCTCATCGGAACACATGCGATTCTTAATCGGAAGCGCGTGCGATTTCAGAAGCTGGGCCTGCTCATCGTGGATGAGGAGCAGCGTTTCGGCGTGACGCAGAAGGAAAAGATCAAGGAGTTCGCGACGGGCGTCGATGTACTGACGCTCTCCGCGACGCCGATTCCGCGCACGCTGCACATGTCGCTCGCGGGTGCGCGTGATATGAGTGTCATCGAGACGCCGCCCGCCGAGCGCCTCCCTGTGCAGTCCTACGTCGTGGAGAGCAGTGATGCCATGATGCGCGGCGCGATCGAGCGTGAGCTGTCGCGCGGCGGGCAGATCTACTTTATCTACAACCGCGTGGAGAGCATCGACCGGATGCGCGAGCACCTGCTGCAGATTGTACCGCAGGCACGTATTGCCTCCGCGCACGGACAGATGAGCGAGGATATTCTGGAGCAGGTCATGATGGACTTTTACGAGGGACATTATGACATCCTGCTTGCAACGAGCATCATCGAGAACGGCATCGATGTCGCCAACGCGAATACGATCATCATCTACGATGCTGACCGCTTCGGCCTCTCGCAGCTCTATCAGATGCGCGGACGCGTCGGCCGCTCGGCGAAGATGGCGTTTGCCTACTTCACGTATCGGCGCGACAAGGTGCTCAGCGAGACGGCGGAGAAGCGCCTACAGGCGATGAAGGAGTTTGCACGCCTTGGCTCGGGCTTTAAGATCGCGATGCGTGATCTCGAGATCCGCGGCGCGGGGAGCCTTCTCGGTGCGCAGCAGCATGGGCATATCGCAGGCGTCGGCTTTGAGATGTATGTGAAGCTGCTCGAGGAGGCCGTGGCGCGCAAAAAGGGCGAGAAACCTGCGCCGCCGCCCGTACAGACCGTCATCGACCTCCCCGTGGAGGCGTATCTGGATGGCGGCTACATCGAGGACGCCATGCACAAGATCGAGGTCTATCAGAAGATCGCGGCGGTGCAGACGGATGAGGATCTCGATGCACTGCTCGACGAGCTGATCGACCGGTTCGGCGAGCCGACAGCGCCCGTCCTTGCTCTGCTCGATATCGCGCGCATCAAAAATGCGGCGCGGACCTTTCATGCACGGAGCATTGCGCTGAAGGAAAATGCGCTCGATATCGCCCTGCCGGCGGATGAAAAGCTGCCGCTCCCGGCACTCATGCGCCTCGACCGCGCCTTTGGGCGGCGCGTCGGGCCCCTGCCCGAGGGGAGCGGCTATCGCATCCGCCTCGCGGCACGTGAATGCAGGAATGTGTTGGATACGGTGCTGGAGATTGTGCAGTTGATCACAGGAGAGCGGCATGAATGACTATCGATTGACCGTTGCGGGGCTCGGCCCCGGTGACGCGGGGCTGATTACGCGCGAGACATGGGCGCAGATCGAGAGGGCGGAGCAGATCGTGCTGCGCACGCGCATCCACCCGAGTGTATCGGCACTGGATGATGTGCAGATTTCCTATGAGACATACGATCCCCTCTACGAGGAGATGGGGGACTTTGATGCGCTCTATGCCGCGATTGTCACGGATCTCTGTACGCGTGTCCGCACGGGCTCTGTGCTCTATCTCGTTCCCGGAAGCCCGCACGTCGCAGAGCGCACGGTACAGCTCCTGCGCCCTGCGGCAGAGCGCGAGGGGATACCGCTCGACATCCTGTCCGGGATGAGTTTTTTGGATCCGCTTTTTGCGGCGGTGGGCATCGATCCCGTGAACGGGCTCTCCATTCTCGACGCGCTGAATGAGGCGCAGATCCGTGCCGTGCCGACGCAGGACCGCATTATTACACAAATTTATTCGCGTGCGATTGCTTCCGATGTCAAACTGCTCCTGATGGAGCACTGCGACGATGCACAGGAGGTGCTCTATCTGCACCACCTCAGTCTGCCCGAACAGGACGTGCGGCGCATTCTGCTTTATGCACTCGATCGGCAGGAGGATGTGGATCATCTGACCTCCATTTTTGTCCCTTATATGCCGACTTTTTGGGAAAATCCGTAAAAAAAACGGGAGTTTTTGGGAAAAATCATCTTTTTTTAATATTTCCCCTTGATTTTTCGGGGTAATTCTGTTAAATTCTCTCATGTCAGTGCGACACTAAGCGGTCGCGAGGAAAATGGAAAATATCTTAAAGGAGGATGCTACTTTGAACAAGCAGGAATTGGTCGCAAACGTAGCAGAGCAGGCAAGTCTCACGAAGAAGGACGCAGAGAAGGCAGTCAATGCTGTTTTTGAGACGATCAAGGGCGCACTTTCCGAGGGTGACAAGATTCAGCTGATCGGATTCGGCACGTTCGAGGTGAAGGATCGTGCGGCACGCAAGGGGCGTAACCCCCAGACGGGCAAGGAAATCGAGATCGCGGCTTCGCGTAATCCTGTGTTCAAGGCCGGCAAGGCTCTGAAGGATGCTGTGAACTGATTTTGCAGTGTGACCGGACTTCCGACGGGAGTCCGGTTTTTCTGCGTTGTGGGGCGGATATGAGCAAAACGATCTTTGCACCGGATGCATTCGCGGGAAAATCCGTGCTGATCTCAGGCGGCACCTCGGGCATCGGATACGCGGCGGCGGCAATGTTTCTGGCGGCCGGTGCGCGCGTTGTGCTCATGGGGCGTGACCAGATGCGGGGCAAGGGCGCAGAGGAACAGCTCTCTGCCACAGGGCGTGCGCTGTTTTGTGCCGGCGATGTACGGTCTCTGTCCGACTGTGGCCGCGTTGTTGCGGAGGCAATCCGCTGCTGTGGTGCGCTAGACGTTCTCATCAATGCCGCAGGCATCTACCACGAGGGCGCGCTGGATGCGCTTTCGGCGGAGGAGCTCGACGCTCTGCTTGATACGAACATCAAGGGGACGATCCATCTGTCACAGGCGGCTCTGCCCTATTTGCGGCAGACGCATGGAAATATCGTGAATATCGCCTCTGATGCAGGGCTGCATGGGAATTATTTTTGTGCAGCGTATGCGGCGACGAAGGGCGCGGTTGTCGCGCTGACGCGCTCGCTTGCCCGCGAGACAGCCTGCGACGGCGTGCGCGTGAATGCCGTTGCACCTGCCGATATTCTCACGCCGATGACGGAGCGCCAGCTCGCGGCGCATCTGCCACGAGAGGATCAGCTGCGGGAGATGGCGTCGCTCTATCCGCTCGGGCGCATCGGCACGGCCGATGAGGCCGCTGCCGCTGTCGTCTTTCTCGCCTCTCCTGCGGCAGCATGGGTAACGGGCAGCATCTATATGGTGGATGGCGGGCTGACGGCATAGAAATCCACATCGTCCGTCAAAAAAATTTGCCATTGTCAAAAATTATGTTAAAATAAGATTGTATGAGGAGGTGGCTGATGGGACATGCCCGCATTCTCATTTTGACCGCCTCCATCGGTGCAGGGCATACGCGGGCGGCAGAGGCCATTCGTGCGGCACTGAAGGCGCAGCCGGGAGCGGCGGAGCAGCGGATCGATGTTGTGGACTTCATGTCGCGAGAGGTGTCCATCATCCACTATCTCATGAAACGTATTTATCTGACGATGCTGCGCTTTGTGCCGAATCTCTACGATGTCTTCTTCCACATTGCGGGAAAGAAGGCGGGCGGGGGTGCGGTGCGTGCTGCCTTTGCTTGGGTGATGGTGCGTACGATGAGACGGATCATTCGGACGTATCAGCCCGACCTTGTCGTCGCCACCCACCCCTTTCCCGAGGGGGCGGCAGCACTCTGGCGCGAGCAGCATGGCGGCTCCTTTGCGCTGGCGGCACTTCTCACGGACTACGCTCTCCACGCGATCTGGTTTGTGCGTAACGTGGATGCCTATTTCGTTGCGACAGAGACGATGGCGGATGAGATGGCGGCGTGTGGCTTTGATCGGAAGTGCATCCATGCGACGGGCATACCGATTACGCTCATGGCGAGCCGCTTGGCACGCCGCGAGGCACAGGTACAGGCAGGACTCTCTGGAGATCGGCCGACCGTTCTTCTCATGGGCGGCGGTCTGGGGCTTGGCGATATGGAGGCGACCCTTGCGGCTTTGGAGCAAGTACAGCTGCGCCTCTCCGTTCTCGTCGTGGCGGGACATAATGCTGCACTGGAGGAGCGTGCGCGTGTGCGCGCGGCACATTCACATCATGTGATCTCCGTGCGCGGCTATACCCACGATGTACCGGTACTGATGCGCGCGGCGGATCTGCTCATCACGAAGCCCGGTGCGCTCACAATCAGTGAGGCATTCGCTGCAGGGCTGCCGCTCCTCCTGCATGACCCGATTCCGGGGCCGGAGACGGAAAACGCCGTCTATGCGACGCGATGCGGAGCGGCCGTGTGGCTGCATCCGGGCGAGCGCATGGCACCGGCGGTGGAGGACATACTTATGCATCGCCTGCCTGCCATGCGCAGGGCAGCACGCGACTGTGCCCGCGAGGAGGCGGCACAGCGCGTGGCGGAGATTCTGACAGAGATGCTTCAGCGAAAGTGAGGGAGACGGATGGCACGGAGAAAGAATGCACGGCGGCCGCGCTGGTTTGTTGTGACGGTTCTTCTGATCCTTGGTTACTTTGGTACGATGATCGTATCACAGGGAATCTATCTCTTTCACGTGCGTGCGGAGCAGCGAGCGGCATCCGAGCGGCTGACAGCTGCACAGGAGGAGAATGACCGTTTGCAGGCGGAGAAAACGCATCTTGGGGAATTGCCGTACATTGAGAAATTGGCGCGTGAGGAGCTCGGTATGACGGGGAAAGGGGAACTTCCCTATGCACCGGGAAAGCGTGGAAACGGCAACTGACTGGGCTGCGTATTTTCTTGACAGAACGGGCGTCCGCCCTGTATAATAATTATGTCTGACAGAGGGGGGAGACCCCGATGGTTTATCGTTGAAGGGAAGATTTGTTTTGGCCATTGAAGTCGGCAGCGTAGTAGAGGGTGTTGTCACGGGCATCACGAATTTTGGTGCTTTTGTCGAACTCCCGGAAGGGAAGACGGGGCTGATCCACATCTCGGAGGTTGCCGACGTCTACGTGAGCGATGTGCATGATTTTCTAAAAGAGCATGACAAGGTCAAGGTCAAGGTACTGACCGTGGATGATCGTGGGAAGATCGGGCTGTCGATCAAGGCTCTGCAGGATAAATCGTCCGCTGCGCAGTCCGCTGCTGCGCCGGCACGTCCGCCGCGTCCACCGCGCGATATGCGCCGTACGGCGGCATCACGTCAGATCGGCTCGCCGTCCTTTGAGGACAAGTTGTCACGCTTCCTCAAGGACAGCGATGAACGGTTGACCGATCTGCGCCGCAAGACAGATTCCAAGCGTGGCGGACGCGGCTCACGCCGTGGCTGAGCACGTATGCTGCGATAGGATATGAGGAGAAAGAGGACACTCCATGCGGAGTGCCTTTTTTGTGGAAAGCACTGATCACGTGATTTTCATCGAACCGGTGTATGATGGTCTGCGCGGAGATAATTCTGAGCGGGCAGTACGACGCGTGCACCACGCGATGGACGCATGGGTCAGTGCTTCCTTTATCGGGAGATCATGTTGAAACGACAGGTGGCAGACATTCTTCGGACGCATGGATTTTTTGCGCCCGATCGCCGCGTGCTCGCCGCCTGTTCGGGCGGGACGGATTCTCTGGTTCTGCTGGACATTCTCAGAGATTTACATGCGGCGGGCGGCCCGCAGATCATCTGCGCACACTACGAGCACGGCATTCGCGGAGCAGCGTCGCGTGCGGACGCAGATGCCGTGGCAGCATACTGTGCGGCGCGCGATATTCCCTGCATCATTGAGGCAGGCGATGTACCGCGCTATGCGCGGACGCATAAGCTCTCGCTTGAGACGGCAGCGCGTGTCTGCCGCTATGATTTTCTCCATCGACTGCAGGAGCAGGAACACTGCGATGCGATAGCGCTTGCCCATCATGCGGATGATCTGGCGGAGACCGTGCTCATGCGTATTCTGCGCGGTACGGGACCCGCGGGGCTTGCCGCCATGCGTGAGTGGGACGGCGTTCACCTGCGCCCGCTGCTCCATACGGCACGCACGGAGATTGAGAGATATATTCGGACGCATGAGCTTCACCCGTGCCATGACCTGACGAACGATCAGCAGGATGCGCAGCGCAATCGGATTCGCCACACGCTCTTGCCGACCCTCTGCACCTACGGCAATCGAAATATCCGCGATGCGCTCGTGCGCCTCAGTGTGCTCGCGGGTGAGGAGGATGATTTCCTCACGCAGTATGCGGCGGCAGAACTGGAGCGCGCATCCTTCGGCGGCGGCCTCTCCGTCGGCGTGCTGAATACGCTGCACACGGCCATGGTACGGCGTGTCCTGCGTCTCTTCTGGGCACGCGTGACGGACGGCCAGCAGGATCTTTCCTACGAGCATGAGGAACGGATGCGCCGCCTCCTCACACGCGTGGGAACGGCGCAGTGCGAGCTGCCGCACGGATGGCGTGCGCGTCTGCGCTATGGTGTACTCAGACTTCAGCGCGAAGAAACACGGACAACACAGCAGGGAAAGGAAGAAGAAATTTTCCTTCCTTTGACCCACGAATATGATATAATAAATTTCCAAGGAAGATTATTTTCCATGCGTCGGATGGATAACGTGACGGATGAGGATTGGCAGAAGGCAGTGGACGGGAAGGCTGTCTATGCTGATGCGGCAGGGCTGCCGCCGCTTGTCCTGCGTACACGGCGTCCCGGAGACTATATGCGGCTCTCCATCGGACACAAAAAACTCAAGGATATTATGATCGACGATAAGATCCCGCGTGAAGCGCGGGACAGCATTCCGCTGCTTGCCGTTGCCGGCAGCAGTGAGATTTTTTGGATGGTCGGGGGAAGGCGCAGCATCTTGGCACCGGTGACGGAACATTGTGTTGTTTTTGCCATTGCATGGGAAAAGGAGAGTACAGCATCATGATGAGCGATGATATTGAGCGCATATCGTTCTCGGCAGAGGAGATACGCGCGCGCGTGCAGGAGCTCGGCGCACAGATAACACGGGACTACCGCGATGCACAGGAGAAGGTATACTGCGTTGGTATTTTGAAGGGAGCTGCCGTCTTCTTTACGGACCTTGTGCGCGCCATTGATCGCCCGGTCAACTTCGATTTTATGATTGTCTCCAGCTATGGCGACGCGGCCGTCTCCAGCGGACAGGTTAAGATTTTGAAAGATCTTGATTTTTCCATCGAGAACCAACATGTCATCATCGTGGAGGACATCATCGACTCGGGGACGACCATGCACTATCTGAAAACGTTGCTGCAGGGGCGACATCCGAAGAGCATCCGCCTCTGTGCGTTCCTCTCCAAGCCTTCGCGCCGTGTGACGCCGGTCGAGATCGACTATCTCGGACATGAGGTTCCCGATGAGTTCCTCGTGGGCTATGGGCTGGACTATGCGGAGAAATATCGGAATCTGCCCTACATCGGGGTGCTGCGGCGTTCCGTTTATGAGTGAGGAGGCGCCTTTTGAATCATTCAATTCTGCGAAATCTCGCGTTCTATGCGCTCATGTTCTTCGTCGTCTGGACGGTCGCCGACTATATGTCGGGCAGCCATCAGACGGC
>ERZ772926.1623-NODE-1623-length-10509-cov-11.038263_pt1 | contig 10509 bp, 10 predicted proteins | sample MGYA00511136_ERZ772926 | MGnify/ENA primary metagenome ERZ772926 (study PRJEB29015, sample SAMEA2737917) | human oral metagenome | biome: human oral; feature: human-associated habitat; material: dental | place: China | collected 2153 ... | reverse complement strand
CACAGAAGGTTTGTGATAAAATGATTATTTTAGAACCTGAAAATATTCGCCATTACGTGAATTTGGTATATGTGCTGGAATTACAGCATAAATATGACGAAGCACTTGAATATGTGGCTAAAATGGCTAAATTTACAGAAGATAAGGAATTTTTGAAGGAACTGAAAAAGAGATTGAGAAAAAATAAGAGAAAATTTGAAAAAGCAAACGAAAAAAGTTTAGAAAATAAAGAAAAGTAAAAATTTAGAAATTATGAGGATTTTAAATGGAAGAAAAAAATTATGAAGTTAATAAAAAATATGATGAAAAAATATTGATAAATATACTGAAAAATTTTGATAAAACTGGAGAATATGTTGTAGAGCCAGGAAGAAATGAAATAAAAAAGTTTGAGATAGATATAGAAAATAATTTGAAAAAAGGGAATGAAAAAAAGAAAAAAAATAACAAAATTGAAAATACTGAAACAAAAAAAATGGTAAATGTAAAAAAATTTAAACAAAAAGATTTTATTACAAACTTTTTCTATAAATTTAAAGGCTCAAAAGCAAAACGTTCTTATGAATATGCAAAAAAATTACTGGAATGCAAAATAAAAACTCCAGAACCAATTGCATATTTTGATGATTTTGTAAACGAAAACAATAAAAAGAACAGTTATTATATAAGTGAGGAATTAAAATATGATTTTACCTGCCGGGAAGTTTTCTGGCCTGAAGATATTGAGCGGGACAAGGCTGAACAGGGGGAAAATTACAAGATAAGCGAAGAAACAGAAAGAATGCTCGCAAAAGTTGAAAAAAATCGTGAAAAAATCATAAGACAGTTTGCAAAATTTTCTTTTGACTTGCACGAAAATGGTGTAGAATTTGAAGACTATTCACCAGGAAATGTGCTGATTAAGGACAAAAGTGGGAATTATGAATTTTATCTGGTTGACTTAAATAGAATGAAATTCGGAGTGAAACTGAATTTGGATAAAAGGATGAAAAATGTTTCAAGAATGATGGAAGATGAAAAAATAGCCAGAATTTTTGCTAATGAATATGCGAAGTACTGCAAACAGAGGGAAGATTTAGTTTTTAGATATTTGAGACATTATATTAGAAAGCACAAAGGGTATGTGTACTTTAAGGATATTACTCGTCCAGTAAGGAATGTTTTTAAAAAGAAAAAGTAAATTTGTTTAATAATTTTAAAATTTATTTAATACTAAACCCCGTTGGAAAATAAGAAGAAATTTTTATAATAGGGTTGTTCGATAGTTAATAATCATTCAGTTTATTTTCGTAGGATTGCTCATTGCCGCAAATCCTACAACCTATGGCTAGTCTACGACATTTTTCTGCACTGACAAAAAACTCGCTATGCTCAGACAGTTTTGCCAGCACAGAAAAATGCTTCGACGGATTAGTTTATACTAGGCTTTGTTTAAAAAATGAAAATTATATCTTAAAATTACTCGAAAACATTAGGTTTATAATCCTTTATTAGAAAAGTTTGTAATAAATTCGTTATTTAAATGGGGTTTATTATTAGTCAAACAATCTATTATAATTAAACTAAAATTGTCGTGATTTTTTTGGAATGAAATTGATTGTTTGAGCTTTTTCAGACTTTTTAAATTTTGATTAGTTTAAAGAGTTGACAATAACTTTTATTAAAAAGCGAGTTTCAATTTTATTTCAAAAAAATGCTTAGACGAGCCGGGATTGTAAAGGGGATGGCGACTGATCCCCTTTACGTTTAGAAAAAATAAAAGTATTGAGATAAACAAAAAAATAAATATTAATAAAAATAATCTTTGTCAATTTTAAATACAATTATTAAGATAAATATTTAGAGTTTAAATTTAATTTTTTGATAAGATTATTAAATAGGAATGGTAAAAAAATAGATTAAATTGAAAGGAAAATTTTAAAAATGAAAAATTATGACATAATTGTTGTTGGAGCGGGACATGCTGGGGTGGAAGCTGCTCTTGCTGCAGCAAGACATGGACTGAAAACAGCGTTATTTACAATATATCTTGACAATATTGCAATGATGTCGTGCAATCCATCTGTTGGAGGTCCTGGAAAAAGCCATCTGGTATCCGAACTTGGAATGCTTGGCGGAGAAATGGCAAGACATATTGACAATTATAACTTGCAGTTAAAGAATTTAAATCATACAAAGGGGCTAGCCTCTCGGATTACACGGGCTCAAGCCGATAAATACTGGTACAGGGTTAAGATGAGGGAAATTATCGAAAAGCAGGAAAATCTCGATTTGGTACAGGGAATTGTTGTGGATTTGATTGTGGAAAATAAGAAAGTTATGGGAGTTGAAGACAATCTTGGAATAAAATATGGAGCAAAGGCTGTTGTTCTGTGTACTGGAACGTTCTTAGGCGGAGAATATGTTATGGGGGATGTAAAATATTCGTCAGGACGGCAAGGAGAGCCTGCGAGCGTGGATTTGCCTGATAGGCTTGTGGAATATGGCTTTGAGCTGGATAGATACCAGACAGCTACTCCTCCAAGAATTGCCAAATCTTCAATTGACTTTTCTAAAATGCAGGAATTAAAGGGAGAAGACAAGCCACGATATTTTTCCTACGAAACAAAAAAAGAATATAATTCAACTTTGCCAACTTGGCTCACATTTACAACACCTGAAACTATTCGTGTGGGGCAGGAAATGCTTAAATATTCGCCCATTGTTACTGGAATTGTAAGCACGAAGGGTCCACGGCATTGCCCTTCTCTTGACAGAAAGATTATGAATTTTCCAGAAAAGACAAATCACCAGATATTTCTGGAGCAGGAATCTGTGGAATCGGACGAAATCTATATAAATGGATTTACAACAGCAATGCCGCCATTTGCACAAGAAGCAATGTTAAAGACGATTAGTGGGCTTGAAAATGCTAAAATTGTACGTTACGGGTATGCGGTGGAATATAATTTTGTACCTGCATATCAGTTAAAATTAACTCTTGAAACAAAAGTTCTGGATGGGCTTTATACAGCGGGAACGATTAATGGAACGAGTGGATATGAAGAGGCTGCCTGTCAAGGATTTATGGCGGGAGTCAATGCTGCAAGAAAAATTTTAGGGAAAAAGGAAATTGTGATTGACAGAAGCGAGGGGTATATCGGCGTTCTGATTGACGATATAATAAATAAAAAAACGCCAGAGCCTTATCGTGTACTGCCTTCAAGAGCTGAATACAGACTGACTTTGCGTCAAGACAACATCTTTATAAGACTTTTGGAAAAAGCGAAGGAAATTGGGTTATTAAATGCTAAAAAATTGACAGAACTTGAAAATACATGTCAGGAAATTGAAAATGAAATTGAAAGACTGAAGAGCATTACAGTTTATCCAACTAAGGAAAATAATGAAAAATTACTTGAAATTGTAGAAAAACAAAATCAATCTGAAAGTGAGGAAATTGAAAAAAATAGTAAAAATAGTATGAACAGCCCTGTTTCAGCCTTTGAATTTCTTGCGAGAAAAGAAATCAATTATGATAATTTAAGTGAATTTGTGGAAACTGTGGAATTATCTGATTTGGCTAAGGAGCAAGTGGAAATAAATGCAAAATATAATGTGTTTATCGAAAGGGAAAAGGCGCAGATTGAGAAATTTAAAAAACTGGAAAAAATGATAATTCCAAAGGACTTTAACTATGAAAGCGTAAAAGGGCTTAGTAATATTGCTATTTCCGGGCTTATGTATGGACAGCCGGAAACAATTGGACAAGCTAGCAGAATTAGTGGAGTTACTTATAATGATATTTCACTTTTAATTGCGATTTTGAAGAATTGATGTATAAAGTTAAATAATACTAGAGTTTGAATAGCATAGTTATGGTTTTCAAGTTCAGTTTTGATTAATTTTATTATGATATTTGAAAATTTAGGAAGGAAAAAAATGAAAGAAAGTATAAAAGAAAAAAATAGTTTAGCAGATAACAAAAAAACAAGGTTTGGAACGGAATCAATCCCAAAACTTCTGATTTCACTTGCAATACCGGCAATTATTGCTAATCTTGTGAATGCACTTTATAATATTGTGGATCAAGTTTTTATCGGTCAAAAAATCGGATTTTTGGGAAATGCGGCTACGAATGTAGCTTTCCCGCTTACGACGATTTGCCTTGCGATTGGGCTTATGACGGGAGTTGGAGCTGCGACTAACTTTAATCTGGAATTAGGGAGAAAACGTCCAAAAAGGGCAAAAAGTGTAGCAGGAACAGCGGTAACGATGCTTCTTTTAGGTGGAATTGTCCTATGCGTATTAATTAATATTTTTTTAAAGCCGATGCTGACAGCATTTGGTGCTACAAATCAGATTTTTGACTATGCAATTGAATACACTCAGATTACATCTTTAGGAATACCGTTTTTATTATTTGCAATAGGAGCAAATCCTTTGGTAAGGGCTGATGGAAATGCCTTTTATTCGATGCTTGCGATAGTTATCGGATCACTTGTGAATACGATACTGGATCCGCTGTTTATGTTTGGATTTGATATGGGAATGGATGGAGCGGCCTGGGCAACAGTAATTGGTCAGTTTGTGTCAGCAGTTATACTTGCTTTGTATTTTTTCAGGTTTAAAAGCGTAAAATTTGAATTAAGAGATTTTAAGATAAGAATACGGGAAATAGGGATTTTATTTGCATTAGGAACTTCGCCTTTTATTTTCCAATGTTCCGCTTTAATTATTCAAATTGTAACAAATAATCTGCTAAAGGTATATGGAGCAAAATCTATTTATGGAAGTGAAATTCCTATTGCGGTTGCTGGAATTGTTATGAAAATAAATGTCATATTTATAGCTATTATTTTGGGATTAACACAAGGAGCACAGCCCATTGCAGGATTTAATTATGGAGCAAAAAAATATAAAAGAGTTCGAGAAATATTAAAATTAACGATAAAAGTGGCATTTATTATTTCGTTAGTGTCATTTGCAATATTTGAAATTTTTCCATCCCAAATAATTTCTGTTTTTGGTAACGGAAGTAAGCTTTATTTTAAATATGGAACAAAATATATGAGAGTATTTTTATTTTTCATATTCCTGAATGGTATACAAGCTGCGATTACAATGTTCTTGACATCAATCGGAAGAGCCTCTAAAGGAGCTTTCTTGTCCCTTGTAAGACAAATTATATCACTTTTGCCATTGCTTATAATTTTACCAAATTTTATGGGAGTTGATGGAATTATGTTTGCTTTCCCAATAGCAGATTTTATGGCTTTTGTAGTATCGGTAATTGTTCTGAAAGGAGAAATGAAAAATATTCCGAAAGTAAATGAAGATGATTAAAGAGCAGTAAAGATATAGAGATTAAAGTGTTGTATTGACAAAAACAAAAAAATAAGGAGAAAAATTTAATGAAATTAATAGTGGGACTTGGAAATCCTGGAGAACAATATAAATTAACACGTCATAATATTGGATTTATATTTATTGATGAATATTTAAAGAAAAATAATATAAGCGATATTAGAGAAAAATTTAAATCATTATTTGTTCAGACAAATTATAATGGGGATAAAGTTTTTTATCAAAAGCCGACTACATTTATGAATTTGAGCGGAGAAGCGATTGGAGAAGCTGTTAGATTTTTTAAGATTGATCCAAAAACTGAACTTTTTGTAATTTATGATGATATGGATATGCAGTTTGGAAAATTGAAAATTAAGCAAAACGGAAGTGCGGGCGGGCATAATGGGATAAAATCCATTATATCACATGTTGGAAATGAATTTGTACGGATAAAGTTTGGAATTGGAAAGCCGAAGACAAAGGAAGAGACATTGGGGTTTGTACTTGGGAAATTTTCACCAGAAGAAAAGGAAGTTTTAAAAGATTCAAGAGAAAAGATTTTTAATTTGATAGATGATATAAAGGATGATATGACGGTTCAAAAATTAATGAATAAATATAATACTAAATAAGCTGTTTAATATAGTAGTGGATCTGTTGCATTTTTTTTAAAAAGTGGAGTTGAAGATGAGATTTTATGGACTGATTAAGAAATAATTATCTGCATTTGTATATGATTAATATAAAATAATAAAAAAAGTGGAAAAAAATTCTAGAGGAATTTTGAATAAAATAAAATCAAATAAAAACAATTCAATAGAAAAAAGAAAAAATAATGGAGTGATTTTATGAGAGATAGATTGTATAATAAAATGCAACAAATTTAAAATAAAATAGAACTCATGATACTTGTAATAATCAAAAAATATGCTAAAATAATAGAGATAAAAGTATTTTTTAATAAATGGAGGTTAGATGTTATGGAAGATAATGATAAAAATTTTGAGATAGAAGTAGCAAGCAAAAGGGAAACTGAGTCACAAATAAAAGAAGCAGAACGAGTGGAAGATACAGAAAATAGAATTGGTCATACAGATAATTCTAATCATGGAAATCAAGACTTAAATCATGATAATCAATACAACCAATATGGAAATATAAATGGATATCAAGAAATAAACGAAATGGAATTTATGAGTTCTGTGAATTGGATTATAAATATCCATAAAATATTTGGAATATTAGGGATAATTCAAGGAGTATTAGCATCTTTAAGTATAGTAGGAGTAATAACAGGAATCCCAATGATTATTGCTAGTATGAAATTAATGGACACAAGTAAAATTTTATTTAATTATAAAATTACTAGAGAAGAGTCGAATTTAAAAATGTTTTTTGATGAATATAAAAAATACTGGGTAATTTTATTAGTATCAATGCTGATTTCAATTATATTAATAATAATTGGATTTGTAGTATTTGCAGGAACAATAGCAGCACTTCTTGGTACTTTCTCAGGTGGACATACAGGATATGAATATTAATATAAAATTAGGAAATTTACAGATATAAGAGATACAAAAATAGTTGAAAATAAAGGGAGATAAATATGGATAATAATTTTTCAGATAACAGAAATAGTTTTTTAGATATGACATTTTTAAATTCGATTAATTGGATATCGGTTATACATAAAATAATAGGAATTATTTTGATGATACAAGGAGTGCTTACTTCACTTACAATAATAGGAGCAATAATAGGGGTTCCAATAATATTTGCAGGAAAAAATTTATTTGCATCAGGTGGGAATTTATCAGATTATAAATTTAGCAAAAGTATAAATGAGATTAAGAAATTTTTTATTAATTACAAAAAATACTGGAAAGTAATATTTATGATATATATTGCAGGAATAGTTTCAATATTTTTGTTTATTGTTATTTTAGTATTTTCAGTAATTAATGCTTCAAAAGCATTACCAAAAAGTAATCCAAATGATGGAATGGCTTCGATTTCAACAACTAATGACAATAATACAAATACTACGAATACTACAACAGATCAATCAAGCAATGATCAATCAGCACCTGAATTAGACGAATTACATAAATTAATGGAAGAAGTTGTTACAAATGGTGATACAGATGCATTGAATAAATATTCAAAAGAACAATTAAGATTGTTGAGAAATACATTGTATGCAGAAAAAGGTTACATTTTCACAGGAGATTTGAAAAGTTATTTTGAATCAAAACCTTGGTATCATGGAACTGTAGCAGATCAAGATACAATTCGATTAACAGATTACGAAAAAGCCTTTATTAATGCGGTAAGAGAAAAAGAAGGATTACCAAATATTAATAATGATGGTTCTGTATCACAAACACAGACATCAAATGATAGTGGAGAAGAGTTAGATGAATTACATGAAGTAATGGATGAAGTAGTAAATGGAAATGAATCAGTATTAGAAAATTATTCTAAAGAAAAACTTCGGTTATTAAGAAATACATTGTATGCAGAAAAAGGATATATTTTTACAGGAGATTTAAAAGGTTATTTCAATTCAAAACCTTGGTATCACGGACATATTTCGAATCAAGATTCAATACCTTTATCAAGTGAAGAAAAAGTGTTTGTAGATGCGATTAAAAAATATGAAAGTCAATAGAGATTTTATAAATTTTTTGGATTTTTATAAGTAGAAAGTGAATCATTCATTTTGTAAATCATATATTGTAAATATATTGCGACAAATAAAAAAAAAAAAAATAAAAACTTATGATAATTTCATGCTAAAATGTTAGTAACGACAAAAACATTAACGAAAAGAAATATATCATGAACCATAAATATTTTACTATAAATGAAAGAAATAAACCAGAGGTTTTGCTAAAAAAAAATTACAAAATTTCTAAAATTACTCAAATCCTTAACAGGCACAGGGCTGCCATTTACCGTGGGATAAAAAGAATTAATGGAGAATACTCTTCTGAAAATGCTCAGTCAGATGCCAATGCAAAAGCTGCTAATAAAAGAAGAAATTTAAAAATTACTTCCGAATTGAAAAAACTAATAGAAGACAGGCTCTGTAAAACATGGTCTCCTGAACAGATTCTGGGCAGGGAATTAAAGGGAAGGATTATCCTTTAAGACTATCATAACTGGATGTACAGTAATTTCCTAGACGTTTTAAGGAGAAAGGGGAGAAAGGCGAAAACTAAAGAGACAAGAGTTTAATGCGAATAAAGAAATTTATATAAAAAAAAATAACTATTTTTTTGACAAAGATGACTTAAAATTAAAAATTAAAAATGTTGATAGAATTTTATTGCCGAGTAATTTAGTGTTTTTACCTATGCATTATAAAATAAAGAGATAAAAAAATGAAAAATATAAAAGAAATTTATAACCAAAAAATGAGAAAAATGTTTACAGAAAATATGAAAAGTATATTTACTAAAGATATGTTGAAAAAATATGATGAAAATATGTTAAATGTATTAAAAGAAGTCTGGATAGATATATTAAATGTAAAGTATGAAGAAGCAAATAAAAAAATAGTGAATATTAATAAACAAGAAATATATGAAATAATATGGAATATGGCTAATGTTATAGAAAGTTTCACTTTTTATGGATTTTCACAGTATATGTATAAAAAAACAGAAAATGTAATTTGGTTGAATTTGTCAGCAAGTTTGCTATCATTTACATTTTGTTGTGTAGAAGGAGCTTATGCTGTTGGTATTTTTCATGCTAGAGAAGCAGTAGGAATTGAAAAAAATCTTGAAAATTTAGTGATTTTATTAAGTTTTTATGGTCTTCCAGAATATTTAATGGATGATGAAGAGGCAGAGAACATAGCAAAAGAAATTTTAGAGTTAGATAAGAATAATGAAAGAGCGATTTATGTATTGAATGAAATTTTAAATTCTAAAAAAGAATAACTAGAGAAAGAAATTTTATGTATATTGAGCTTAATTATATCAAATTCGCCCATATAACTCCTGCAATCTAAAATTTTTATTTATGGCATTTATACCAAAAATTGATTTTTTGAACTGCATGAATGTTATGTGAGCTTTTTAGAGAATATTTTTCAGTTATATGATGATATTTTCTGAACTATTTTTCAAAATTTTTGAAACTGTCAAAAGTAAAGTCTTGAACATAGCTATAAAGAGAGAAAACAAAAAATCATAGAAAAACTAATCCAGACAGAGTTAAAAGTGCACAAGAAAGATATGAAGAAGCACAAAAAGAATACAATGATTTAGATAGAAAAACAAATAAAACTCCAGAGGATAAAATAAACAAAAAATCAGCTAGAAGAGCAATGGATAAAGCATTAAAAGACATGGAAAAATCTCCTAATGATTCTAATAGAACAAAAGGACAACCTAGTAAAGGAGGAGGAAATAAAAGAAGATGATGACAGAAACTTTTATAAATGAAACTTATGGAATAAATGGAATAACGAGAATATCATTAAAAAAAATAATAGAAGTATTTTCGTTTCCAAATGAAATAAATATAAAGTTTTCTAATAAAAAAAAATCAATAAATATAAAGTTTATTTATGATGGATTAGAAGTCAATTATATGTTGTATTTTTTTTCAGAAAATATTGAAAAGCCTGAATATCAAACATTATATTTTGATGTAAAATATGTACACTTAAATGATGATAGCATAAAAATAGGTGATGAAATAAAAACTGTGATTCCAAAAATAAAAAAATTTTTAAAAAAATACCAAAAAAAATCAGATTTTAAATATTCTGAAGATAAATATACAGGGAGATATTTATTTGATAATGAAAATATTGATATATTTTTTCAAAAATATAGGAATAAAAAAATTGTTGATGGTATAATGATAAGTTTACCTTATGAAGATATTTTGCCAGAAAATAAAGATATTTTAAATGAAATAGAAGATATTACAGAAATAAAAAATAAAATTGATAACTTTTTTTGGAAATAAAGAAATACCTTTACAAGAAAATACGATTTGTTAAATTTATTTCTTTTTAGAAGAATACTATATTATGAATAATCAATATACTAATTTTTAAAAGTTTTATCTCAAATAAAACAAAGGGTGTGTAAAAATTTTGTTGTAAACCTCTAAATAATATATGGTAAAATAACTATATAATATTTGGAGGTTTTT
>ERZ772926.1617-NODE-1617-length-10529-cov-6.625454_pt1 | contig 10529 bp, 8 predicted proteins | sample MGYA00511136_ERZ772926 | MGnify/ENA primary metagenome ERZ772926 (study PRJEB29015, sample SAMEA2737917) | human oral metagenome | biome: human oral; feature: human-associated habitat; material: dental | place: China | collected 2153 ... | reverse complement strand
CGCGTGTGACGATTTGACAGCCCCCCCATATACGCTCGATATAGTCGTTCGTGCGGTATGCATTATGATGCCACGTCGACAGCATAAAAGATGCCTGCGATTTTGTGAGTGCACGACAAAGAGCTACCTCTGCATCCTCATCCCAGCTGTCATAATAGTCGACATGGCGTCCAATATAGGGAGGATCGCAATAGATGAAAGACGTATTTTCTGCTGCACGGATTGTTTCTTCAAAGGATTGGCAGACAAAGCACCATTCATGATCTTTGAGCAGGTTTTCGATATGCGCGACCTGATTCACAATCTTGGTGATATATGCCTTTGAAAATCGCAGCGGTTTATGCCCATAAGGAACATTGTATTGATAGTCCTTGTTGAATCGCATCATGCCGTTAAAACAGGAACGGTTGAGAAATAGAAAATCCAACGGCTCATGCGTCTGATTGAATCGCGTGCGGACTTCATAATAATATGCGGAGTCCCCACATTCCAGCTTTTTTCCTTCGGCTTCCAGAAAAGATCGGACTGTATCAGCGGTGATGATGCCTTTTTTGATGCCATTGTAAAAGTTGATGATATGCGGATTCGTGTCTGCGAATATGGCGCGCTCTGCTGCAACATTGAACCCGACAACCCCGGAACCCATGAACGGCTCGACCCATATGGAATTTTTTTTGAGCTGGATATGTTCACGGATGAGCGGTACGATCTTGGTCTTGATTCCCTGAATTTTCAACGGCGGAACATAAATTTTTTCGTTCATTTTTTCCTCTGCTTTGACGCTTTTGTGTTATTTAAATCCATCGGTCGATTGGTAAACGCCAAGTATTCGGAAAAGGAGGTTATTTTTCGCGGCTTCCCATCGACAGTCCTGTTAATTTTCCCATAGTTCATCCAATATTCATCGAACAGATCTTCACTTGCATTGGCAAATACACCGTTGCCGCTCAGTATGTCCTCAATGAATTGGATGCTGCCAATGTTGGCGGTATTTCCACTGCCGCTTTTATCACTGGCAATTTTCCATTTTTCCTCTGCAAAGAAAAGGAAATCATGGAGCACTGACGGAATCTCCTCCAATTCATTCATCGTATATGTGCGCGTTTCGTTATGAAATTTGGACTTTGAATAAATGATTCCCAGACAAAAATGTCCGCTATATTCGCCGTATGGATACTGAATATTTTTGTTGCTTGTGCGCTCTGTAAAATATTGCCCATGCGAGCCGAGTGTGAAACCATTGCAAAATCCGGGATAATCCTCATCACGATACGTTGTCTTTATATCGACTGCAAACTTAATTGCAGGATTTGTTTTGGATAAAAAAGTCAAATCCGGATAATAATTCTGATGCTTGGCTAATTCGATTTCATATCCGATCGTGTCGGCGAATGAGATAAAATGCGGAAATAAGTGCAGCTCTAAAATTTTTGAAACGATTTTCGTATCCGAGGAAATGGTATATATATTTCTGAATATATCAATGAATCCCTTGACTGTCCATACTCCATTGCAGCTAATTCGATCTGCCAAGGTATTTGCAAATCCTTTGAGGTATCTTGTAAATTCAATTTTTTCAGCTTCATTCTTCATTGTGTTTCTCCTGATGCAAAGAACATGATTGCCAACATGGGGTAGACCTTCCTATGAGGTTCTTTCCATCTATAAATCCTATGTGAAACGGTATTCCTTGTCAAGCTGCAGATGCGGTCAGAAAAGGAATTCACCGCGCCCCCGTCGAATAGGGATAAAGCTGCATATACGGAGAGGAGGGGCACTGTGGAGGATGTGAAGGGGCTGCGGCAGGAGATTCTTGTTCAGGCAAACGCGCTCTACGAGGCGAAGGAGTACGCACGCGCGGCAGAGACGGCGACAGAACTGCTCGCGTCTCTGCCAGAGGATGTGGAGATGCGCTACATCCGTGCAGCGGCACTGACGGGGCTGGAGCGATACGAGGAGGCACGCGCGGAGATTGCTCGGATTCGTGCGGTGCGCCTCGATCATGCAGGGGCAGCGCGTCAGGAGATCTACATCGACCGCGCGGAGGGGAAGTTCCGCACACAGATTGCGCATCTGCGCGCGTGCATCGCGATGCTTGAGGAGCGCATTGCCGCTGAGGACAGAGCCGACTATCACAGGGTATTTCTCGCGAGCGCGTACAGTCTCCTCGGGGAGGCTCTGACGCTGACGGGAGAGAGCGCGGAGGCGGTGGAGGCATTTCTCGCCTCGAGCCGCCTTGAGATGGTTCGTGAAAAGAAGGCGGTCGAGTACAGCAACGCGCTCTTTGCCTCGAACTATCTGCCCTCAGAGCGTCGTGCCGCGTATGCGAAGCTCGCACGCGGCTACGGGGCGCTCTATGCGGATGTTCGCCCGCTCTCAACTGCGTTGGATGCGCGGCGCGGACATGACCGCATCCGCATCGGCTACATTTCGCCCGATCTGCGCACGCACCCCGTCGGTACGCTCGTACGCCCGCTCCTCACCGCCTACGACCGCACGCGTTTCGCTGTGTACTGCTATGCAAAGTGCGCGGAGGACGGTCTCTCGCAGGAGTTTCGCACGGCGGTCGATATGTGGCACAATATCTCGGGCATGGCAGCGGAGGAGACGGCGGCACTTGTGCACAGCGACGAGATTGACATCCTCGTGGATCTGGCGGGGCATACGCAGCACAACGCTCTGCCCGTGCTCGCCCATAAACCTGCGCCCGTGCAGGTGACGGGCATCGGCTATTTCAATACGACGGGGCTTCCCGCCATCGACTATATGCTCTCGGATGTGCACGTCGATCCCATAGGGACGGCAGATCCCTCCTTCACCGAGGAGATGATCCGTTTGCCGCACAGCCATTTCTGCTATGTGCTGCCCGAGGGGCTTCCCCTCGTTGCCCCGCCGCCGATGGAGCGCAGCGGTTCTGTGACGTTCGGCTCGTTCAACAATTTCAGTAAGGTGACGGACGAGGTGCTGCGCCTCTGGAAAGAGGTGCTCGATGCCGTGCCGCGCTCGTGTCTTCTCGTCAAGAGCAAACTCTTTGCGAGTGCGGAGGGCAGAGAGCTCGCGGCAGAGCGTTTCACGCGCTGCGGGATTCCCCCAGAACGCGTGGAGATGCGTGCGTTCAGCCGCGACCATCTCGCAGAGTACGGGGATATGGACATCGCGCTCGACACATTCCCCTATACGGGCGGCATCACCACCTGCGAGGCTCTGGCGATGGGCGTGCCCGTTGTGACCCTGCGCGGGGCGAGCCACGGCGCGCGGTTCGGGGAGAGCCTCCTTACAAATGCAAACCTCGCGGAACTGATCGCCGATACCCCTGCGGACTATGTGCAGATCGCGGCGACACTTGCATCCGCGCCCGAGACCCTCGCCTCCCTGCGGACGAATCTGCGCACGATCCTCGCGCACGCCCCGCTGACCGACGCACGCACGTATGTCTGTGACGTGGAAGCGGCGTATGCAGAGATCTGGGAGCGGTTCGTACGCGCTGCGGGCAGAATGTGAGATGTGCTGATATGAAGCGATGGTTCTGTCTTTCGGTGCTCGTTCTGCTGTGTTCCATGCTTTCGGGCTGTGATTTTTGGGTGACGGAAAACAGCGATCCTGCTGCGGCAGATGAGGTTGCCGTGCGTGTCAATGACACGTTTCATGCCTATGGGACACATGTTGTGCCGGAGTCGGTGCAGGTCGAGCGGGAGAAGCCGTTTCAGAAGAATGTCTATGCGCTCTATGACGAAGGAAACGGGATTCACTTCACCTGCACGGCGGAGATTCGGCGCGCCCATTTTCCCTATCCATTCCTTTATCGCGATACGGATGCCGCTGCGGCGTATGCGGAGGCGTATTTCGCCCATCTCTATCCCAAGGTGTGTGCCATCACGTCGGCATATCATCTCATGGCGGCTTCTCCGGAGGAGGCAGAGGCACTGCGGGAGTGTTCGCTGACAGATCCCATACAGGGGGATACGCTCTTTGGAAAGGGGGATATCATCTTCCTCCATGATGCACACGGGGCGGATGTGGTACGTGTGTGTCGGGAGCTGCATGCGCTCTACCGTCCACAGGGCGACGACACACTGCTCGCTGAGGCGCATGGGCGCAGGATTACGTTTTACTATTTGCCGACACAAACGGAGGATCGGACGCGCGCCGTTCGGGTGATGACGTTCTATCTGCGCGCGGAGGGTGACTGGACGGCAACGCTGTACGAGAATCCGGGGCATTCGTCCGGCGAGAAGGATACGGCGGTCTTGGAGGAGCGTCTGGCGTGCTATTTTGAGGTATGTCAAAGGTCAGCAAAGGCATATATCAGAGATCATACGCAATAAAATAAGGGCTTCTCTGCGAGGATGTTTCGCAGAAAAGCCCTTATTTGTTGTCAGTGATTCTTTAGGCAACCGTATGTCCGAGCAGTGAGCGCGTATGGGCGGCGACGGCCTCGGGTGTGACGTCCGTCAGGCGGGCGACGCCGGTGTCGAGCGCAGCCTTTGCAACGGCGGAGGCGACGGCGGGTGCGACGCGCGGGTCGAGCGGGCTCGCGATGATGTTGGTCTCGTTCAGCTCGCACTCGGGGATGAGGGAAGCGATTGCGTTCGCGGCAGCGATCTTCATCTCATCGTTGATCTCCTTCGCACGCACGTCGAGCGCCCCACGGAAGATGCCGGGGAATGCGAGGAGGTTGTTGACCTGGTTCGGGAAGTCGGAGCGACCCGTGCAGACGATGCGTGCGCCTGCCGCCTTTGCCTCGTCGGGCAGGATTTCGGGGACGGGGTTCGCCATCGCCATGATGACGGGATCCGCATTCATGCTCTTGATCATCTCGGGTGTGAGGCTGCCGGGTGCGGAGACACCGATGAAGATGTCCTTGCCCTTGATGATCTGCGCGAGCGTGCCCTTTTCCTTCTGACGGTTGGAGACCTTTGCAAGCGCGTCCTTGTACGGGTTCATGTTCTCGGTGCGGCCCTCGTAGACCGCGCCCGTGGTGTCGCAGAGGACGACGGTCTGGATGCCGTAGGAGAAGAGGAGGCGCGCGATTGCCTGTCCTGCCGCGCCCGCACCGTTGATGACGATCTTCGCCGTGCGCAGATCCTTGTCGAGGTACTTGTACGCGTTGAGGAGGGCGGAGACGACGACGATCGCCGTGCCGTGCTGGTCATCGTGGAACACGGGGATGTCGAGGGTCTTCTTCAGCTCGTTCTCGATGTCAAAGCACTGGGGTGCCTTGATGTCCTCGAGGTTGATGCCGCCGTAGGTGGGGGCGATCAGCTGGCAGACCTTGACCACGTCCTCGACCTTCTGGCTGTTCACACAGACAGGGACAGAGTCCACGCCCGCGAAACCCTTGAAGAGGATGGATTTGCCCTCCATGACGGGGAGCCCTGCACCCGCGCCGATGTTGCCGAGGCCGAGGACGGCGGTGCCGTTCGTGACGACGGCGACCATGTTGCCCTTGGTGGTGTAGTCGTAGATGGTCTCGGGGTTCTCCTTGATCGCAAGGCACGGCGCAGCAACGCCCGGCGTATAGGCGCGGCTGAGGTCGTCGCGCGTCTCGAGGGGAACGGTCGGTGTGATTGAGAATTTGCCCTGATAGCGTTTATGGAGTTCGAGTGCCTCTGCGTCAAATTTGCTTGCCATGATACATCTTCCTTTCTGCGGGAAACCTCCCGTATGCTCTCCTAAAAACTATTCTTCCTTGCCCATGTCCGCACTCCCGCGCGTTGGCGCATCGGAACCGGCACTGCGGGTTGTCCGCGCGGAAGGCTGCTCCACAGGGCCGTCTGTGCTTTGGCGCGTGCTTGCATGGCGCCCTGGATCGGAGGTGGCTGTGGTATCGGAACTGCGCCCGGGACGCGACGTACTCTCGTCCGCCGAATCACGCGCATTGGTATGCGTACGATCGGAGGAGGTATCCTTGCGCGTGTCGCGGCTCTCTTTGGTATCCTTATCGGATTTCTTCCGACTGCTGCCCAGTGCTTCATCGGCACTGACGGCGCGCCCGACGGAGGTATCTCCCTCGGGGATCTCGGTCGCTCCTGAGGGGATGGAGTCCTCGTACTCCTGTACAGCACGCTCCATGCGGCTGCGGTCGTTGTTCGTGAGGGTGACGCCGAGCGCACTTGCCATGCCGCGCCGCAGCTGTGCCATGTCCGGGATCCAGTAGCTCACGCCGTCGATGTAGAGCGGGCGGCCGGGCACCATGTCGGTGCGCAGCCCCTTTGCCTGTGACTCCTTGAGCGTACCGATGAACTCGAGCATCTGGCGCACACTGAGGTCGGTCTTGACGCTGTCGATGACGCTGCTGATGATCCCCGGCAGGCGCGGCAGGATCGCGGGCGTGGTGACGGCATCGACGCACGCACGCATGAATTTCTGCTGGCGTTTGACGCGCCCGATATCGCCCTCCTCGTCGCGGTAGCGGACGTAGGTGACGGCGGTTTTGCCGTCCATGTGCTGCCGCCCCGGGCGCAGGTCGATGATGAGCCCGCCATCGTCGTCCCACGGGTCTTCGTAGTACATCCGCTTTTCCACGTCGATGTCGATGCCGCCGATGGCATCGACGATCTTTTGAAATGCGTGGGTATTGATGATGACATAGTGGTCGATGCGCACGCCGAGGAGATCCTCGACGGTGGTCTGCGTCAGTTTCTCCCCGCCATAGGCGTAGGCGGCGTTGATCTTGTCGTAGCCGTTCCGCGGGATGGCAACGCGCGTATCGCGCGGGATGGAGAGGAGTGCGGTCTCATTGCGCACGGGGTCGATGGTGGCGACCATGAGCGTATCGCTGCGCCCCACGTCGCCCTCGCGCTCGTCGACGCCCATAATCATGATCGTCGCCTTGTCCTTTGCAACGAGAAGCTCCTCCTTGTGGTCGCTCTTCGTACGGTCGAGCAGACTGCTCTGGGCGAAGAACGCGCCCGCGACCGCTGCGAGCACAAAGATGAGGAGGGTGCCGAGCAAGACATAGGGCCAGACACGTTTTTTCGTTGTGCGTCTCTTCGGTGGTAATGTAGTCAAAACGGGATCGATCCTTTCCTCCCCTGATATAGACGGTAATGCGTACAATTCCCTACCGATCGGACGTGTATTCAGCACTGCCGCCTTGCGTTCGGACGCATGCACTGATAGAATAACCTCATCCGTTCAGTATCACATAATATATAGCAAACGCGCGGAATATGCAAGGTATTCTTCAATAGAATCCAGAAAGGACGCGGCTTCATGGGTGTTGAAATCGAACGAAAATTCAAGGTTGCGGATACGTTCCGACCGACAGGCATCGGAATTGAAATGGCACAGGGCTATCTCTCGCGCGATCCGAATCGAACCGTACGAATCCGAACGGCAGGTATACAGGGATTCCTGACCATCAAGGGAAAAACAGAGGGGGCGCGACGACTCGAATACGAGTATGAGATCCCCCTTGCCGAGGCGCAGGAACTGCTCGCGCTCTGCGACGAACCGCTTGTGGAAAAGACGCGCTATGTGGAAAACTTTGCCGCACACGTCTGGGAGGTGGATATCTTCCACGGCGCGAACGCAGGGCTTGTCGTCGCCGAGATCGAGCTCATGTCCGAGACGGAGGAGTTCACACTACCCCCATGGATCGGCGCGGAGGTGACGGGGCTGAAACGCTACTACAACGCGGCTCTGATCGCACATCCCTATCGTCTGTGGAGAGCGGAGGAACGCTGATGCGGCTGTGCAAAACTGCGGGAGCATCGTGGAAAGTTTTCCCTGTTTTTTCCCGTTGGGCTGTGGATAAGTCATGCGCGCTATCGTACAAAATATAGATTTTCATATATTTTTCACTCCATATATGGGGTTATCCACTAATTTATCCACATTATCCACAGAAATTGTAAAATCGTTCGTAAAAATTATCCACACTGTGTAAAACTATGTGGATAAAGGCGTTTTCGGGCTTTTGAACAATTTTGTCCACAGAGTTCTGCACAGCTGTGGATAATGTGGAACAATGCTCATCTGTACTCCTTGTGAACACGACTGCGGAATACAGATTCGCAAAAGGTATATTATAGAAGGGAAGTAACTCATGCAGGAATGGGAGGTCTGTCTGCGCCTCGTGCTCGCGTGCGCGATGGGCGGAATCATCGGCTATGAGCGGCAGATGCGGCACAAGTCGGCGGGTCTCAGGACGAATATGCTGGTCGCGCTCGGCGCGTGCCTGATCATGATCCTGTCACAGGCTCTCTACGACAACGTAGAGGGAAAGACGAACGCCGACCCTGCGCGACTCGCGGCGCAGGTCGTCAGCGGCATCGGTTTCCTCGGTGCGGGTGCGATCATGAAGGAGGGGCTGACCGTCACGGGGCTCACGACGGCGGCGACGCTCTGGGTCGTCGCGGGGGTGGGACTCGCCGTCGGTGCGGGCTTCTACCTCGGCGCAGGCGTGACGACGGCGATTGTCTTCCTGATCCTCGGCAACCTCTCGCGCCTCGACGCGTGGGTCGACCACGATCACATGCTCTCGCTCTCCATCCACACCGTCGACCGCCCCGGGCAGATCATGCGCATCAGCGCGTGCATCGAGGATCTGCACCTGCGCTCGCGCGGCGTGAAGGTCAAAACCGACGAGGACGAGGCGGAGACCGACGGCGAGCGGCGCATCTACCTCAACTTCGAGGTGTATAACGGCGAGCACCTGAAGCCCACATTCATTGTCGACACCCTCCGCCAGATCGACGGCGTGCTGCGCGTCGACCTCGTGTAAACGCAAAGCATATGCCGAACTGCGGGGGCGTGTCGTCCCTCTGACCGAGCACCTGTCCTAATGAGGAGAAAACCCACATGATTAATGAGGAGAAAACCTACATGATTGTTCCATCCCAAGACCACTGCGACGTGCTGGTGATCGGCGCGGGCATCGCCGGGATCTGTGCGGCGATTGCGGCGGCAAAAGAGGGCTGCGCCGTCGTGCTCACGAGCAGTACGGAGATCTTTTCCGGCTCCAGCTTTTTCCCGGGGACATGGGGACTGGGGCTGATCGGTCCTGTGGACGCGGCGGACGAGGACGACCTTGCCGCAAGCATTGCGCGGGTCGGGGCGGGGATGACGACACCCGCGCTCGTCAAAACCTTCGTACACAAGATCAATCCCGCGATCAACGCGCTGAAAGCACGCGGCATCCGGCTGCGGACGGCGGAAAAATCCGATGAAAAAGAGTTTATCCCCTGTTTTGACCACAAGCGGCGAAATTGGAACGGTCTGGAAGCCGCCCGTATGCGTGCCGTCTTCCAAAAGGAGCTGTCGGAATACGGGGTGCGGCGCTGCCCCCATCATGAGGCATTGGAACTCGTTCAGCGCAGCGGACGCGTGTGCGGCGCAGTGTTCGCGGCGAAGAACCGCCTCCTCGCCATCCGCAGCAAGGCGGTCGTCCTCGCCACGGGCGGCTACAGCGGGCTGTTTCAGAACTGCCTCACGACCGCCGATGTCACAGGGACGGGGCACGCCTTGGCACTGCGGGCAGGGGCGCGGCTCATCAACATGGAGTTCATGCAGATGATGCCCGGCTTCCTCTCCCCTGCGCCAAAGACCGTATTCAATGAAAAGACCTTTCGTTTTGCCACCTTCCGCGACGCGGACGGAAACGACATCTTGGCGCATCTGCCGAACCGCGCCGCACTGCTGGCGCAGCGATCCACGCACGGGCCGTTTACCGCTGCGGGCGCGGATCGCGCGGTCGACTTCGCCATTGCACGCGCGGAGCAAAGCGGCGGGACGTATGTGAGCTATTCGGACGAGATGAAGCAAAATCCGCCCGAGTTTATCGCGACCTATTTCGACTGGCTGCACGAGAAAAAGGGGCTGACCCCGAACGATCCCGTGCGAATTGGGATGTACGCCCATGCAGCGAACGGCGGCATCGTGATCGACAGCGATGCCGCAACGGATGTCCCCGGCCTTTATGCCTGCGGCGAAGTGACCGGCGGGATGCACGGGGCGGATCGGATCGGCGGGCTGTCCAGTGCAAACGGGCTTGTATTCGGAGAGATCGCGGGCAAATCCGCCGCTACAGAGGCGGGCGGCACAATGGCAGCGGACGATGCGATCCTCCTGCACGTGCACAGCATCCCCGACGCACACGCCATACGCAGCCGTCTCCGCAGCCTGATGACAGAGAATGCCATGATCGCACGCAGCGCGGAGGGGCTGACGCGGGCAATCCGCTTCTGCACGGACGCACTGGAGGAAATGGAGCGTAATGCCCCCGCGACAGCTGCAGCGGATGCCGCCGCAGCCCTCCGCCTGTCCGCCCAGCTGCGGACGGCGACGGCAGTTCTGACAGCAGCTCTGCTCCGACGGGAAAGCAGGGGGGCACACTACCGCACGGATCACCCCGACACACTGAAATCGGAGGAAAAGAGGATCATCGTTACCGAAACGAACGGCGCGATCACGGCGCGGCACGAAAGTTCCGAAGAACGCACGCATGAATAATATGAGGGTCTACAGGAAAAACGCCGCTCTGCGTGGACGGCGTTTTCTTTTTCAAAAAAATCTGCTATGATGAA
>ERZ772926.1611-NODE-1611-length-10549-cov-10.160187_pt1 | contig 10549 bp, 8 predicted proteins | sample MGYA00511136_ERZ772926 | MGnify/ENA primary metagenome ERZ772926 (study PRJEB29015, sample SAMEA2737917) | human oral metagenome | biome: human oral; feature: human-associated habitat; material: dental | place: China | collected 2153 ... | reverse complement strand
TTGGTTCTGGAGCAGGACCAAGGTTAGTCAATGTATGTAGGTAACGGAAGGACATCTTGGAAACCAATGTACGGCCGTCAGTACCCATACCACCGATGGATTCAGTCGTCCAAACAGGGTCACCTGTGAACAAATTGTTGTATTCGTGGATACGTGCGAAGCGAACCATGCGCAATTTCATAATGAAATGGTCTACGAATTCTTGAATTTGCTCCTCTGTGTATGTGCCGTTGCGAAGGTCTCGTTCAGCATAGATATCGAGGAATGTGGAGTTACGGCCAATGGACATAGCAGCACCGTTTTGCTCTTTAATGGCACCAAGATAGCCGAAGTAAATCCATTGCATAGCTTCACGAACATCCTTAGCTGGTTTGGAAATATCATAGCCATAGGACGCTGCCATTTCTTTCAATTCTTTCAAAGAACGGATTTGATCTTGTATTTCTTCACGGTCGCGAATGACATCTTCTAGCATGTCACCCATTGTGATGCTAAATTGTTCTTTTTTATCTTCAATGAGATAATCAACACCGTAAAGAGCGATACGGCGATAGTCACCGATAATACGACCGCGGCTGTACGCATCTGGCAAACCAGTTACAATATGAGCTGTACGTGCAGCACGCATTTCTGGAGTATATACATCAAATACGCCATCATTGTGAGTTTTGCGATGTTTTTTGAAGAAGTCCTCTGTTTGCGGATCCATTTTGAATCCGTATTCCTCGATAGCGGATTTTGCCGTACGCAAACCACCATATGGGAACATAGCGCGTTTCAAAGGTTTGTCAGTTTGCAAACCAACGATTGTTTCAAGGTCTTTGTCGATATATCCTGGCGCATGGGCAGTAATGTGTGTGGCCACAGAAGTATCAGCGTCGAGCATGCCGCCTTTTTCACGTTCTTCTTCATAAAGCTTCATTACTTGTTCCCACAATTTTGTTGTTCGTTCTGTAGGACCAGCAAGGAAGGAATCGTCCCCTTCATAGGGGATATAGTTTCTTTGAATAAAGTCGCGTACATCAACGGCTTTATCCCACACACCTGTGTTAAAATCTTTCCATGCAGTATGTTGCATTTTGCACCTCCATAAAAGGATATAACTATAGATTTCTATGCCTATAGTGTACAATGTTTGTAGCAATTCTACAATGAATAGATGATATATATTTTCAATACATACTATGCAATTTTGTGAAGTATCTCATAAATTTCCATAAGCTAAATTGTTTAAATACACCAGTATATATAGGCTTATATGGGATTTTGCTTTTTACGATTTCATTTAATGTATATATAATAATATGAAATTGCATATCAATATTAATAAAGGAAATAAAAATTTCATTAAAGAGGATGAAGGCGGATTATTCAATAGTATGATTGGATAGTTTATATTTGTGTATTGTTCGGAGGCCGTTTACATCTTGTACAGAATTAGCCTGTAAGTCTTTATAAATGCACGCATATTGGAATGCTACGGAACGTTGCCAGCCAGGAAAACAAGCGTTTCTTTTCTTCACTGACATCATATACTATACTCTGAGCAGCTCTTGTTGAAGAGTAACTGATATTGCCTAAAATAGGAGGTCACATTATGGATTTTAATGAAAAATTACGGGAGTATAGAAAACAATCTGAATTATCTCAGGGGAAATTAGCAGAAACACTTAATGTGTCGAGACAGGCCATAACAAAGTGGGAATCGGGCAATGGAATGCCGGATATTTCAAATTTAAAGGCCCTTTCAGCTGTATTCAATGTCTCTGTGGATGAATTGCTTTCAGAAGAAGCGGTTAAACCTCGATATCCTTATGAAAGCATCGTAGAATACGATATCGATGAGATAAAACATTTCGACATTAAACTGGGATCTGTTAATCGTGTAAAAATGAGAGCTGGAGAGGGTGAGAAGATAAAGGTTCAACTGGTCAGTGATACTATTGAAAATTTGACGGAACTGGTGAAAGTAAAAATCGATGATATCAAAAGGCGTATCGATGTGGATGTAAATCGTTCCAAATCCTTATCTGAAGAGCTTGTAAAAGAACATTTGTCGATTTTTATAAATTTGCCTGAAAAATATATGGGAGATACGGAGCTAGCGACCCATTGTGAAAAACTAGAGCTATTTGATATTATTAGTGAAAAGTTTGAGCTAGACGGAGCGGCTAAAAAAATTTATATTGCCGGCGGTAACAGTCATATAGAGCTGGATAACAACTCCCCAATGGAGATATATGTAGCGGATTATACGGGGCGAATTGATGTGGATCAGATATCGGCGAAATCTCGGCTGCATGTCCCTCATGAGTATGCTTTCAAAGCGGTGAAAAAAGGTATTCGCACTAAACTGCTCTTTGAAGATCGTGGAAATCTTGTAGATGATTTTTCTGTGTCTGAATCAGAAAATCAAATTGAAATTAATGGAATCAATAGTGAACTCACAATAGTCAAGTTAAGTGAATAGTTGCATTAACTACATAGACATATCTGCTACATAGTTTTCATAAAGCGTTATTACTTGTTCCAACGACTTTGTTACACAGTTTGTAGGACCAATAAGGAAGAAATCATCCCCTTCATAGGAGTAAAAAGTATGATTTAATTTATTGTAGTGTTAGGGGTATATTATGGTACTATTAGGTAGTGTTATTAAGCTATAATACATGTAGATAACATGATCTTGGTAGAATGAATCAAGATAAAAAATAATCTGGATAGAATATACGTGGATCAAAGTGGATTATAAGATTGTATAGGCGAATGCTATTGAAAGGTGGATGTTAATGACAAATCGAAAGAAAGCACTTTTAGGTGCTTCTGCTACAATTGCGGTGTGGGCTACTGCATTTCCTTTCAGTAAAATCGCATTACAGTCAGTAGATTCGTTGACATTGTCTGTGGCAAGGGTCATGGGTGGCGCTTTACTTATGCTGGTAATCGGTGTTGTAAAAGGGCTACATATACCGACAATATGGCGTGAGTGGGGACTATATATTCTGTTAGGTGCTACAGGGAATTTTCTTTACCAAGTTGTTTTTAATGAAGGTTTGCGCACAATTCCAGCGGCCACATCCAGTATTATTATGGCCTTGACTCCGATGACGACGGCACTGATGGCCATGATTGTTTATAAAGATACAATACGGCCCATAGGATGGTTATTTACCATAACTGCATTTATAGGTGTAGCCATAATCATTCTTTGGAATTCAGCCCTTACAATTCCTACAGGTGCATTATGGACCTTGCTAGGAATGACACTCTTTGCGGTTTACAATATCCTTAATCGTGGACTTAGTTTAAAAGGCTATAAGCCTATCACTATCGCCATGTGGTCTATGTTTACAGGTGCCATTATGGCATTGCCATTTGCGGAACATGCTATTAAGATGATTGTGGTGGCACCGATTAGTGCAAAATTTGCCATGGCCTATTTAGCATTCCTATCTAGTGCGTTAGGCTTTGTATTCTGGAGCTTTGCTTTGGAACATGCTGAAAAGGTTTCTGATGTAACTAATTTTATGTATATCTCTCCCATAGTGGCAGCTATTGTAGCAGCATTTTTATTGGGAGAAATACCTAATATGGGGCTCTATATAGGGGCGCCTATTATACTAGGATCTTTATACCTTTTTAATCAATATAGATAAGTTATTTTGTTAGTGTCTGAATCGCTTTGGTTTGATGTAAAAAATATATAATTAGATGAATAGGGATGTAAACCCTTACTTATAAGATAAGAGCTATATAATAAAAGAACCTCAACCTTTTAATTGGTGAGGTTCTTTTTGGTTTGACAGTCCTTATAAATTGTAGTAATCTAAATACATAATTAAAACATACCTTAAAGATATGATTTAAACAAAAATTAATTCCTACTTAATTATTGGGAAAGAGGCGGTACAGTGATTGCTATACGAAATGTAACGAAAGAGTTTGACGTTAATAAGCAAAAGGTTACTGCATTATCCGATGTAAACTTTACCATAGAAAAAGGCGACATATTTGGCATAATTGGCTTCAGTGGAGCTGGTAAATCTACACTGTTACGCATGATTAACGCTTTAGAGGTACCTACCTCTGGTCATGTTGAAATAGATGGTGTGAATATCAATGGCTTAAGTTTCAACGAGCTCAGAAAGGTGCGTAAGCGCATCGGCATGGTGTTTCAACAATTCAATTTGTTGAATGCTAAGTCTGTATATGATAATGTGGCGATTCCTTTGATTCTAAATAAGGTCCCTAAATCAGAGATTGATAACAAGGTTAAAACATTGTTAGACTTTGTTGATTTAGGCGATAAAGCAAATGCATATCCTGGAGAATTATCTGGCGGTCAAAAGCAACGTGTAGGTATTGCTCGTGCGCTGGCTACAGATCCATCAATTCTGCTTTGTGATGAAGCAACAAGTGCTCTTGATCCAGATACGACAGAGTCTATTCTTCAATTATTAGAGCGCGTTAATCGTGAACTAGGGGTAACAGTTGTTATCGTAACTCATGAGATTGATGTAATTCAAAAAATTTGCAATCGCGTTGTGGTTATGGAACATGGAAAACTCATAGAGAGTGGTTCTGTGCTTGAGGTGTTTAGTAAACCAAAGCATGAAACAACGAAACGATTTGTTAGGACTGTCATTCCTGATGAAATTCCATCAACAGTGAAACATACCTTGGCCTGTGATAAGCGACCTTATACTATTCTTAAGATGCATTTCTTAGGAAATAATACGACCGATAATGTTTTATATCATATTAATAAAACTTTTGATTTAGAAACGAGCGTGTTATTTGCTACGGTAACAGAGTTAGAACATACAGTACTTGGTATTTTTATTGTTCAGTTTATTGGTGATGATCTTGAAGTGGGTAAGGTAAAAGAATATCTTGTGACACAAGGTATTGAATGGCAGGAGGTGACACTATAATGGACTTCTTTATGCAAGAACTTGGTGTTCCCGGTTCGCAGTTATTACTAGCCGCAGAACAAACATTATATATGGTGTTCCTATCTCTATTTATTGGTACGGTGTTAGGTTTAATTATTGCAGTTACACTGGTAGTAACAAATCCTAATGGTATCGTTAAAAATAGTATTGTCTATACCATTACAAATACCATTGTTAATATTGTACGTTCCGTACCATTTATCATTTTGATGGTGTTTATCTTACCATTAACAAAGATGATTGTAGGGACTCGTGTGGGAACAACGGCAGCTATCGTACCACTTGTTATATTTATTGCCCCTTATCTAGCTAGACTCTTTGAAAACTCTATTTTAGAGGTTAATAAAGGAATTATCGAGGCTGCACAATCAATGGGGGCCTCTCATTTTGAGGTGATTTGGCATTTCCTTTTACCAGAGGCAAAGGGTTCGCTTATTTTATCTATTACAACAGGTACAATAGGTCTTATCGGTGCTACTGCTATGGCTGGCGCCATTGGTGCAGGTGGTGTAGGTGATTTGGCTCTTACCTATGGTTATGAACGGTTAAACTTTCCATTGATGTTATTTACCGTTGTTATTTTAATTATTTTTGTTCAAATTATTCAAACAATAGGTAACTACTTTGCACGTCGTGCACGTCGTTCCTAATTTGATGAAATAGATTCTAGTTATTTTGATTGTGAAAGTATAGGAGAATATACCATGAAATTGAAAAAATTCCTTGCCCTTGGTGCGGCATTAGTATTTAGCGTAGCTTTTATCGCAGGCTGCGGCTCAAACAATAGTGATAATGGTGCAAAAAAAGAATTAAGCTATAGTAAATCTCAAGGCCCTTACTCTGAATTGTTTGAAAAAGGTGTAAAACCAATTTTGGAGAAACAAGGCTATACCTTTAAAGGTGTAGATATGTCTGACTTGGTACAAGCAGACCAAGTGTTGAGCGATGGTGAAGTAGATTTCAACGTTGAACAACATACAGCATACATGAAAAACTTCAACGAAAAACAAAATGGTCATCTTGTAGCATTGACTCCAATTCCAACAGTGCCAGCTGGTATCTTTAGTGGTTCTAAGACATCTTTAGATCAAGTAGCTGATGGCGATACTATTGCAGTTCCTAATGATGCGTCTAACATGGCTCGTGCCTATGCGTTGTTGCAAAAAATCGGTTGGATTAAACTTGATCCTAATAAAGACTTAGCGACAGTCACACAAGCAGATATTATTGAAAATCCTAAACATCTTAAATTTACAGAAATGAAGTCCCTTACAATTCCTTCTGTACGTACTGATTTTGATTATATTGTTATTACAGGAGCTATCATTTATAATGCAAAAATTGACCCTAAATCTGCATTGGCAAATGAAGATGTATTGCCACAATGGTTATTACAACTTGTAGTAAACGAGAAAAACAAAGAGGCTCAATGGGCAAAAGACATTGTAGCAGCTTATCATTCTCAAGAATTTAAGGACTACATGGAAAAAAATAATAACGGTTTATGGTTTGTACCAAAAGGTGAATAATTGATAGAAAAACGTACTATACATGTGCACAAATAAAATAACCGCTGATAAGTTACTACTTGTCAGCGGTTATTTTGCCGTTTACAGAATAATCTCAGGAGATTTCCATGTGTAAGATTGATAAAATTATTATTCTATACTGTCATTCCTACAGCATAGTTTTCATATAGTTTCTTATAGTATCCGTTAAGTGTCATGAGTTCATCATGTGTCCCTTGTTCTACAATGGTGCCGTTTTCTACCACTAGTAGGAAGTCCGCATTTTTTATTGTAGACAAGCGATGGGCGATTACGATACTGGTTCGACCTTTGAGGAGTGTGTTCATCGCTTTTTGAACCTCTACTTCGGTACGGGTATCTACGTTAGCCGTTGCTTCGTCAAGGATGAGAATGCTAGGATCGGCTAAGAAGGCCCGAGCGATGGTAATTAATTGGCGTTGACCTTGGGAGAGATCATCACCACCTCGGTTGAGCATCGTATCATATCCATTGGGTAATGTACGGATAAAGTGATCTGCCATGGCAAGCCTTGCGACATACTCGATTTCTTCACGTGTAGCATTTGGCTTGCCGTAGCCAATGTTATCGGCGATAGTACCCGTGAAAATCCAAGCGTCTTGCAATACCATTCCTACCGTATTATGTAAGCTTTCACGAGATAAATCCCGAATATCCACACCGTCAATGGTGATGCGACCATTTTTAATGTCATAGAAGCGCATGATGAGATTCACTAATGTGGATTTGCCAGCTCCGGTAGGGCCTACGATGGCTACCATAGAGCCAGCTGGAATGTGAATATTAATATCCTTCATAAACACATTGGACGGTGTATAACCAAAATCAACATGCTCAAAATCAATTGTCCCCGTATGAGCTTGATTACTTGGTTGATTGGCCGTCATAGATGTGTTAGTACTAATAGCGTCTCTATCAGTTTTTGATGAGCTGTTGGATAATGTCAATTTTCCATCATCAATTTCAGATGGGGCATCAATTACCTCGTAAATACGGCCTAAGGCGGCAGCGGTTTCTTGGAATTTTGTCATAATATAGGAACTACGAGATAGGGGATCGGATACCTGACCTACATAGAGGAAGAATGCCTGAATATCCCCAATGGAAATGGACCCACGTAATACCATGAGACCGCCTTGAATAGCGACGAGGCAATAGGTAAATTGATTTAAAAATTTTACGAGAGGCTCTACAAGCTGACTGGTGAAAGCAGCATTTCGCATACTTTTAAATAGATTGTCATTCAGTATATTTACTTGGCGAGTTGTAGTCTCTTCTAGACCAAAGGTTTGAATAATTGGCTTGCCTACAACGATTTCTTCTATGCCACTGTTGAAAGCTCCTAATGCATTCTGATTTCTAAGATACACGAGGCGGGCTCGTTTAGATAGCCACGTTAAGCATACGATACCAATCAGTATGATGACGATGATGGATGTTCCCAAAATTGGACTGATCCAGAGCATCATTGCAGTGGCGCCGATGATTCCGATAATGGCGGACACGAGACCGGGCACACCTTCACCTATCGTTTCAGCAACGGCATCCAAATCAGAGGTTAGACGGCTTAGAAGATCACCACGTTGGTGATCGTGAAAGTATTCGATAGGCAATGAGTATAAGTGAGTACTCATGCGTGTACGCAAGGCGAGCACTGTTTTTGATCCAATGGAGGCCATCATGTATTCGCCGAAGTATGTGAATAAAGCATGACCTCCATAGATGGCAATAAGCCAGAGGATGATTGTATCAATAGAGGCGAATATGGTATTAATGTCTTGGTTTGTTTGTAATCCACTGATAATAGCATCTACGACCTTGCCAAGTAATACTGGAGCTGATACCTCAAACATAGCTGCTGTGATAAGGGCTAAGATGAGTAGTGCTAGCCAACCCCATTGGCTTTTAGAATCGATCAGGAAACGACGTAATGGGCTCATGCTGTCAACTCCTGAGATGCTAAAATTTGTTTATATACGGTAGAGTTTTCAGCTAACTCATCATGAGTGCCATACCCTGCCACTTGACCTCTGTTGATGATTAAGATGTGGTCTGCCTTTTTGGCAGCACTTACTTTTTGCTCTACAGAGATGAGAGCGGGGCGATTGTCCTTTTGCAATTCCTCATGTAATACGGTGCGAACGGCACGCTCTGTGGTGCCGTCGAGAGCAGAGAAACTATCATCGAATATAAATAAATCAGGTTTGCGCACGAGCGCTCTAGCCATGGCAAGACGTTGGCGTTGACCTCCAGATAGATTAGTACCACCTTGGGAGACGATATATTGGTAACCACCTTCAAGGCGACTAATAAATTCATCCGCCTTAGATAATTGGCATGCATTTTCTATATCTTGAACTGAAATATCTTGGCTTGGTGCAGCACCGTAACGGATGTTCATTTCTACAGTCCCTGTAAATAAGTAGGCTTTTTGTGGGACATAACCGATGCGTGAGCGTAAGTCATCTACATTCCATTCATAGATGGATTTGCCTTTGAAGAGAATGTCTCCAGACTCAATGGAGAATAGGCGAGGGATTAGGTTTGTAATCGTACTTTTACCAGAACCAATGTCACCCATAATAGCCAATGTTTCACCGTGATGAACGGTAAAGGAAATATTTTCTAAAGCCGGCGATTCTGCATTATCGTAACGGAACGTAACATTGCGAAATTCCAGAAGTGGAGTATCATCGTTTGCCGATGCCGATGCCGATGCCGATGCCGATGCCGATGCCGATGCCGATGCCAAATCTATAAAATTTTTACTATCTTTTTGGTTAACTATATAATAGGTGTCTAAATTTGTATTTTTATTATATGGTTCAGGGAATGTATCAGAGTTTTCGTGTTCCAATAATTCTCGAATACGGGTGTAACATACGATAGCTTCGGGTATATCTATGATGACGAAAATAGCCATGAGCATGCTTAAGAGAATAAGATTAGCGTACTCAATAACAGCCATAATGTCACCTATTTGTAGGGAGCCTATGCTTACGTTATAGCCTCCGAGCCAAAGGATAGCAACGGTACTCATGTTAAAGAGAATTAATATAGTCGGTAAACCAATAGCAAAGGTTTGGCGTAATCTTTTATTAAGTTGAGCTGTTTCTGTAAAAATTTCTATTTCTTTAGTATTTTCGTAATGTCTTCTATTGAAAGCTCGTATAACAGGCATGCCCACAATATGATCACGTACCATATCGGTAATAGTATCTAGTTTTAGTTGTAATGCTTTAATAATAGGTAAGGCGCGACTTTCAATAAAGATTATGGTTAGTATCATGAACGCCATAACAGCGAGGATGACGAGACCTAGTTGCCAGCTCTTATAGAAGGTTAGTCCTAGACCAATACATATCATGAGAGGCATAGGGAGAATCATATTTAAACCTTCTCCTAGAACTGATTGAATTTTCTCAACGTCTCGGCTGGTCCGCATGAGTATGGTGCCTGTACCAAAGTGTGTAAAGTCGCGTAGTGAAAAGGCTTGTATAGCTTTCACTAAATTGTCGCGCAATATTTTGCCTATAGAGGCTGAAATATGAGCGCTCATAGCAACACCTAGGATGGCAGACGATACTGTTAATAGTGCAACGATAAGCATCGTTGCACTAGAGTTAGTAATCATCTCTAAATCACCATGGAGGACACCGTCATTGATGATGGTAGCCGTTAAGGTTGGTATATATAAAGTGCCTGCTACATTGAGTAACGAAAGAAGTGACACTATGATAATAGAAAACCATAAAGGTTTTATATAATTAGAAATTAGCTTCATTTCAATCCTTTCGACATATCTTTCGATATATTAGTAATTTTCGATGTTTATATTATATTGTATAAAACCAAAAATATCTAGTAAAAACTATTACTAAAAGTTTAGTATCAATCAATAAGTATTATGACGAATATTATATTCTCACTAAAAAAATTCTGCTATACTGTATTAGCAATTTTGCAGTTTTATTTTTAGTAAGGAGTGTTCTTAATGAAGTTGAATTGGAAATTATTCGCACCGCTTGTAGTAGCTATTCTTGTATG
>ERZ772926.1608-NODE-1608-length-10566-cov-14.296927_pt1 | contig 10566 bp, 10 predicted proteins | sample MGYA00511136_ERZ772926 | MGnify/ENA primary metagenome ERZ772926 (study PRJEB29015, sample SAMEA2737917) | human oral metagenome | biome: human oral; feature: human-associated habitat; material: dental | place: China | collected 2153 ... | reverse complement strand
ACTTCTTGTATGAAGTATGTGGTTTCACAGGTACATGGACAATGGCAAACTATGCGAAAACTGCTATTGAAGAAATCCGTAACACTGTAGGCGATGGCAAAGTATTGTTAGCATTGTCCGGCGGTGTAGATAGCTCCGTTGCGGCAGCTCTTATTTCTAAAGCTGTAGGCGACCAATTGACTTGTATCTTTGTTGACCATGGTTTGATGCGTAAAAACGAAGGTGACGAAGTTGAAGCAGCTTTCAAAGATTCCGGTATGCATTTTATCCGCGTGGATGCAGAAAAACGTTTCTTAGATAAATTGGCTGGCCTTGAAGATCCAGAAGCAAAACGTAAAGCTATCGGCGAAGAATTCATCCGTGTATTCGAAGACGAAGGCCGTAAAATCGGTTCCGTTGACTTCTTAGCGCAAGGTACAATCTACCCTGACGTTATCGAGTCCGGTACTGGTGAAGCTGAAGTTATTAAATCTCACCACAACGTAGGTGGTTTGCCTGCAGTTGTAGACTTCAAAGGCCTTATCGAACCATTGCGTAATCTCTTCAAAGACGAAGTACGTGAACTTGGTTCTGAATTAGGTTTGGCTGATTACCTCGTATGGCGTCAACCATTCCCAGGTCCTGGTCTTGCCATTCGCGTAATGGGTGAAATCACGAAAGAAAAACTAGATATCTTGCGTGATGCGGACTACATCTTCCGTGACGAAATTGCAAAAGCTGGCCTTGATCGTAGCATCAACCAATACTTTGCAGTTTTAACATCTACACGTACCGTAGGCGTTATGGGTGACTTCCGTACATACGATTACACATTGGCATTGCGTGGCGTAACAACAACAGACTTCATGACTGCTGACTGGGCGCGCATCCCTTACGACGTATTGGATACCATCTCCCGTCGTATCGTAAACGAAGTACAACACATCAACCGCATCGTGTACGATATTACATCTAAACCACCTGCTACAATTGAGTGGGAATAAGATGGTTTACTTATAATAGCTAACATATAAAATTACATAATATAATTTAGTCATCCAAAGAGTCTGTCTTTGGATGACTTTTTTATAGGTCTTCAAAATATGTGTTTTAGATGGTAATAGAAATTTTTTATTAGTGATTAAAATGGTAAAAATATCATATTTATTTGTTATTACTATGAAAAATAAATGAATTGATGATGTGTTCTAATTATCTAAGATGTTATAATAAAAAATATTAGGATTTATAGTATATTTACTAGATTATATGGATTTCATGAAAATAATTTTGATTTGTAAGTTTTAATGAGGATGGTATATAAGTTATGGTGGCAAAAAACAATACAGATATTGGGTTTGAAAAACAAATATGGGATGCGGCTTGTGTTCTTTGGGGGCATATTCCTGCTGCAGAATATAGAAAAGTCATTGTAGGATTAATATTTCTTCGTTATATATCAAGTGCTTTTGAGAAACGCTATGAAGAGCTTATAAAAGAAGGCGACGGCTTTGAAAATGATAGAGATGCATATGCAGAAGAAAATATTTTCTTTGTTCCAGAAGCGGCTCGATGGATTACAATTGCATCTGCTGCACATACACCTGAAATTGGACTTGTTATTGATAATGCAATGAGAGCTATTGAAAAAGAGAATACAACACTTAAAAATGTGTTACCAAAGAATTATGCTAGTCCTGATTTAGATAAAAGAGTACTCGGTGAAGTTGTTGATCTTTTTACTAATGAAGTCAAAATGGACGGCACCGAGGCGAGCAAGGATTTATTAGGAAGAACATATGAATATTGTATTGCTCAGTTTGCCTCTTATGAAGGTACTAAGGGTGGTGAGTTTTATACACCATCAAGTATCGTTAAAACCATCGTCTTTATTTTAAAATTATTTAATAATTACCGTGTATATAATCTTTATTATGGGACTCGTGTCATAATAACGGCAGAGGTAAATAGTTCAATGAAATCAAGGATTTTGAAGCTACTACCAAAGTTAAAAATCAATGAAACTGATAGTTTGTATGTTGCTTAGAGCTACTATCTACCAAAATAATTATTGTAAGCATTACATAAGCTTAAAAAATAAAGTGGTAGTGTATGCGATTTATATTGAAAGTTATCTTATTTTCGATTAGTCTTATATTATAAATTTTGATAGCTTTTCTGACATTCTTGCTTGGCATAGGAACGGCGTTGCTGTATATCGTTATGATATTCTGCATATTTTATCATTAGCTTCTTATTTAGTTCTTATGGACTTTCTATAATAGACGCAACAGTGATTGCATATATTGAACTGATAAATGAGAAGATTAAAGTCGTGTAGACAAATGTAAATTTTTTGAGGTGTAGGGGATGGCTTCAAGTAAAGGATATTTAGATTTCATTTTAGAACAACTATCCGAGTTGGAAGAAATAACACATAGATCAATGATGGGCGAAGATATTATTTATTATCGCAGAAAAATTGTGGGTGGAATTTATGATATAGGTTTTTAGCGAAGCCTGTTAAATCCGTAATAGCACGTATGCCAAATGCAAAGTATGAATTGCCATATGATGGAGCAAAGAAAATGCTAATGCTAGATGATGTTGACAATAAAGAGTTTCTAACAGGTTTATTCAATTAAATGTATGATGAACTACCTGCACCAAAACCAAAGAAAAGAAATAATCAAATTTGAATTGATAGGAGATAAAAGTATGGCCCATTCAATACAATCAATAAGAATTGTTTATGATCTTGCAAAATGTGCTAGAGATAGGGGAAAACCTTTTGATGATGAAGAAATAAAAAAACTATTAGAAAGGACAGTTACAGATGAAAAACTAATTTCAGAATATCCAAGATTTGAGAGGGGATATGCGGCAGAAGATTTATTCAGACGTATATTTTCCCTTTTACCTTGGGTGAGAAGTGTTATCCCATTAGGACAAGAACAATTTCCTGAAAATAGTAAAGAAACGATACAAGTGCCAGATTATGAAATTATATTTGAAGCTGGAAATGAGATGGGGACAGCGACTATTTTAGTTGAGGCAAAATTGGTTGATGGTGACAAGCAAACATTTGAACTGCAGAAGTATAAATATGAAGTGCTACATGAATACTCGAGTCATAAAAAGGTTACTCTTTTATTTGCTATTTTTTGGAGAAAGCAATATATATGGACAATTAATTCAATTGAGTCATTTATAAAAAAAAGTAGCAGTTATAAAATATCGTATGAAAAAGCTTGTGCGAATGATTTGTCAGCAATACTTGGAGACTATACATATTTGTTTAAAAGGCAATGTTATAGAAAAAGCATTTTTTCTAAGAATGAAAACGCTGATACTGAGTTTATTCATAAACATAAAGAATACGGAAAAACAATATATGAAGGCTTGTCTTTAGATGGGCAAAAATTTGAATCATTATGCATGTTTGAACCCGCTTTATTGGATTGTGCATTTGACTTTAAGGAGATTTCTTATAAAAATTTAGCAAATAGTGAAATTGAAATAATAGAACAATATGATTGCTTGCCATATGTATATAAACTATCATCTTTAATATTGGCATACTTGATTAAAATGTATTGCATAGATAAGGCTAATATGTATTATGAAGATAACATATTGGTTGAGAAATCTTTTGATATTGTTGATACCGTCCGAAGAAAATGTGGAGGAGAAAAATTTTATTTAATTCCATACAATGTTAATGAAACATCAACAAGATTGTTTGATTTGCAATTTGGTAAAGTAAAACATATATTTGATGCATATAAAAGTACTGAAAGAAGTGAGGGGTATAAGATTTTGGTTAGTCACGATTAACGGTATTGAGTAGCTCGAGAAATCCCAGTTTGCCGAGCTGAATAAAACCAAATATTGGAGATATAAGGCGATTAAGCAATAGAAGTTTTAGTCGCTTTTTCTTATGCAAAAAATAAAAAAGAGGAGAGGCGGTGCAGTTTTTATGTCAAAATATTCTCAAGAAACTAAGGATCAAGCTCTTAATTTATTTAAAATTGGATTTGGCATACAGTCTGTAGTGAACAATCTAAATATATCAAGACACATAATAAAAATTGGTTATTCAAATATAAGAGTAGTAGTTCTTTATCTAGAAAAATGAATAGAGGTATATTTTCAGTAGAGTTTAAAGGTAAAGTTATTGAAATTAGGTGGCAGAATAAGTTATTCTTTAAAAACAGCAGAATTATTTAATTTAGATAATCCTAGTCCAATTGCAGCATGGCAAAAGAAGCATTTAGATGAAGGATTTTAAAATTACAACCTAAGCTTAAAGGTAGATCATCTATGAAGACAAAAAAAGAAATTAAACTACAAGTAGATTCAATCCAAAAATCAGATAAGGAACGTATTAAAGCACTAGAAGCCGAAAATGCTTGATTAAAATATGAAATAACTTTTTACGATGACTTTATGAAAGAAATGTGTGAAATTGCTAAACCAAATAGAGTTGTAAATTAAGCACAAACAATTACCATCGAAAGATTAAGAAACACATATCTCCTTCGGTTTATGCTCAAATACTTTGATATTAGTCGTAGCACATATTATGCACGCTTAGCGAGTATGAAGAAAGGCTCTCTGTCAAATGTTGGGGTGTTCACCCTACGAGTCTTTTTTGGCACCAATCATCTGTATGGTTGGTGCCATTCTTTTTGCTCAACAGTAGAATACGTACTCTAAATCTACCAAAGTGGCGAAGCCCATAACTTATTCGTTTTAATACTTTAATCTTGTTATTAGTTCCTTCTGTGTATCCATTAGAATATGGTAGTAAAAAAGCATTAGTTAACTGCTTCATTCATGCAGGAAATGATGTAAAGAAGTTATTAAATTTATTCAATCCAGATGCTTTCACTAATTCCAATCAATGAGTTAAATGTGCTGCTATCCCTTGTTTACGATAGGTCGAAAAGATTTTTCTAAAAGACAATTTTAAAGCGTAGGCTTTTTATAAATCATCAGATATTCGTAGTATTTCACAGAGCTTAATGTGCTCAGCTTCTGTTAAATGATCTGGATGTTTCAATAGTACACGTCTGTTCTGTTTTAACATGCGTGAATAAGCAGCTGGTTTATGTTGCTCACGTTTTCTAACTCGCTCTACCGCCCAATCTACAAGGCGACATACATGGTATCGATCACAGATAATATGCGCATGTGGAAATAGCGCCTCTATGATGCGCTTAAATTGTATAGACATATCCATTACAATAAACTTAACTTGTAGGCAATCCTTATGTTTAAATGATGCAAAATAACGGATTAATGCGTGTGCATCACGTTTTGGTAAAATATCTAATATTTCATGTGTATCTGGATTGGTTAAATTAACTTGGTATTGGTATCCTTCTGCATTTCCTTTGAATTCATCAATACCAATAACAGTAGGTAGTATCTTTGGCTTAGGTATAGTAATCATAGAGCAGTAGCGTAATACTGTAGTAATAAATGTATCACACTCGTTAGCAATAGCGGTATAAGTTAAACTTTCAGTAAGTTTATCAAATAGCATCCTAATATTAGTGACACTTAGTTGCATATGTTTCCGTACAAATATATCGACGCTGTCTGTATTTTCCAATTAATAGACCTCGTTGTACTTTTCTAAACTTTACTGTACGTATACGGTAATCCTTAATATGTTTTGTGGTTTCTCCACACTTTGGGCAAATATGTGGTATTACTGGTAATTCTATGTCAAAAATAAATGTTCCATCTAATTCGTAACTAGTTTTAATATATTCTTGTTTTACATTATGTAAAAATTCAGTATAATCAGTAGTAGGCATATAAGCTCACATCCTTTCTTTAGGACTTTGACACTTTTATTGTAAAGCATGTGAGCCTTGTATGCTTATTTTTTGCAAAAAAATAATGTTGGTAGTGACACCGTAATGGTGTCACCCCAACATTTATTATAGAGCCTGAAGAAAGGTGACAAATATGTAGAGGAGCGAGAGACTGTTCGAACACTTGTGGCGATGAATAAAGGTTGTTATGGATATTGCCGAATTACAATAGCATCGCATAAATTAGGATTTCATATAAATCATAAAGTCGTAATGCGTATTATGAAGGAAGAAAACTTATCATGTAAAGTTCGCCTAAAAAGTACCGATCATATAGCGGTACTGAAGGAAAATTGCTCCAAATATTATTAAACGAAACTTTACTTCAACAAAGCTAGATTAAAAATGAACCACAGATATTACAGAATTTCACGTGTTTGGACGTAAGGTTTATTTTTTACCAATCTTAGACATGTATAACGGTGAAATTGTATCCTATGAAATATCTGAACGACCTGTATTAACTCAGGTATTAACTATGCTAGATAAAGCCTTTCAGGAAAGACCCAATAGCCATGGATATATACTACACTCAGATCAAGGGTAGCAATACCAACATGCAGTGTATCAGGAGACATTAAAAAATCACGCTATTATCTAAAGTATTTATCGAAAAGGAAATTGTTTGGATAATAGCGTGATGGAAAACTTCTTTGGTTTGTTGTAGTCAGAGTTATTATATTTAGAAGAGTTTACTTCCTATGAAGATTTTATCAGCAAATTATAGGATTATATTGATTATTACAATATAAAACGCATTAAGCTCAAATTAAAAGGAATGAGTCCAGTAAAATACCGAACTCATTCCCCAAAAGTAGCTTAATTATATCTATCCAAGAAAATGGGTGCAGATCAAAGAGAAGTGGAATTTGATTATTATTATAATCGAGATATAGGCTGTTTTCGTTACTATATGCTACCGAAAATTATGGTGACTTATGAAAGTTTATGAACTTGTCCTCGGAAGCAAAGATTTTATATTCTTGCTTTTTAGAGCGTACACGTCCGTTTTTTAGAGATAAATGGCTCGACAAAGAAAACAGAGTATATATGATCCTCATTGTAAAAGATTATATAGATTTTAGGAAAATCTAATAATACAGCAGTCAAAATCTTAAACGAGCTTGATAGCACCTCAGGTGGAATAAGGCTTATCAAAAAAAGCTTGAAAAGCTTAATATCATCAATGTTAAAGAGTTTATGTGTGTATTTCGTTCCAAGTGTAAAAATTATACTCTAGAATTGGAGAGTTTATATACCAGAAGTGTAGAAACTACATATTAAGATATGAAGAATATATATGGAAGTAATCTTAAGAGTAATAATACTGTATAAATGATACTCTAAGAATATACAAAAGTAATGATATAAGATGTTATAATATATAAAATAACTTCATAAAGTTATAATTAAGGAGCGAGGATATGAAAGTTAATTACAATGGATTGTGGAAAATTTTAATAGATAAGAATATGAATAAAAAAGAACTAACCGAAGTTTGTGAATTGTCTCCCGCAACAGTATCTAAAATGGGCAGAGGGGAGTTTGTTAGTATGGATGTTTTGTATCGAATTGGAACGAAACTAGATGTTGATTTTGGTGATATGGTTTCGATTATAAAGCAAGGGAATAAATAAACTTTGAGGTGGCGTAAACGCTCTTCAAAATGAATGAGAGTTATAAATTTATAATTCAAAATGATTAAATTGTATGTAAAGTAGATAAGAATTAACTTGTTATACAGTGTGACTGAAATCAGGAGAAAATATAAAGTTTTATGACAGAAGATAGAGGATAAAACTTTGATTAAGCGTCTATTAAATAAAGTGAGGTAGAACGGGATGTCAGACTTAACTAAGGGTAATAATGAAACAATACAAAGATCAGAGTTGCATAGAAAAATTTGGGCTATTGCTGATGATGTTCGGGGGGCAGTAGATGGATGGGATTTTAAACAATATATTTTAGGAATTTTGTTTTATAGGTTTATTTCTGAAAATATTACTGAATTTTTCAATTCTGCCGAGCATGAAGCTGGTGATTTAGAATTTGATTACGCTGAAATTTCTGATGAAGAAGCAGAGAAGGATTTTAGGCCAAATACAGTTGAGGATAAAGGCTTTTTTATATTACCAAGCCAACTATTTAAAAATGTTGTTAAAACAGCTAAGGATAATGAAAATTTAAATACAGATTTAGCTGATATATTTAAAGCAATTGAAGCAAGTGCAGTAGGATTTGCATCGGAAGATGATATTAAAGGTCTATTTGAAGATGTGGATACAACAAGTAACCGTTTAGGCGGAACGGTAGCAGAAAAAAATAAAAGACTGGCAGATATCCTAACAGGTATAGATGGAATTAATTTTGGTAATTTTCAGGACAATGAGATAGATGCTTTTGGCGATGCATACGAATATTTAATTTCAAAGTATGCGAGTAATGCGGGTAAATCCGGTGGAGAGTTTTTCACCCCACAAACAGTTTCGAAACTTTTATCAAGGCTGGTTATGGATGGAAAAACTAATATTAACAAAGTATATGACCCTACCTGTGGCAGTGGAAGTTTATTACTTCAGATGAAGAAGCAATTTGATGAGCATATTATTGAGGAAGGATTTTTTGGACAGGAAATTAATATGACCAATTTTAATTTGGCTCGTATGAATATGTTTCTTCACAATGTGAATTATAATAATTTTTCAATTAAAAGGGGAGATACTCTTATAAACCCTTTACATAGAGAGGAAAAACCGTTTGATGCCATTGTTTCAAATCCCCCATATTCGATTAAGTGGGTAGGAGATGCTGATCCAACTTTAATAAATGATGAAAGATTTGCGCCGGCAGGGAAACTAGCACCAAAATCGTATGCCGACTATGCATTTATCATGCACTCCTTATCCTATCTCTCAACTCAAGGTAGGGCTGCTATCGTATGTTTTCCTGGAATTTTTTACAGAAAAGGTGCTGAAAAGACAATCCGACAATACCTTGTTGATAACAATTTCATTGATTGTGTAATTCAACTTCCTGACAACTTATTTTTTGGAACATCAATAGCTACTTGTATTTTAGTTATGGCTAAGAACAAAGTAGATAATAGAATTTTATTTATTGATGCAAGCAAAGAATTTAAAAAAGAAACTAATAATAATATTTTAGAAGAAAAAAATATTAAAACAATAATTGATGAATTTAGAGATAGAGATGAGATAGAATATTTTTCTAGATATGTTGATATAACAGAAATACAAAGCAAAGATAATGATTATAATCTGTCTGTTTCAACCTATGTGGAAAAAGAGAATACAAGAGAAGTTATTGATATAAAAGTATTAAATAAAAATATTGAAGAAACTGTTAAGCGAATAGACAAATTAAGAAACTCAATAAACTCAATTGTGAAGGATCTTGAAGATGAGTAAAATAGATGAACTATTGAAAAATGAAAAAGTTGAATGGAGAAAGTTAGAAACTCTATTGGATTATGAACAACCATCAAAATATATTGTGAAATCAACAGACTATGATGATAAATATGAAACTCCAGTTTTAACTGCCGGACAGACGTTTATTTTGGGTTTTACAAATGAAGTAGAAAATATTTATAAAGCTGATGAGTATAATCCAGTTATAATATTTGATGATTTTACTGGAAGTAATCATTGGGTAGATTTTGATTTTAAGGTTAAATCGTCAGCAATGAAAATGTTAAAACCTAAAAAGGGTGTTAATTTAAGATACTGTTATCATTATATTCAAACCATAAGTTTAGATACAACGGAGCACAAGCGGCTATGGATTTCTAAATTTTCACAAATTGAAATACCAATTCCATCAGACATAAAAGTTCAAGAAAAAATTGCAAAAATACTTGATAAATTTACAGATTATGTAACTGAATTACAGACTGAATTACAGACTGAATTGCAGTCTAGAATTAAACAGTATGAGTATTATAGAAATTTATTATTAAGTGAGGAGTACTTGAATGAATTGTCTGAGACCTTAAATTTTATTGAGGGAAGATATAGAGTGAGACAAACTACATTGGGTGAGGTCGGATCATTTACTAGAGGCAATGGACTACAGAAAAAAGATTTTGTTTTAAGTGGAAAGCCAGTGATTCATTATGGGCAAATATATACAAAGTATAATTTTAAAACAGATAAAACGTTTTCATTTGTTAATGATGATGTTTTTTCTAAACTAAGAAAAGCCAAATACAATGATATCTTAATAGCTACAACTTCTGAAAATAAAGAGGATGTAGGGAAAAGTGTAATCTGGCTTGGAAACGAAGAAATTGGCTTTTCTGGGGATATGTATAGCTACAGTACAACTGAAAATTCTAAATATATTGCGTATTATTTTCAAACAATAGAGTTTCAAAAACAAAAAGAAAAAAATTTGACCGGCACAAAGTTATTTAGAATACATGGAGATGATATGGCGGTATTTTCAATATCAATTCCACCGATAGAAATTCAAAATAAGATTGTAGAAATCCTTGATAAGTTTCAATCTTTACTTTTCGATACTCAAGAAGTATTACCACAAGAAATTGAACAAAGACAAAAACAATATGAATATTATCGTGAAAAACTCTTGACATTTGATATAGTGGGAGAAACAATTGTAAGACAGACAGACAGACAGACAGACAGACAGACAGACAGACAGACAGACAGACAGA
>ERZ772926.1604-NODE-1604-length-10600-cov-3.735609_pt1 | contig 10600 bp, 8 predicted proteins | sample MGYA00511136_ERZ772926 | MGnify/ENA primary metagenome ERZ772926 (study PRJEB29015, sample SAMEA2737917) | human oral metagenome | biome: human oral; feature: human-associated habitat; material: dental | place: China | collected 2153 ... | reverse complement strand
GCGCCAAGTGGCGAGTTTTGCAAAGCGAGTGCAAAGGTATAGAGAAAAACCTTTCCCACCAAATGTTTTAAGGATTATTTTTCAGAGAAATAAACTTTTTTATTTAAAATTGATTCAAATCAACCAATATCTTTAAAAATGATTACTTTTGTACCTTAAAAAAGAAAATTAAAGTATGAGACATACAAGAGAGATTATTAAGATTTGGACTCACGATTGCATTCTACATAATGAAGAAAACTCAAAATTTTTCATTATACAACCTGTTGATAGCAACGATACAGAAGAATTAGAGCAACAAATCACCTATATTGAAGAGCATACGCAGACATCTTTCTGTCATATTGCCATTCGCATCAATAAATGGAATGCCGAGCTTACACCATGGTCAGCCCCACCCGTCTTTGGTAAGATTCCATTCGGTGATGGTGCCCATTCCACCTTATTATATATAATAGAGCATCTCATTCCAACATTGAATAAGCGATATTCATTAGGATTGAACAAAGGCAACACAATTTTAGGAGGATATTCATTAGCAGGACTCTTTTCACTATGGACAGCCTATCAAGACGGGGTACCATTCCGAGGAATTGTTTCCGCATCACCTTCAGCGTGGTATATAGGTTGGTTAGAATACGCCGAAAACCACCAACCGCAAGTAGAACACGCCTATCTCAGCCTTGGCGACAAAGAGGAGAAAACAAAAACAAAATTGATGTCAACTATCAGTAAAGATATACTCCGACAAGAACAGATATTCACGGAGCAAGGCATCAATTGCAAAATGGAATGGAACGCAGGAAATCACTTCCAAGATAACGGCATTAGAATTGCGAAAGGTTTCCTTTGGTTAATGAACCAGTAGTAAACAAGCCGAATACTCTGCTCAAAGAGAAAGTAGTCGGCAAATAAATATTCGATTGACTTCACAATTGAATATCTTCTAATACAGAACAAAAGCGCCTACTCAACCCCAGCAAGGCGCTTTGCTTCTGGTGAAAGAAACCTCTTTATCTTATCATAAGAGACAGTAAAGGTAGGCATTCCAATCGCATACGGCCCAACCTCATACTGTCCATAACCAAAGACAACACCTTTCGGAGAAAGATAAACCTCATCCTCAGGCAGCGGGATAATCCCCTTCTTAAGAAAGAGTTCCGCCATATCCTCTTTGACACGACTACTTACATTACGCGTACCATTATCCTCTTCACAACTTCTAAAATAGCTTTCCACGCCAGCTCTGAGGATAGGTTGTAGTTCCTTAACATTCTTCACTTTCAAGATATTACGCAGCATAGCACCCGTCTTCTTATCAAAAGTTACCCCATACGTTCCAGACATTCCATGTACTCCACCAGAATATATGTAAACAGACGAGGTATAAGAAACATAACGAGTAGTTTCATTTTCCTTCATAACATAGCTTGAAAATGCTGGCGTCCAAGACGAATTTGAATCCTCGAGTTCTTCGAAATAAAGCTTCACATTAGTATAAGCAATCTTAGCATAATAGTTTATCATTCCCTTACCATCTGCAAGATTCTTGTAAGATTGAGCTCTTACACCATCATAAACAACATAATCTGTTACTTTCCTCATCTCAGACGATAGATAAGCACGCAACGAATCAACCAAGGGCTGCGGACCAGACTTCGGAAAAGAATAAGCAAAATCAACAGTTCCCTTATTCGTACTATAAGATTTACCGATAGAGTCAACCACCAATGGCACATCTTTCTCCACCACAACAGAATCAGAAGTGGAAAGAGGAGAAACAACAGTGTTCGCCAACTCTTTTGTTGTCGAAGCCTTTTCACTTTTGCATCCAACAGAAATAATGCTATTCAAAAGAGATGCTAAAAGGAATAAAAAATATCTTTTATTCATATCAACTAATGCTTGTTAAGAGACAACAAAAATAGTCATTTCCCCCTTTATTTACAAAACTTTACCTACTTTTGTTACATTAGGAAAGTAACAAAGCATATTTTTATAGGCTTCCTTGTTGAAAACTGTCAATAAAATATGCTCTTAAAGCAATAGGAAAGATGAAGATTAGTATTATAGGAACAGGGATGATAGCTACCGAAGTTATCACGCTACTAAAGACAGAAGTGAAAGGGATTGAAATCACCAGTATATTTTCACATAGCAATACGGAAAAGGCAGAATTTCTTGCGAAGATGAACCATATTGAGCGTATTTATACAGACTATGCTCAGTTGCTGAAAGAAGACAAAGCCGACTTCGTTTATATTGCCTTAGTCAACAGTGCCCATTACGAATTCACCCGCAAGGCATTAGAGGCTGGTAGAAATGTAATTGTAGAAAAGCCTTTCACCCTCACCGTTGCTGAAGCAGAAGAATTAGCAGCAATAGCACGAGAGAAGAAGCTATACCTCTTTGAAGCTATCTCTCCTATTCATACCCCTAACTTCCACATGGTTAAGGATAGTCTGAAACGAATTGGTCCTATACACTTCGTACAATGCAACTTCTCACAATATTCAAGTAAGTACGACCGCTATCTGCAAGGAGATATTGCACCAGTATTCTATCCTGCATTAGGAGGTGGCGCACTTAACGACCTCAACGTCTATAACATCAATATTGTTATCGGATTATTCGGACAACCCACTTCAACTGAATATTTTGCCAACCGTGGTCACAATGGTATTGACACGTCTGGCGTGATGGTACTCTCCTACCCCACACTGACCGCAACTTGTACATCTGCAAAGGACTCCAGTAGTCCATCTTTTATCCTCATACAAGGAGAAAAGGGATGGATACATATCCCAACACCAGCTAACGAGTTTGGTAGTGTGGAGATGATGATACAAGGAAAGCTAACCAGTTATCGTCGTAACGCCTATGAAAGTCGTCTTGCCCATGAGTTTATCGACTTCAAGGATGTATGGGAGAAGAAGGATTATAAACAAATGGAGGCATGGCTGGATAGGTCAGTAGAAGTGATGAGGGTGCTAAGGTAAAAAAAGCCTCACCCCAAAACAGCCTCACCCCCAACCCCTCTCCGAAAGGAGAGGGGAGTAATTACCGAAGAGGGAAAATAGGTTGAACTACTTCAGGGAAGGATATTTTATAAAATTATAAAATCAAAAAGGACACTCAATAAACTGAGCATCTTTTTTTTATATCCTTATTGTGTATTACTTCAATGCTTGCTCAAGATCGGCAATGATGTCCTCTACGTTTTCAATACCCACTGAAAGGCGGATTAAGTCAGGTGCAATACCAGCCTCACGAAGTTGTTCATCTGTCAACTGACGATGAGTGTGGCTCGCTGGATGCAGCACACAAGTACGTGCATCAGCCACATGCGTTACGATAGAAACGAAATCAAGACGATCCATAAACTTGATAGCATCTTCTCTTGAACCCTTCAAACCAAAGGCGATAACACCACACGAACCATTTGGAAGATACTTCTGTCCCAAAGCATAATACTTGTCTGAAGGAAGACCACAGAAATTCACCCATGCCACCTTCTCATTCTTTTCCAACCATTCAGCTACCTTCTGCGCATTCTCGCAATGCTGTCTCATACGAAGATGTAAGGTCTCAAGCCCTATATTGAGCAAGAAAGAGTTTTGTGGTGCAGGAATACTACCAAGGTCTCTCATCAACTGAGTAACAAGTTTGGTGATGTAAGCCCATTTTCCGAATGACTTTGTATAAATAAGTCCATGGTAACTATCATCAGGAGTCGTCAAGCCTTGGAACTTATCACTATGTGCTTCCCAATCAAAGTTACCAGAATCAACAACGACACCACCAACCTGCGTGGCGTGACCATCCATATACTTTGTCGTAGAATGGGTAACAATGTCGCATCCCCACTCAAAAGGACGACAATTAATTGGAGTAGCAAACGTATTGTCGACTATTAGGGGCACACCATGTTTATGAGCAATTCCTGCAAAACGTTCTATATCGAACACCTTACCTCCGGGATTTGATATTGTCTCACCAAAGAAACACTTTGTATTTGGTTGAAATGCAGCCTCAATCTTTTCATCGTCCCACTCTGGATCGATGAATGTACACTCAATACCCAACTTCTTCAGTGTTACACCGAAAAGATTATATGTTCCACCATAAATAGTGTTGGATGTCACGAAATGGTCACCAGCTCCACAAAGATTAAATATTGCATAGAAGTTGGCAGCCTGACCCGAAGAGGTTAGCACAGCACCAACGCCACCTTCAAGGGCAGCAATCTTCTTGGCAACAGCATCATTCGTAGGGTTAGCCAAACGTGTATAGAAATAACCACTATCCTCCAAGTCGAACAAACGTGCCATCTGCTCACTGGTTTCATATTTGAATGTTGTACTCTGATAAATTGGCAACTGCTGGGGTTCACCCTTTGTAGGTTTCCATCCACCATGAATACAAATAGTTTCGAGATTTCTTTTCATATCCTTATATATTTATTACTCAATAGAATTCGATTGCAAAGTTATAACAAAACAATTTACTAACAAAATATACTGATATATTCAGAAAAATGTACTACTTTTGCCCAATATTTACGATATTCAACAGAATAATATTCTGCAAAAAGAGAACCTAACAAAATGAATAATATTGAGAACTTAGATGAAACAGACCGTAAGATACTGCGTATTCTGCAACGTGATTCACACTTAACGGTAAAAGAATTAGCTGCAAAACTCCATCTCTCAACCTCTCCCACCTTTGAACGACAAAAACGTTTGGAACGTGATGGGTTTATAGAGCGATATATGGCTGTTGTAAATCCACATAAGGTTGGCAATGGTATTATGGTAATGTGTAATATCAGACTCAAACAACACTCTCAGGAACTCATACAAGAATTCATGAATGTAGTGCAGGGTATTGAGGAAATCACAGAATGTTATAACACCAGTGGCGACTATGATTTCCTTATTAAAGTCTATGCGCGTGACATGAAAAGCTATCAACAATTCATGCTCAACACCCTTGGAACAATTAATTGTATAGGAAGTTTACATAGTATCTTTATCATTGACGAAACAAAGAACACACATGGAGTTCCTATCTCTATGCTTTGAGTTGTGAGGAGTTAATGGCTTATCGAAATCGGCAATGACGTCCTTAACTGGTCTTTCGGCCCCTAATAGTTATCGTGCGGACACTCCGCACATGTTGTGTTGATGGTGAACACATGTTGTGCGAATGGCGAACACCAAATGTGTTGAAGATTAAATGAACTGCTCTATGTGGTTAATGAAAGTGCAACCGAATGTTAGAACCCGTCAAGTGGTGATACTATAAGCATTCAAGAGATGGAAGTCATGATATAGTAAAGGCAAGGACACACATTGATGCCCCTGCCTTTATCTTGTTTAATCATACTCAAAATTTTATGCGTCTTGCTGTCGAACACCCATACGAGCCTCAACAACATTGACAACATAGTCGCCTAATTTCTCGCACTCCTGAATGATGTCCATGTACATCGTTCCCACTGCATAGGTGTACTTATGGTCGTTCACATCGTTGATATTCTGCGAACGCAACTGGTTACGATAGTTGTTGATTTCAGTCTCAATATTGAACGAACGATTCACATCATTGTCCTGACGATGACCAACAAGAATGCGGTTCATCTGTGTCAGAGCATCATCTGTCAATTCAAACATCTGATGCATGTGGTCATACTGATCTTGCGTGAAGTCTTCCTTGCTATTGATGAGACGGCTGGAGGTACGAGCAATGTTATAACAAGCATCACCGATACTCTCTAACTCAGAGATTTCACGAAGCATAGAACGTACCTTCTCCTTAGTTTCATCACTCAGATGGGCATTAGAAACCTGGTCAAGATACTTCGCAATCTCTATCTCCATATTATCAGAAATACCTTCATACTTCTCAATACGACTGTAGAGTTTGCTAAATTTATCCATATCTTTCTCACCAAGCAACTCACGAACCATACCAAACATTCTCTGGATACGCTCTGCAAACGACTTTATCTCCTTTGAAGCCTCAAGCACAGAAAGCTCTGGGGTCTTCATGATACCAACCTGAATGAAGTGCAGACGGAACTCGTCTTCGTCCTTGTTTGCCTTTGGTTTGATAATAATGCAGACAAGCTTCTCTAAATACTTGATTGGTCCAACGAGGATAGCTGTGTTGGCAAGGTTGAATGTGGTATGGAAAGCAGCAAGCACAAAACTTAGTTTGGCAGCATTAGCCGCAAAACCAGGCGCGCCCTTTGGCATATTGACATCATAACCCACCCAATCGCATACCATATTGATAAAAGGATGGAAAACACATAATACCCAGAGAACACCAAAGACATTGAACACCATGTGAGCCATCGCAGCACGACGTGCCTGCGTGTTAGCCGTCAAAGCAGCGAGGTTTGAGGTTACTGTCGTACCGATATTCTCACCCATTACAAGTGCAATACCCTGATAAATAGGCAATACTCCCGTTGAACAAAGAATCATCGTGATAGCCATGATAGCTGCAGAACTCTGCACACACATGGTCAACACGCTACCAATAAGTAGGAAAACAATAGTTGTTACGAAGCTTTGTGGGTCAAAATGACTAAAGAAGTCGAGTACAGCCTGATTGTGTGCAAGATCCATGTCAATACCCGTTTGGCGCAAAGTTCCCAATCCAAGGAACATAAAGGAGATACCAAAGAGAAAATCACCGATAAGTTTACGCTTCTTAGAGTAAATCAGTGCGATACCAACAAAGAATGCTGGCCAAACGAAATCGGTAATATTAAACGAGAAACCAGCTGACATAATCCATGCCGTTAGCGTCGTTCCGATGTTCGCTCCCATAATAACCGAGATGGCTTGAAGCAATGTCAACAACCCTGCATTCACAAAGCTAACCGTCATCACCGTCGTTGCTGTTGATGATTGTACAGCAGCTGTGATGAACGTACCCGTAAGAATACCAGTAAACCGGTTTGTAGTCATTGCGCCAAGAATGTGACGCAACTGTGGACCTGCCATTTTCTGCAGAGCCTCACTCATAGTTTTCATACCGAACATTAGCAATGCCAATGCTCCAATGAGCTTAAAGAAAATCCAAATCGACATATAATAACTTAATTTGTGATGTCTGTTTCTTGGATATTTGCAAAACTTTCCCTAACTTTACAATCCTATTTACCAAAGGACAATATTGTTCCCTGACATAATTTTAACCATCAATGATTATGAGACAAGTACTGCATATCCGTTGCAAAAATAATAAAAAAACTCAAGAAGTCCCAATTGGAAGTACACTTTCTGACATTTATAAAGAAATTAATCTTCAAATGCCATTCGGACCAGTGAGTGCAAAAGTGAACAATAAGGTGGAAGGACTCCATTACCGTGTCTATCATAATAAGGACGTAGAATTCCTTAATTTGCTTACACCATCAGGTATTCGCACCTACACTCGCTCACTCTTTATGGTGCTCTGCAAGGCTGTTCACGACCTCTATACGGGTAGTCAAGTGGTGATTGATATCCCTGTTTCAAATGGTTACTACTGCAACTTGCAGCTCGGACACGAGATTACAGCAGAGGATGTTGACCGCATCCGTACACGAATGCAGGAGATTGTCGATGCTAAGATGCCAATCCAACGTTACGAAACGACGACAGAAGAGGCTGTAAAAATGTTCACAGAATTAGGCGATACACAAAAGGCAAAGCTACTCCGAAGCAGCGGTAGTCTTTATTGTGTTTATTATGTGCTCAACGATTACAAGGATTATTACTATGGTTCAATGCTTACCAACACATCACAACTTCATCTCTTCGAGTTAGAACCTTATTTTGACGGAGTGCTCCTGCGCATCCCTTCCGCACAAGACCCTTCTAAATTGGGCGAATTGATACGCCAAGACAAGATGTTTGAGGTGTTCAAAGAGCATCATAGATGGCAGAGTATCTTAGGTATTAAAACGGTGGGCGACTTCAACGAGGCGGTAAAGAACGGACTATCTACCGACCTTATCAATGTCAGCGAGGCATTACAAGAAAAGAAAATATCGCAGATTGCTGACACAATTGCTGGACGAAAAGAAATAAAGGTGGTACTGATTGCTGGACCGTCATCAAGCGGTAAGACAACATTCTGTAAACGTCTTTCAGTCCAACTATTAGCAAGTGGTGTAAAACCAGTACAGATATCCTTAGATGATTACTTCGTTAACAGGGCGGAAACACCGAAAGACGAAAATGGAGAACTTGATTATGAGAGCATATACGCACTAAACATTCCACTTATCAACGAGCAATTCAATGCTCTTTTCTGTGGTGAGGAGGTAGAATTACCAAAGTATAATTTCCAAACTGGAATGAGCGAGAAGAGCGGTGAAAAACTGCATCTTGGAGAGAATAACATACTGCTTGTAGAAGGTATCCACGCCCTTAACCCAGCACTGACAGAACAGATAGCAGACGACAAGAAGTTCAAAATCTACGCATCCGCCCTCACAACGATTCTGTTAGACGACCATAACTATATTCCAACAACCGACAATCGTCTGCTTCGTCGTATTGTCCGCGATTACAAGTATCGCGGTTGTTCGGCACAAGAGACCATCCATCGCTGGCCAAGTGTACGTGCTGGTGAAAACAAGTGGATTTTCCCTTATCAAGAGCAGGCGGATGTAATGTTCAATACAGCAATGCTTTTTGAGCTTGCCGTCATCAAACCGCAAGCGGAAGAAGTATTGGAACAAGTACCAGAGAAGTGTGAGGAATATGCTGAAGCTTATCGCTTACGCAAGTTCCTCAAATATTTCGCACCCCTACCTTTCCGCAATCTCCCTCCAACCTCTCTACTAAGAGAGTTTTTAGGAGGCAGTTCGTTTAAGTATTAGATACGCTTCTACCATATAAAAGGTGCGCTTTTGAGAGTCAAAAGCACACCTTTTATTTTATTAGCTATCATCAGTTTCTCATTGTTCATTGACCTTAGCACACAAAGAGACAAAGCTATTACTTTATTTTACGTTCCAACACTTTCAGCAAATCAAGAGGGTGTCTCTTCATATCTTTCAGTGAGAATCCATCACTCTGCAAGTACTCATCCATCTTTGGGAAACGATCAAAACACATACGAAGTGTTTTCTTAGCAGCCATACGTATGCCCGTTTCAGGAACATAATAAGTCACAACAACTTCGTCACCTTTAAGACAATAAGTATAAGCCAATGACTCTTCAGTATAAAATGTTGTCCCTGAACTACTATACCATACTGTTGGAGATAAAAAACCAAGTACTTCTTTCCCTTCATAAGTCAATTCCCAAAAGTACCGATGATTTGTTGGCTTCAAATTTTTAGGTAACGTTAATACCTTGCATGCATATAAAGACAAGTATTTACGTTGCTTCCCATCTACTGTTAACTCCAATTCTTTTGCATCATCAGCTACATACTTTGTTCCCTTACCCATTGATGTAGGTGAGATAAACAATGTCTGCATATTAATAATGGACTGACCATAAACACTTGCCATAACCTTTGCATTCTTTACATCAACCAAATAACCTGACACTTTGCTACCATCTTTGAGCGTAAGGACGCATGGTAAAGGTTTGAATTCCTTTTTCTTAGCACTTACTGAGACGATGCCAATCAACAACATTAGCATCATCAACATGATTACATTAATCTTTTTCATAACTCATTTTATTGTTTTAGTTAGAGTTCTTTCGTTAACAATACAAAGATATACAACAAATGTGAAACAGAGAAAGAAACTTCTAAAGTTTTGCAAATCTTTTTTTATAATATTGCTATCCAATAAAAGTGAAAAAGAATAGCTCTATTGCTGCATCTTTGTAGTTACCTCTATGGTATTACCTTTGATAAAACAAACCTCCTCTAACCAAATAATGTTAGTTACTTTTACGTAATACAACTCTTTTCTGACATTAAATTAATTCCACATTAATAGCCTATTGCGAGGTGTTTAGCCATCCGCACCATTCGTGCGAACCAACAACACCATTCGTGCTAACCATCAACACGACACGTGCGGTATAACAACAGTACCTCTAAAGATGACAAAAAAGGAGACATTATGTTCATTATAACGAATATAATAAACTGCAAAACAAGGTAACTTTACTCAGTTTTAAAATGCAAAAAGCAAAGGAATAAAAAGGTAAAAACCAAACTCTAAAACTTAGAAACTAATCTTTACTGATTTACTTTCATACAAAAAAGAAAATATTTTCACGAGAAGAAGAATTTATTTTCATGAAAAGAATTATGGGTCTTCAGGAATTTGGAGTGATAGTGTTTAATATCTGATTATCAATAACATTTATAATTTATATACTTTTATATCCCCTTTGTTTACTGATATTAAAGAATACAAAGTACTAATTTAAAGGTTACGAAAGTTGTTGTTGTATCACATGGGTTATACACGCTACAAAACGCTTATAAAGAACTATTTACAAATTTTCTTTACTAACAAGTGGCATAAAGGACATCATCGCATCACTCCAAATTCCGGAAGAGCCTTCTCTTTATCTCTTGCCATCCATCGGTAAGCGATACGCATGTCATCCAGAGCAT
>ERZ772926.1602-NODE-1602-length-10632-cov-3.533800_pt1 | contig 10632 bp, 8 predicted proteins | sample MGYA00511136_ERZ772926 | MGnify/ENA primary metagenome ERZ772926 (study PRJEB29015, sample SAMEA2737917) | human oral metagenome | biome: human oral; feature: human-associated habitat; material: dental | place: China | collected 2153 ... | reverse complement strand
AAGATGAAATAGTTCCACCTTTATATCTATCATATTTAAAAGATAGATATGTTGGAAAAACTATTGCAATAGCACAAGATAGTGCATTTTCATTTTATTATAATGATAATATAGAATTTTTGGAATATATGAGCTTTAAAGTAAGATATTTTTCCCCAATAAAAGATAGTAAAGTTCCTGAATGTGATGTTATTTACTTAGGAGGAGGCTATCCAGAAAATTTTGCAGAAGAATTATCAAATAATAAAGAAATGATTAATTCAATTAGAGAAAATTATGAGCAAGGCAAAAATATTTTAGCTGAATGTGGAGGTTTTATGTATCTAAGTAATGGCATAGAAGAAACAGATGGCAAGATATATCAAATGTGCGGTTTAGTACCTTGTGTAGTAAATATGACTAATAGATTAGATATTTCAAGATTTGGTTATATATCAATAAATAATAAAAATGATATTGAAGTTGCAAAAGGACATGAATTTCACTATTCAAAATTAAAAGCTGTATTAGAAGATACAAGAAAATTTAAAGCAGTAAAAAAAGATGGAAGAACTTGGGAATGTATATTTAATGAAAAAAATTTATATGCAGGCTACCCACATATACATTTTTTTGGAAGTTATAAATTTATAGAAGAGGTATTTTAAAGTGGAGAATCCACAGAATTTATTTTATTTATGTTAAGAATTATTAATGAGACTTTAATAGAATTAATTGAAATACAAAAAGTGACCGATAAAGTGACCGATAAAATGACCGATAAAAATAGAGAGAGAATAAAATTAGTTATCAAATATTTAAGTCAAAATAATTCTATTAACAATAAAGAAGCACAAAACTTGTTAGATATTTCAGAATCAGCAGCAAAAAGATTTTTAAATAAATTGGTTAAAGAAAATATTTTAGAAGCTGTTGGAGAATATAAAGCAAGAAAATATATAAAAAAATAATAAAGAAATTAGAGGTGATAATAATGAGTTATATAAAAGTACCAGGAGATATAGAGAAAAGAAGTTTTGAGATTATTGAAGAAGAATTAGGAGATAAAGTGAAAAAATTCTCTGAAAGTGAATTACTTATAGTTAAAAGAATAGTCCATACCTCAGCAGATTTTGAATATGCTGATTTAATAGAATTTCAAAATAATGCAATAGAAAGTGGATTAAAAGCCTTAGAAAAAGGTTGTAAAATTTATTGTGATACAAATATGATAGTGAATGGGCTTAGTAAACCTGCTTTAGCCAAATATAATTGTTCTGCTTACTCATTAGTTTCTGACAAAGAAGTAATTGAAGAAGCTAAAAAAGCTGGACTTACTCGTTCAATAGTTGGAATGAGAAAAGCAGGAAAAGACCCTGAAACAAAGATATTTATTTTAGGAAATGCACCTACTGCATTATATCAATTAAAAGAAATGATAGAAAAAGGTGAGATAGAAAAACCTGCTTTAGTTATAGGTGTTCCTGTTGGTTTTGTTGGAGCAGCAGAATCAAAAGAAGAATTTAAAAAATTAGGTGTACCATATATCACAATAAATGGCAGAAAAGGAGGAAGCACAATAGGAGTTGCTATACTTCATGGAATTATCTATCAAATATATAAAAGAGAAGGTTTTCACGCATAAACTCCTATAAATTAAAGGAGAAAAATGAAAATAATTAGTAAATTTAAAGATTTTTACGATTACAAAGTAACCAAATATGGAGTGGATGAAAAATTAATTTACAATAGAAAAACTTGTTATGACTACTATAAGATGCGATTTCAGTACCTAAATCTACATAAAAATGTGCCTGAAAAAGTTTCAATAGAGGATTTTGATAATAATTTAAAAGAACATATTAAATTCTTTGATAAAATTAATCACAACAAGATACTTATTGTTGGAGAAAAAATAGTACATTTATTTTTTACAGAAGATGGTGTGTATACTCATTTTGACATAAAAAATCCTAAAGATATAGGTGGAGAAACTATATACAAATACTGGGCTTATTATGTTGGTACAAAAGAAATTACTTTTAATGATGGAAAAAAAATTGAGATTCATATAGCTTTTGAAGAATTATGGAATGATTTTTTTAATTATGATAGAAAAAGATTTCTATCATATCTAAATATTTCAAAAGAGGAAGTTCTTTTTAATGAGCCAATAATTTTAGTAGAATATATTGGTGGTATTGATAGAAAAATTGCAAGATACGATAATTCAGTATATAAGTTTACTTATAATCCTAATTTATCACAGATGGGAGTATACATTGATGAAGATTTTATCTGGCAAAGTTTAGTTGAATTTTTATCTAATAAGAGAAGCGAGAAAGAAATTTCCCCTGAAGTTTCTAATGAAAATAAAATACTTAGTAAAGGTTTTGATTTAAAAACTTCATTTAGACCTAATATGAAGAAGAAGCATAAGGGGGATATATGAAGATAATTAGTAAATTTAAAGATTTTTATGATTATAAAGTTGCAAAGTATGGAGTAGATGAAAAATTAGTTTATACTAGAAAAACTTATTGTGAGTACTTCGAAAGTCTTGTTATAGATGTTTATACAGCTTCAGATGATAGAATTTCAGAAGAAAATTTTAATAAAAATTTAAAAGAGAACTTTGAATATTTTAAGGGAATTAATTTTCATAAAATACTTATTCTTGGAGAGAAATTAATACATTTATTTTTCACTGAAAATGGTGTATATACTCATTTTGATGCAAAGAAACTTGATGTTTCAAAAGGAACATATCAAAGTTACTGTTCAAAAGAAATTACTTTTAATGATGGAAGAAATTTTGAGATTACCACAGATTTTGGATGGCATAAACTATTTTCTTATGATAGAAAAAAATTGTTTTTTTCTATGAGAATAGATAAAAGTGATATTATTTTTAATGAACCTATGATTTTAATTGAATATTTTGGTAAGTCTTATAATAAAAATTTAAAATATCACCGTCCTCTGTATAAATTTACTTACAACCCAAATTTATCTCAAATGGGAGTATATATTGATGAAGATTTTATCTGGCAAAGTCTGGTTGAATTTTTATCTAATAAGAGAAGTGAAAAGGAAATTATTCCTGAAGTTTCTAATGAAAATAAAATACTTAGTAAAGGTTTTGATTTGAAATCTTCATTTAGACCTAATATGAAGAAGAAAAAATAGTGAAGGTGAAAAAATGAAAATTTATGTGAATATAAAACAGATTGGAAAAAGAAAAAATAAAATTGACAGGAAGGAATATGAAATTAAAGGTAAAATAGAAACAATAAAAGATCTTTTGAGAGAATTTGTTACTATAAATGTAAAAGAATTTAATGAAGGGCTTACAGAAAATGATGTAGTTCCGTATCTGACTGATGAAAAAATTAATGATTTATCAGATGCAGGAAAGATTTCATTTGGAGTGGACTACAATGGAAAAAAGCAGGATTTGGAAAAGGCAATTGAAAATGCACTGCAAAGTTATGAAGATGGGATTTACAGGGTTTTTGTAAATGATGAGGAGATTGGTGAAATAAACAACAAGTTAGATTTACAGGAGAATGATGAGCTGACATTTATCAGACTTACAATGCTGGCTGGGAGAATGTGGTAACGGATAAATTTAAAAATAATTTATAAGGAGATATAATTATGGTACTAGATTACAGGATTCCTGACGAATTGAAAAAAAGTTACAAAGAAAAATTGGAAAAGGAAAAGGAAAAATTAAATCCTGAAAGCCAAAAATTCATTGAAGATGTGCTGAAGGGAAATGTCAAAACTGGAATGTATGAGCACGAAACCTTTATAATTCTAGAAATGAAAAAGAAAATTAAAAATATTGAAAATGTTACTTTTGAAGAAATTTATCCTAAAGAAATTTATCCTGCTCTGGATTTAATGATAGGAAAAAAATTTAGGGAAATATTTATTGAAATTTGTCAAAAAATTGTAAAAATGCCTTATACAAGATGGTATTACAGAAAAATGATACTTAGTTCAAATTATGCGGATCATTTGATAAACATGTGGAATATTCTGTCTAATCTGGTTACATTACATATTTTAGATCTGGATATTATGAAAATATTGAAAGGTGAATATGATAAGGAAAAATATCCCGGAGTCTATTCTTTTGTGTTACATTATCTCTGGTGTGAAATTGATAGAGGAAATAAGGAAGTTATAGAATTTTTAAAAGATTTGATTTTAAGTGAAAATAATACATTTTTGCTGGATTATACTACTTTCAGGGCAATTTTTGCTTCAGATAACCGGGAACTTGTGGAACTTGTTGGGAAATTACTGCTGGCTGCAAAGCTTCAGGAAGGGCTGAGACAGGCTATTTGTGAAACTATGGATGGCGGAACGGTGGAAAACTTTAACTATATGTTCAAAATTGTGTATGACAATGATTTATTAAGATTTTCATCGGTGAAAAGGGCTTTGGCAACATGGACTGGAATTGGTGAAATGTATGCAGACAGAATCAGCAAAAAGGAAATTGAAATTATTAAGAAAATTGTGGAAAATCCAGAATATGCTGATGAGCTTTTGAAAAGTGATGACAATGTCGAACTGCTTCTGGGACTTTGGCAGAAGGGAAGAGAAGATATTTCAGCAGCTATAAATGCAATTGAAGAAATTTTAGCTGGTGGGAAACGTCATAGTATCCTGCTTGCTTCATATTATATTCAGATTATTCAAAATGTAAGATTAGCCGGGAAAACTGCAAAAAAAGTTATTTATCAATATCCTGAGGATTTGGAAATTTTTGCATGCTATTTGGATAGCTTTATGAGAACTGGAACTAGTTATGAAATTTATAATAGAATAGATAGTGGACAATTTAAATTGACTGATTTTTTTGCGGATGAAAAAGAGGCAAAAGAATTTTTTGGAATATTAGAAAAATTTCTTAAGGAAATGAAAAAAGCCAGAAAGGATTTTTCACCTTGTATTTTCCCATGGTATGGGGTTTCACTGTATAAAGTGGCAATTGCTGATAAAATGGCAATAATCGCCCTCTTTTTAAAAGGTGAATATGTTGAAAAAATTTTTGAGTATTCGAAAATTTTTAGTTACTATGTGAAAGAGGATATTTTTAATCTTGTATCCCAAAAACTTGAAAATGAAAATTATGAAAAATATGTGATTGATGGATTGAAGGATGCGGGAGTAACAGACAAGGCCTTTGAGGCAGTTCAAAAATATAATTTAGTTCCAAAATATCGTAAAGAAATAGAAGGAATGTTAAAGTTAAAAACATCAAATGTACGTAAGAATCTGATTAGTTTACTTTATATGCAGGAAGAAGCTGCATTTTATGAGACTGTTGAAAATCTCATAACAACAAAGGATGTAAATAAACGGTTAGCCGCATTTGACTTGCTTTTAAAGGCTAAAAATGAAAAAAAGTACGATTTGAAAACATTGAAGAAATATGTAAAACTTGTGAAAGAACCTACTTCAAGTGAAATTGTACTAATTGATGAAGTTAACAGGGAAGAGAAAAAGGTTGCTAATGAAAAACTTGGATATGATATTAATTATGAGCCAAGCTTTGAAAATACTGAATTTTTAGAAAAAAAACCGGATATGAGCCAAGTATTTACAAAATCAACAGATGAACTTCTGGAAATTATAAAAAAACTGAATGACTTATATACAGAACACGAAAATTATGAGTATAAGACAGCTTATGGGACAACTACTCTGCTGTCTAATTCATTTTCTCCGATTTACCCTTTAAATGGCCAGTATGATTATAGAAATCAGAAATTAAGGGATTATCCGCTTGAAGAAGTGTGGAGGGAATTTTACAAAACAGAAATTAAAGATTTTGAAACATTGTACCAGCTTTACTTTTTCTCAAAATCAAAGTTTTTAGAAAATGGATATTTGAATTATACAAAAGAAATGCTTGGATTTAACCCGAATGAGCTAATTGAAAAAATAGAGGCTGAGCAAAAGGAAACAAACGGATTAAAATATTTTGATGTAAACAGGAAATATTCTTATTCAATTGGGAAAATCAGTCAAGTTATAAATATACTTGTAAATGAATATGAAGATCAAGACAGGGACTATTCCTATAAATTTGGAAAAATGATTTTTTCCTATGTTTATAATAATCTGAATGAAAGTGAACTTTTGACAAAGGAAGTGAGAAGTTATATAAGAAATAGAGATGACAAGGATGTATATTTAAGCATTTTTGAAAATAATACAATTTTCCGGTCAGCTAAAAATGGTATAAAAAATTATTCAAATGACAAGGAATTTGCCGAACAGTTTATTTTGAAATATAAAATTTATAAAAAACTGTATAATTATGCAGAAAAGGAAGACGGTAAATTAAGAGGAGAACTGATTTCAATTGATGAATTTGCTCTTGCTGTAACAAAGGGAATTATTGAAAAAGATGAGTTTTACATTGAAATCCTCAATCGTGAAAATACAAAATCTAAAGTAAAAGCACTATGCGATATTATTTATGGTAATAAAAATTCTGATAAAAAAGAAAATAATCCAAAAGTTATGGAATTTTTGAAGAAAGAAGGACAAAAGGTAATTGACTATATTTTGGAAACAGAGTTTAAAAGAGGGGAAACTCCTGTGGAATATTCAAATACAATCCATCAGATTCCAGTTGTAAAAGGAATTGACAATCTCATTAAGATTTTAATGGCATTGGGAAATGAAAAGCTGGAAAGAGGAGGATATTATTCGGATTATTATAGTGAGGATTCTAAAAAATCCAATTTGAGTCACCTTTTGAAAAAAAGTCAGCCTGATAAGGATGATACGAGCAAGCTTTTTGCCAAGAAAATAAAAGGAAGTAAAATTAGTCAGCAACGGCTTATAGAAGTGGCAATGTATGCACCACGTTGGACTCCGCTTATTCAGGAATATTTAGGTTGGGATGGGCTGGAAAGCGCATGTTATTATTTCCATGCACATATAAGCGATGTTTCTAAAAATATGGAAAGCCTGTTTGCGAAATATACTCCGATTTCTGTTGAAGATTTGGCAATAGGGGCTTTTGATATAGACTGGTTTAAGGCGGCTCATAAGGAATTGGGAGCAAAAAGATTTGAGATGCTTTATGAAGCGGCAAAATATGTGTCAGACGGGGCAAAGCATTCGAGGGCAAGAATGTTTGTAGATGCTGCACAGGGAAAACTTAAATTAAAGGAAACTGAAGCAAAAATTCAGGATAAGAGAAATAAGGATCTAGTTGCAAGTTATTCGTTAATTCCACTTAAGAAGGATAGGGATAAGGATTTACTTCAGAGATATAAATTTTTACAGAAATTCCTGAAGGAAAGTAAGCAGTTTGGGGCTCAGCGTAGGGCAAGTGAGGCAAAGGCATTTGAAATATCTCTTGAAAATTTATCAAGAAATGCCGGATATTCTGATGTAATCCGTTTAGTATGGAGTATGGAAACAGCTTTAATTAATGAAATGAAACAATATTTTGAACCGAAGGTAATAGAAGAAACTGCTGTATTTATAAAAATTGATGAATTTGGGAAAACTAAAATAGTTTTTGAGAAAAATGGAAAAGTGTTAAAAACAATGCCGGCTAAACTGAAGAAAAATAAATATATTGAGGAAATTAAGGAAGTAAATAAAAATCTGACAGAACAGTACAGACGTTCTAAAAAAATGCTGGAAGAGGCAATGGAAGACGGAACAGAATTTTATAATTATGAAATAAAAAATCTGATGGAAAATCCTGTAATTTCACCATTGCTTGACACACTTGTCTTTAAATCTGAAAATAATCTTGGTTATTACAGTGACGGCAGTCTTGTAACTGTTAATGGTGAAATTATTGAGCTTGAAGAAAATAAAATGTTGAAAATTGCTCATGCTCTTGATTTATACAATAGTGGAAAATGGAGTGAATATCAGCAGGATTTATTTACAAAAGAAATAAAACAGCCTTTTAAACAGGTATTTAGGGAAATTTATGTAAAAACTGCTGATGAAAAAGGTAAGGACAATTCTTTAAGATATGCCGGACATCAGATTCAGCCACATAAAACAGTTGCTGTATTGAAAAATAGAAGATGGGTTGCCGATTATGAAGAAGGGCTGCAAAAAATCTATTATAAAAACAATATTATAGCAAAAATTTATGCAATGGCAGACTGGTTTTCTCCTTCTGACATTGAAGCACCGACACTTGAATGGGTTTGCTTTTATGACAGAAAGACATTTAAACCGGTGATGATAGATGACGTTCCTGATTTAATTTTTACGGAAGTGATGAGGGATGTGGATTTAGCTGTAAGTGTGGCTCACGTTGGTGGAGTTGATCCTGAAGCCAGTCATTCAACGGTTGAAATGAGAAAGGCAATTATTGAATTTAACCTTAAATTATTTAAGCTTTCAAATGTTACGTTTACAGAAAGACATGCTATAATAAAAGGAAAAAGGGCAGAATATACAGTTCATCTGGGAAGTGGAGTTGTTCATCAGAAAGCGGGGGCTGAAATAAATGTATTGCCGGTACATTCTCAGCATAGAGGAAGAATTTTCCTGCCCTTTGTTGATGAAGATCCAAAAACAGCTGAAATTATGAGTAAAATTATTTTATTTGCAGAAGATACTAAAATAAAAGATCCATTTATTTTGGAGCAGATAAAGTAAAAAAATAAAGATATTGATTTAAAAACTTCATTTAGATCAAAAATGAAAAAGAAAAAGTAGACATGAACAGGAGAAAAGTAACTTATGAAAATAAAAATAAAACCAGGTAATTTAAAGGGAACAATAGAAATCCCACCATCAAAAAGCTATTCCCACAGGGCAGTAATTGCGGCGGCATTGGCTGAAAATGGTAAAAAATCAAAAATTGATAATTTGAAGTTTTCGGTGGATATTACAACAACTACGGATATTATGGAAAACTGGGGAGCGAAAATCAATCGAGAGGAAAGTTCTCTTGAAATCATCGGAAATGGCGGAAAAGTCGTTCCAAGAGATAAATATGTACAATGTAATGAGTCGGGATCTACAATCAGGTTTTTGATACCGATTGGGATTACAGATGAAAATGAACTGATTTTCGACGGAAAAGGGAAACTGGTGGACAGACCGCTTGATTCTTATTATAGGATTTTTGATGAGCAGGAGATTTTTTATAAGAATGAGAACGGAAAGTTACCGCTTGAAGTGAAGGGAAAATTGAAGGCTGGAAATTATGAGATTGACGGGAATATTAGTTCACAGTTTATTACGGGACTTTTATATGCTTTGCCACTCTTGGACGGGGATTCAAAATTGATTATTAATAAAAATTTGGAATCTAAAGGATATATTGATTTGACAATGGAAATATTGAAACTGGCTGGGATTAAGATAAAAAATAATGATTATAAATCGTTTGAAATAAAGGGAAATCAGAAATATAAGCCGTTTGATTACACAGTTGAGGGAGATTATTCACAAGTGGCATTCTGGATTGTTGCGGGGATAATCTCGGCAAATAGGGATAATGAAATAAAATGTCTTCATGTGAATAAAAATTCGTTGCAAGGCGACAGGGAAATTATTGAAATTGTTGAAAGAATGGGGGCAAAACTTGAAATTTTTGATGATTATTTAATTGTTAAGCCTTCTAAAACTCAAGGGACAGTAATTGATATTTCGCAATGTCCTGATATTGGACCAATTTTGACTGTGCTGGCTGCCTTGAGCGAAGGGGAAACTAGGATTATTAATGGGGAAAGATTGAGAATAAAAGAATCGGATAGAATAACTTCAATAAAGACTGAACTGAATAAACTTGGAGCGAATGTGGCTGAGGAAGGGGACAGCTTAATTATTCAAGGTGTAGAGGGATTTACAGGCGGAGTTACAGTGAATGCATGGAATGACCATAGAATTGCAATGTCGCTTGCGATTGCTTCGACAAGATGTGAAAAGGAAATAATTCTGGAAGAGGCTGAAAGTGTCAGAAAATCTTATCCGCATTTCTGGGATGATTTTGTGAAAATGGGTGGAGAGATTGAAGTTATTGAGAAGTAGAATTTAGAAATAAAAAATGGAGGAAAATTCATGAAATTAAATTATAAAAAGAAATTCTACTTTGGACTGATGGCTTTATTCTTAGCAGGAATGGGGTTTAGTACGATTTCTGTTGCAAAAACTACAAGTAAAAGTAAAATAGTAAAATCAATTTCTGCTGATAGCGCTATTATGGATGTAAAATCTTATGGGTTTGTTGATTTGGAAGGTGCGAAAACTTCAGCAATTATTGTTGAGTATAATCAGGATATTAAGGCAGATTCTGTAGATAAAAATGATTATGAGATTACAAATTATGCGATTTACAGCGAGAAAAAAGATGGTTTTGAGAAAACTGTGGAAATTGATAGAGATGGTACGAAAGGAAATGAAGGGAAAATTACGAAAGTGTATGTTAACAAAAAGATAGCAAGAAGTCGTAGGCTTTCTATAAGTGAGAGATGAATTGTTTTTTTTTGTAAAAAGATTGAAAAAAGGATACATCCATGATAAAATTTCTAAAGAAATAATTAAAAATAATATTCAAAATCAAAAGAAGGTGTAATTTCATGAAATATAATTTAGCATTCAAATACAGAATTTATCCAAATAAAGAGCAGGAAT
>ERZ772926.1601-NODE-1601-length-10634-cov-6.842140_pt1 | contig 10634 bp, 9 predicted proteins | sample MGYA00511136_ERZ772926 | MGnify/ENA primary metagenome ERZ772926 (study PRJEB29015, sample SAMEA2737917) | human oral metagenome | biome: human oral; feature: human-associated habitat; material: dental | place: China | collected 2153 ... | reverse complement strand
GACTAGAACGTTGCCAGGCAACTGAGAGAACCTTCCTTCTGGAAGGTTCTTTTTTTATATAAATAACTTACTTTTATTTTGATTTTATTGCAGAAATGGAGTATTATAATAATATACTTTAGGAGGGTTAGGAATGTTTTATTTGGAAGATGAAAAAACGCTAGTTTTAACTGGTGAAAATAAAAAAGATATATTAAATGCATTAAGAAAAATTAACTATATTTCTAACGATAAAAACATTAAGGTTGCATATATTAAAATTTTAGCAAAAGTTTTAGAATTTAATAAGGCAATAGAAATGTATTATCATTCACAAAATCCATCTTTTAATGAAGTTTTCAAAGAAAGATTAGAGAGTTTAGATAATAGTCGTGAGGAATTTACGAGAGTAAAAGCAGAATTAAAAGGATCTTTTGATGATGAAAATTATGATAAAGATATTGAAGAAGAATTTAATGATATTTTATTAAGAATAGAAGGAAGAACTGCTATTCTATTTGAAGATGAAGAAGAATATAGATTTAACAATTACTTGATTACATTAATTAATGATAAGAAATTGGAAGAATTTATTTGGCTAAATACGTTATATAATATTTATAAAGAAGGTAAGAGTCTAAATTCTATAATAAAAGATTATTGTGAATTAAATGATATAGAGTTTGCTGATTTGTATAAAATTTATTTATTTGTTACAGACTATAACATTAATAAACTATTATTAAAGAATGAGTCAAAAATAATTAATAATGAGTATTTAGAGAACTTTGAATCATTCTTCAACTATATGTATGACTTAATTGATGATCTTAGAACATTTGTAGCTAAAAAAGATAAGAAAAATATTTTAAGTTTTTCTACTAAAATAGATAGTTATACTAATGTAACAACGCCATCTAAAGAAGAGTTTTTGAGTAGTGTACATAAAGTATTTAATTTCTTGAGAACATTATATGAGAATGACAATGCTAAATTATTGTTAGATAACATTTATCCAATATTAGTAAAATCTTTTTTTGCACCACTGAGAAATGATGATAAAATAAAATATGATTATAATCCTGAATTTATCTTTGCCTTAGAATACACTCAAATTATTATAGAAGTAATGGATGAAAATAATGAAAGATAAAGTATTTCAAAAAGATTTTTACTGTGTATATAATGATTATAATGTTTCTCTAAGAACAACTGAATTAAATTTACTATACTTACCTTTAGTAGGTTCTGATGCAGTCAAGTTATACCAATTTTTGGGAAGCAAAATGATTGGAGATACAAATTTATCAAAGAATTATTTACATTATGATATTTTTGATAATTTAGCATTAGATGTTAATAAATTTACAATTGCTCGTAAAAAATTAGAAGCTATTGGTTTATTACAATCATTTTATATAAACAATTCATCAGGGAAACAGTACGTTTATAAAATCAAAGAAGCATTGAGCTTCTTTGAATTTTTTAACACACCTATTTTGTGTCAATTATTAGAAAATACTATAGGAAGTAGTGAATATAATGAAATAAAAACTTATTATTCTTTTGATAAGGTTAGTTTTGACAATTTTGAAGAATTAACCGTTAAATTTTCAGATATTTATAACTTAGAAAATTTAGATAGCTATGAATCTGATTTTACCAAAACAGACTTAGCTTCTGGTCCGAATTTTGATGAATATTTCTTTGATTTTTCAAAGTTAAATTATTATTTAGCTAATAGTTATTTATCAGAAGTAATTGAGAAGAATAATATTAAAAATGATATTTTAGGGTTAGCTCATCTATATAAAGTAACACCTTCAGATATGGCAAAAGCAATAGAAAAAGTTGCTGATGTAAATGCTGGGGGAAGTACACTAAATGTAGAGAAGTTAAAAAATTATTTAACTCAGCTTTATGTAAATGTTAGAAAACAAGAAGTTCCAACTTTAGATAAGATGTTAAATAAAAAATTAGTAGAAGAAGAGAAAGAACAACTTACAGAAGAAGATAAATTTATACGAGAAGTAGACAATATAGATTATATAACCTATTTAAATAAGCAAAAAGGCTTAGTTTTATCTAATGTTGATGCAAGAAATATTACAGAGATTCAGGAAAAATATAACTTCCCAACAGGTGTTTTAAATATTTTGTTAGAGTATTCCATAAATACTAGTAATAGTTCAGGATTACCACATAAAAATTATATAGACAAAATTGCTAGTAGTTGGCAAAGTCAACGATTATTAGGAGCAAAAGATGCTATTGAATTTATTAGGAAATCACGCAATATGAGGACTGTTAGAAAAAATGTTGAAAAAACAGTATCAGTATGGAACTCGAATACTAATAGGAAAGTTTATAAGGCACCTTTCCCAGAATATTTAAAACAACAGATGGAAAATATTTCTACAATAAAATCATCACAGAATCGTGTTGTTACTCAAGAAGACGAAGATGCGTATAATGAGATGATGAAAGAACTTACAAGGAAGAAGGACACATAATGAAAAAGTTATCTAGTGTTATGTCTATGAGTACAGAGAATACTTATGAAAAGTTTATATTTGAAAAAGTATTAAAAGATCCAGAAATTATAAAGTTTATTCAAGAAAATAATTTCACGCGTAAACATATAGAAGAGAATTTGGAAAAATTTTATCAATATTATATTTCAAAAGATTCTGACTTAAATATCGAACATAAACCTAAACTGATAATTGATGGAAAGAGAGTTAATATAGTATATTCGGAAACATATGAATATAAGAATAAAAGACTAAGTCAACAACTTAATAATAGAATAAAAACAGAATTTATACCTAAAAAAGTACTTACATATACATTTCAAAACTTATCAAAAAGTAAGGAAAAAGGGCATCTTGCAACTGAAATAATAAAAACATGTAAAAATATTTTAGATGGTCAAGCTAAAAAAGGAGCATATATATATGGACCAACAGGGATGGGGAAAACTTATTTAATGGGCTGTATTTATAATTACCTAAAAGAACAAGGGAAAGAGCCCACTATCTTATATTATCCGGAATTTATAAGAAAGATAAAAAGTAAAATAAGTTCTAATAATTATGATCAATATATAGATTTAGTTAGAGCGGATGAAATTTTAATCATAGATGATATAGGAGCTGAAAATATTACTGAATTCATTCGTGATGAAGTTTTAGGTCCAATTATAAATTATAGAGAGGCAGAAAATTTACCAACATTTTTCTCATCAAACTTAAGTTTAGATGATTTAGCTGAATTATTAGCTAACTCAAGAAATTCAGTTGATCAGACGAAATCTTTACGAATTATACAACGTATAAAATCTTTAAGCACTGTACACTTTTTGAATGGTGATAATGAGCGTGAATATAATAATTAAATATAGATAAAAAATGTCGAATAACATATAGTTATTCGACATTTTTTATTTTTAAGAGGGAAAACTATTAAATTTAGAATATAATTATAAAGCTTTATTTAATAAGGTTTTATAATCATAAAAATATATTTTTAAAAAAATAACAAAAAAAAACAATTATTTTTCTCAAAATAGTGGAAAAAAGTGGGGAAATGTGGTAAATTATAGAAGTAAGGTGGTGAAGGTAGTGTTTATTGGTCAATACAATAATAAAATGGATACTAAAGGAAGACTTAGTATACCAATAAAATTCAGAGATGAATTAGGTGAAAAATTTATTATAACAAGAGGATTGGACTCTTGTTTATTTGGCTATTCACTACAAGAGTGGCAGAAAGTGGAAAGTAAAATTAAATCACTACCTATTACTAAGAAAAATGCACGTACTTTCCAACGTTTTTTCTTTTCAGGGGCTACAGAAGTAGAGATAGATAAACAAGGAAGAATAAATATTCCTAATTCTCTTATAGAGCATGCATTTTTAAATAAAGAATGTGTAGTAAATGGTTTATCTAATAGAATAGAGATTTGGGATAAAGCTCACTGGGAAGATCTTCTTCTTGAGAGTGAGGCTAGTGTTGAAGAAATAGCAGAAGAATTAGAAGATTTTGACTTTTAGGATGGATGAGAAATGTTTAAACATTACAGTGTATTATTAAACGAAGCTGTTGCTGGATTAAATATAAAAGAAAATGGTGTATATGTAGATTGCACTTTAGGTGGAGCAGGGCATAGTTTAGAAATTTTAAAACAATTAACTGATGGAAAGCTATATGCTTTTGATCAAGACAGCGTTGCGTTAGAAAATGCAAAAGATAAATTAAAAGATTATGCAGATAAGGTTGTCTTTATAAAATCTAATTTTAAAAACTTGAGAGAAAAGTTACTAGAGCACGGTGTTACAGAAGTAGATGGAGTGCTTTATGACTTGGGAGTATCTTCTCCACAATTAGACACACCAGAAAGAGGTTTTAGTTATAATTATGATACAAGACTAGACATGCGTATGGATACTGATGCTCAAATTAGTGCGTATGAAATTGTAAACGAATACGATTATAGTGATTTAGTAAAAATATTTTATCGCTATGGTGAAGAAAAATTTTCTAAGCAAATAGCTAGAAATATAGAAAAAAAACGAGAAATAAAGCCCATAGAAACAACTTTTGAATTAGTTGATATAATAAAAGAATCTATACCAGCAGCTAAGAGGAGAACTGGTGGTCATCCAGCAAAAAGAGTTTTTCAAGCGATAAGAATAGCTGTAAATAATGAACTGTCAGTTTTTGAGGATTCCTTAGAACAAGCAATAGATATTGTAAAAAAAGATGGTAGAATATCAGTTATCACTTTTCATTCACTAGAAGATAGAATATGCAAACAAATATTCAATTCATATGCAAAAAGAAAAGATATTCCTAAAAATCTTCCAATATTACCAGAAGAAAGTTTGGCTAAATTAAAAATTATAACAAAAAAACCAATTTATCCAACGGATAAAGAGTTAGAAGAAAATAATAGATCACGTAGTGCAAAATTACGTATAGCAGAAGTACAAATGAAAGAGTAGGAAAAGGTTAATGGCAACGTTAAAAGTATATAGCAATGAATATGGAGTAAGAAAAGTTCAGGAAAAAGTAAAATTTAATTTTTTAGAAAAAGCAGGATATGGTGTTTTTGTAGGAGTTATTTTACTTGCTAACGTAGTTATGTTAAACTATAAAGGAGAACTTTATTCATTAAGAAGCGCTCAGCAAAAAAATGATGTAATAATTTCGGAAAAACAAAAAGATAATAATGAGCAAAAGGTTATTATAAATGATTTGTCTTCGTACGAAAGAGTTAAAAAAATAGCTGAGACTATGGGTATGAAAACTCAAAAAGACAATATAAAGGTAGTGAGATAATTGAAAAAACTTTTTAGGAAACTATTTACTTTGAAGTTTCTGGAAGACAGAAAAAGTTTAGAAAAAAAAGATTATATTTCAAGGGAAAGAACAAAAATAGTATTTCTTCTAATTTTTGTTTTTTTCTTTGTATGGGTAGTTATCATTAATATAGGCCAAATGATGCTTATTGGCACTGTTAGAGGTCAAAATCTGTCTGAACTTGCGGATAAGAAATATAAAATAGATACTAGTTTACAACCTAAAAGAGGAAAAATATTTGATAGAAATGGTAATATATTGGCAGACAATATAGAGTCATATAAGCTTGTTGCTGTTGTATCTGATAAGGCTACAGAAGATGAAAAAAATCCTCGTCATGTAGTGGATGTAGACAAGACTGCTGACGAGCTATCTAATTTTATTAAATTAGATAAAAGTAAGATAAAAGAAATATTATTAAAACAGGGTGTTTACCAGGTAGAGTTTGGTACAGCTGGAAAAGATATAAGTATAGAGAATAAGAAAAAAATAGAAGCACTAAATTTACCAGGAATACAGTTTATAGCAACAACGAAGAGGTATTATCCAAATGGTAGTATGTTAGGGAACTTTTTAGGCTTTGCTCAAAATTCTCCAGATAGTGATTTAATAACAGGTCGCTTAGGAATAGAAAAAACATTTGATTACTATTTAAGAGGAAAAGAAGGTCATATAACATATGCAAAAGATGCATGGGGGAAAATAGTTTCTAATATTCCAAAAGTTGAAATTAACCCAGTTGATGGTGCAGATATTTACTTAACTATAGATAAAAATATTCAAGGATTTATAGATAATACTTTAAAAGATATCCATGATAAATATGAGCCGGAAAGTGCATTTGCAATAGCTGTAAGTGCTAAAACTGGAGAAATTTTAGGGTTAGGACAAACTCCAGCTTTTAACCCGAATACTCAAGAAAACTTGGAGAAAGCATGGGCGAATATATTCTATAATTCAGCGTATGAGCCTGGATCTACTCTAAAGACGTTCTCAATGTCGTTAATGGTAGAAAATAATGTCTATAATCCAAATGCATATTATAAATCTGGTTCATATAGAGTAGAAGACGCTACTATTTATGACTGGAATAAAACAGGATGGGGAACTATTACTCAGAGACATGGTTTCCAACAATCATCTAATACACTTATGCTTACTTTATTGGAAAGGTTAGGTAGAGAAAAATTAAAAACAGGATTAGAGAGTTTTGGATTCGGAAAAAGTACAAATTCTTTATATGGTAATGAGGCTACGGGTGACTTAGTATTTAATAATAAAGTATCAGCCTCAACTACGGTGTTTGGTCAAGGTAGTACGGTTACTGCTATGCAAATGGTTCAGGCAGAAACGGCTATTTTGAATGAAGGCCAAATGCTATTACCGTATTTTTTACAAAGAGTGCATGATAAAACATTAGATAAAGATGTTAATATAGGTGAAAAAACTGTTGTTGGAACACCAATTTCAAAAACAACAGCAGAAAAAATGAAAGAAGAACTTTATGGTGTAGTTAATGGAGAATGGGCAACAGGTGGTAAACGTTACTCTATAGAAAATTATAGTGTTTCTGGAAAAACAGGGACAGCCGAAGTCGTTGATCCGAAAACAGGAACATACTACAAGAGCCCATATAAAGTGTTACATTCATTTATAGGGTATGCTCCAAGTGAAAATCCTGAAGTAATTTTATATGTAGGAATGAAACTTCCAAATAAAAAACTTGCTGAAAGTTCTGCTAATGGGGCATCAGAGATATTTAAACCTATAATGCAAAACATATTAAATTATTTGAATGTTAAAAAAACAAGTAGTGATGAAAATCTTCAAAATTATATGATGGACAATTTCCAAGGGAAAAATATTAATGAAGTTATTTCAAAATTATCTACACAAACAAAAAATATAGTAGTTATAGGTTCGGGAGATGAAGTATTGGGACAATTTCCTTCTCAAGGTAATATATTGAAGAAAGATGATAAAGTATTTTTATTGAGTTCAAATGAAAATATGATATTGCCTAATTTTTTAGGATGGTCTAAAGCTGATGTTTTAAATTATGCTGAGTTAGCTGGGTTAAATATAGAAACTGAAGGAAATGGTTATGTAAAACAACAATCAATACCAGCTAGAAGAATAGTGAAAAAAGGGGATAATATAAAAATAAAATTTAGTTAGGAGAACGAAATGGGTAATTCAAGTATAATAATTGCTATATCGTTATTGCTAGTGGCATTTTTGCTAACTGTAGTGATGCTACCGAAATTAATAAAATATTTACATTATCTTAAATTTGGTCAAGAAATAAGACAAGAAGGTCCACAGAGTCATATTCATAAAAAGGGTACTCCGACAATGGGAGGAATTTCATTTATCCTGGCAATTGTTGTGGCTCTTATAATAGCTATGTTTTTAAATAGCGAAAATATAAAATATTATTTATTATTCATTTATACGACAGTGTCATTTGCAATAATTGGTTATATAGATGATATGTTAATAGTTGTAAAAAAGAAAAATGATGGTTTATCACCAAGAAAAAAATTATTATTGCAAATAGTATTTTCATTAATATTTTATATTTTAGTATCATTAGTATATGATAATGTCAACTTTATAGAAATACCAATAATTAATTATCAGCTAAATATTTCTTATTTATATTTGTTATTTGTTATATTTTGGCAGACAGGATTTTCGAATGCAGTTAATTTAACAGATGGGCTAGATGGTCTAGCTACAAGTGTAACGATAATAACAACCAGTACATTTGCGCTGTTAGCGTATAAAGAAAATAATTTTCCAGTGTTAGTATTCTGTTTGGCTATTGTTGGTGCGCTATTAGGATTTTTATTATTTAACAAAAAGCCTGCAAAAATTTTTATGGGAGATACAGGTTCTCTTGCATTAGGTGGAATTTTAGCAGCTATATCAATAATATTACACAAAGAAATAGTATTTTTATTTATTGGTTTAGTGTATATTCTAGAAACATTATCAGTAATCATTCAGGTTGCATACTTTAAAAAAACAGGAAAGAGAATTTTTAAAATGTCACCATTACACCACCATTTTGAATTGACGGGATATGGTGAGGTGAAGACAGTATACATATTCGTGATTATTGCAGTAATATCATCTGCAATAGGATATTTTATTGGGGTACTATAAAATGATTAATTTAAAAAATAAAAGAATATTAGTTTTGGGTTTTGCGCGAAGTGGATATTCAACTGTAAAAATTTTAAAGAAACTAGGGTATGATGTTAAGTTAAACTCTTATGACGATTTGAGTAACGATGAAAAAGCTCAAGAACTTCGTGAATTGGGAATAGAAATAATTGATGGTGGACACCCGCTTGAATTATTAGAGACAGTTGATTTAATAGTAAAAAATCCAGGAATAAAATATCAAATAGAGTTTTTACAGAAAGCTGTGGAAAAGGGAATAGATATTATCACAGAAATTGAATTAGCTAATACGCTATTCTCTATTGATATGGTTGCTATAACGGGAACAAATGGAAAAACAACTACAACACAAATGACTTATGATATATTAAAAAAAGCTAATAAAGATGTATTTTTAGCTGGAAATATTGGCTATCCAAGTATAGAAGTAGCCTATAATCATCCCAAGTCACTAATTGTTACAGAAGTCTCATCATTTCAATTAGAAGGAACTAAATATTTCAAGCCAAGTATAGCAGTGATAACTAATTTAGGCGAAGGACATTTAGATTATCATGGAAATTTAGAAAATTATCAAAATGCTAAGAAAAAAATATATGTAAATCAAACCAAAGATGATTTCTTAATTATAAATATAAAAGAAAAAGAAAAGTATAATTTAGATAAAATTAAGGCTACTATAATTTTTTATGATACAAAAGAAAATATAAGCGCAGATGTATATATTAAAGAAAATATAGTAATGTTTAAAGAAACGGAGTTATTTGATAGTACAAAACTTAAGCTACCAGGTATGCATAATGTTGAAAATGCAATAAATGCGGCTATTATTTCTTATTTAAAAGGCGCAAGTACAGATGCTATTCAACAAGTACTGTATAATTTTAGTGGAGTTAAGCATAGGTTGCAATATGTAGGAGAATACAAAGGTGTAAAATATTACAATGATTCTAAAGCAACTAATCCAGTAGCAACAACAACCGCGTTATCAGGATTCGATAAAAATATTATTTTAATATGTGGTGGTAAGGATAGAGGAATTGACTTTAAAGAGTTAATTCCATATCTAAGTAAAATAAAAGTTATGGTTGTAGTAGGAGAAAGTAAAGAATTATTATATAGTTTAGCGATTCAGCATAATGTGAAATGCATTAAAGCCATAAAAGTTGCAGATGCTACTAAGTTAGCTAGCAGTTTAGCAGAAGACGGAGATATAGTGTTACTATCACCAGCTTGTGCATCATGGGATCAATATAAGTGCTTTGAAGATCGTGGAGACGAATTTATTACTATGTTTGAAAAAATCAGTAGTGAGGACTAACTGTGTATGAATGAAAAAAATAAAAAGCTACTTTCGAAGATTAATAAAGATAAGCGAAAAAGTTCACTAGAAAAAATAAAAAAGAAAAAAAGAAGAGAATTATCTTTAATAGTATTGTTATTTTTAACCGTAATTTTGGGTGTGGGATTCATGTTTAGTAGCTATGTGAAACTTAAAACTATTAATGTTTCTGGTGAAAATCAAATAACTAAAGATGAGATTTTAGCTGCTGGGAATATAAATTCTAATTTAAAAACATGGACTATAAAAGATGATGAAGTAAGAAATAATATTAAAAACAAATATAGTATATTTAAAGAGGTCACTGTAAAGAGTACATTCCCATCAAAAATTGATATAAAAGTAGAAGAATATAGGTTTATTGCTAAAAATAAAAAGACTGATGGGCAAATAGAGATAATTATGGAAAATGGAAGAACGTATAGTGGTCAAGTTCGTAATAATTATAATTTACCTATATTAGAAAACTTCAAAGAAGATGAAGATAAATTAAAAGAAGTTTATAAAAATCTATTAGAATTAAAACAAGAAATTTTAATTCAAATATCAGAAATAATTAGCGAAGATGATGGAAATTTAACAATATACATGAATGATGGTCAAAAAATAAAAGTTTCAAGAGCAAATTTCGCACAAAAACTTAATTATTATGATGAAATTTCTAAGTATATTGATGACAAAAAAAATACAACATTAAATTTGATTAATGGTGCATATTTAGAAACGTCTAAAAGTGAAAAACAACGTATCCAAAACA
>ERZ772926.1599-NODE-1599-length-10638-cov-6.449967_pt1 | contig 10638 bp, 8 predicted proteins | sample MGYA00511136_ERZ772926 | MGnify/ENA primary metagenome ERZ772926 (study PRJEB29015, sample SAMEA2737917) | human oral metagenome | biome: human oral; feature: human-associated habitat; material: dental | place: China | collected 2153 ... | reverse complement strand
TGGATGAAAAACAGGGAAAAGTAATGTTTTTACGAAATATTGTGAAAGGTGGAGCAGACAAGTCCTATGGTATTGAAGTGGCAAAATTAGCGGGACTTCCAAAGGAAATATTGGTTGAAAGCAAGAAAATATTAAAACGGCTGGAGCAGAAGAAGGAATTAATTGAGAAAACTGTGGATGTTCATCAGCTTTCACTTTTTGGAGAAAATTTGGAATTTGAAAGTGATTTTGAAGAATTTGAAAATGCAAATGATTTAGAAAATAGTGAAAATAATCAGTTTTATGAGAAAAAATTGGCACAAATTGAAGAAGAAAAGGAAAGTTTAATAGAAATTGTGAATAAAATAGAGAATTACGATATAAATAATATGACACCAATGGATGCGATGAAATTTTTGTTTGAATTAAAGAAAGAAATGGAAAAAGGAAATTAAATGGTAAAATAGGAGAAAAATAATGTGGAAGAAAATAGCTTATGGTGGGCTGATATTAATACTAATATATTTCATATATGCGGTATTCTTTAAAAAAATTCCTGCACCACTTGAACAAATGCAAAAGGATATGAAAGCCAAAAAAGTTGTGTACAGATTAAAAGATGACGCAATTATTTATGCAGATGAGCAAATTGGCTCTGAAGGTGATGAGATTATAAGGTTTAAAAATGTAATTGTAGATTTATTAAAAAAGAAAATGCTAATTTCTGGAAAACAGGCTGAGGTTAATACAAAAACATCTGATATAACGTTACACGGAAAAGTAGTAGGAGCAACGAAAGATAAAAAATGGGAAATGTATACGGAACGTGTCGAATATAAGAAGCAGGGGGACTTACTAATTTCTCCAGTAAAAACAAAGTTAATAAATAAAATTGATAAAACAGAATCAGAATCAGACAGGGTGGAAACAACTACAAAATTTGAAATAATTACAGCGATAGGTCATGCAAAGCACATTGATCATAAAGAACAAAGAACAATGACAGCAGATAAAATTATTTATAACACTACTACGAAAATAACAAATGCAGAAGGGCATGTAATTTATATAGACAAAAAGAAAAAAAGGGAACTACGTGGAGATAAAATGTCTTATGATGAAGTGCATAAGTTCGGAACTGCAGAGGGACACGTAATTTATCTGGATCATGCAAATAATAGGGAATTAACAGCAGATAAAATGACTTATGATGATATAAATAAAATAGTTACTGCGGAAGGACATGCATTTTACAAGGATAAAGAGAAAAATCGACAACTGCGTGCGGATAAAATGCGTTTTGACGATAAAAATCAAGTAGGTAACGCGGAAGGACATGTAATTTATACTGACCCTGAAAATAGACTGACTGGAGATAAAGTTGACTATTACAGAAAAGAAGAGCGGATAGAAGGTCAAGGACACATTGTTTATACGGGTAGAAATTCAGTAATTTCAGGAGACAAGGCAACGTATTTCATTAAGAAAAAGCAGATTGATGGAAGAGGAAATGTGAAGTATACGGGGCAAACAATGATAATTACAGGAGATCACGTATTTTATGATGAAGTTTCCAAAATATTAAACGGAGATGGGAATGGTACTTATAACTATCTGCCAAGAAAAATAACAGGTACGTATAAAACAGGAGTTTATAACCTTAAGACACATGTACTTACAACAAATGACCAGTATACTGCGAATTATGACGACTATAAAATGGATGGAACTGGACTTGTTTACGCATTCCAAACTGGAGCAGCTTCAATGAAAGGTCCATTTAATGTAAGAAAGCAAAACTTTAATGTACATGGTGCAAATGGAACAATGAACACAATTTCAAAGGACATTTTTGCAAATAAAATGGTAATGACAAGTACTCAAGGCGATAGAATTACAGCGAATACTGGACAAGGAAGTTTTGAAAAGAAAGAATTCAGGTTTGACGGTCAAGTAAAAGGTAAAATTCGTGGAAATGTAAAAGACTTGATAAATGACCCAACACCGCTTGTAGAGTCAGAAGCTGTAAATTTTGTAGGAAATACAGCAAAAATTTATTTTATTTCACATAAAAACGGTAAAAATATGAGTATTACCCGAAGTGAAATTAAAGGAAATGTCCGTATGACTTATAAAGAAGTTACATTGGATTCACAGTATAATGAAATCGATACAGGAAGAAATCTTATTCTTGCAAGAGATAAAGTTATGGTAGATTTTAGAAATAATACAAAAATGACTTCTAATTACTTGTATATGGATATGAATAAGCAGGAAGGGTATGCGAGAAATAACGTAAAAATTATAAGCCGATTACCGCAATTTAAAACAATCAATACTAGTGCGGATAGAGCTATAATTTATTTAAAGGACAAAAAAATAAAGCTGAATGGGAAAGTAGTTACTTATCAAGGAAAAAATATGATATCTTCTCAAAGTGCAGTTTATGATATGGATAAAAAAATTCTTGAAAATCGAGGAAAGATTCAAATGCAATATGAAATTCAAAATCAAGGTCAAAGTGATGAAGAACAAGTAAGATCTGATCCTAAAAATGCTGCTGCAACTCAGGAAGTAATAGATAAGCTATCAATGTCTGAAGGCGAACATCTGAAAAAGTCAGATAAGGCATCAAATGGAGTTGACGTCAGAATAAAATGGAAATCATCAAATTCCAGCCTATATTCACCTTCTGGAAAAATGAACAAACAATTTTATGGTGGAAATTCAAAAGAAGTAACAATGACTGCAACAGCCAAAGCAGGAACAAATACATCAGAAAAGAAATTCAATGTAAATGTTCCATCAGAATCTGCGCATGAATTGCTTAAAAGAGCTGCAAGAAACATTTACTTCCCTGAAGATGGTAGAAAACCGCCTTCATCAGTAAAAGTAAATGCACATAAGGGAATGATAACTATTCCAATCTCGTGGTCAAAGAATGGTAGTAAAAACGTGGCTACTTTAACATATGACGGTGCTTCCTATTCAAAACAATTTTAAAAGATTTGTAAAAGAAGAGATTATCTTAATTTTTTAGGATGGTCTCTTTTTTACTGTATGAAAAAAATTATAAAAAATAAAAACTACACATACTGCAAATTTAACATTTTGTGTAGTTTTGTTATATCTTAATTCTATTTTTTATTATCTTTCTTTAAAATATTTTTCAATTCCATTTATAATTCCATTTACCATTACATCTTGAAATTCTGGAGAAGCCATTTTTCTATCTTCTTCTGAGTTTGTCATAAATCCCATTTCTAGTAATGTATTTGTAACTGTTGACCAGTTTGTTCCTGTAAGGTCATCTCTATATGCAACTCCTCTGCTTTTAAACCCTGTTGCTTTTGTATATTCTGATAAAATTGCTCTTGAGAATTGGTCACTGGATTTTTGTACGCTTTTTGTATGTGGATTTTTAGCTGATGATGTAAGTACAGTCGCTCCTCTTACAGAACTTCCTCCTGCATCTGCATGAAGTCTTAAATATACAGAACAACCTGCTTTATTAGTCATCAAAGCTCTTTCTTTGTTACTGATATTTACATCGTTTGTTTCTCTTATCATGAATACTTCATAACCTTTAGCTTTTAAAGCGTCTCTTAGTTTTAATCCAACTTCTAAGGCTAGTTGATACTCAGGCTTTTTAGTAGCAACTCCTCTTGTTCCATATGCTACTTTTGGTTTTCTTTTACTTGAACCAGGTGCTATTTCTTCTGTTTGCATATTTCCTTTTGCCTGATGTCCTGGATCAATACATATTTTTTCAGCTCCATTTACTAATCCTGAAACAGTACTGAATAGAATGATTAATTTAAATAATAATTTCATAATTGTTTTTCCTCTTTTCTATACTATAAAAATAAATAATATCATTTTAATTTTCAAATTTTTAATATTTAATGTTTGGTAAAAATAAAACTATTGAAAATTGTTTAAATTTTTATATTTAATAGATTAAATTAAACTATAAAGCTTAATTATACAAGTATGCTGACCCTGTAAAATATAAGTTTCTGTAGCCATTTCCTTCAAAATATACTCTATATACACTTCCGTAACTAGATCCTGAAAATGGGTATCCGCTAAAATTAAATCTTTTTCCTGACTGTAAACTTACACATGTGTCACCTGATATTACTCTGCAACGTTCTACATATCTTGAAAAACCAAGTACGCTAAATAATAAAAATACTCCTAAGATTAACTTTTTCATAAATTAATCACTCCTTTAAAAAAATTTATTAACTTTTCAAATTTAAATATTTATAAATTTTAATTTTATAATTAATTTTTACCAAACAATTTAAAATACAAATATTCTTTAAAATTTTCAATAAATGAAAACAAAGATATAATATATTATATACTTTTTTTATGTTATTTATCTTTTAAATAAATTAATTTTTTATTAAATAAATAATTGAGATTCATTATTTTTTTTAATAAATATAATTTTATTACTCTCTTATTTGTCCTTCTCCTCTTATCACATACTTTGTTGTAGTCAGCTCTCTAATTCCCATAGGCCCTCTTGCGTGAAGTTTTTGTGTGGAAATTCCGATTTCTCCTCCAAATCCGAATTCACCTCCGTCAGAAAATCTTGTTGAGGCATTTAAATAAACATTTGCTGAATCCACTTCATTTAAGAATTTTTCGGCATTCTCTATGGATCTTGTCAAAATTGAGTCGGAATGGTGTGTTCCGTGAGAATTTATATATTCAATTGCTTCATCTACATTTTTCACTAACTTTAATGACATAATTAAATCCAGATATTCTGTCCCAAAATCTTCTTCTGTTGCCAATTTTACATCTGTTCTATTTCCGACGATTTCCAATGCTTCCTTGCTGTATCTTAATTCTACATTATCTTTTAAAAGCATTTCTGTTAATTCAGGCAAGATTGCTTTTGCGACATTTTCGTGAATAAGTGCAGTTTCAATGGCGTTACATACGCTTGGACGCTGAACTTTGGCATTTTCGATAATTGGCAATGCCTGTTTTACGTCTGCTGTTTCGTCTACAAAAATGTGGCAAATTCCTGCACCAGTTTCTATCATTGGAATTGTGGCATTTTCGATAATAAATCTTTTTAGCCCTTTTCCTCCTCTTGGGATAATCACATCTATAAATTTATCTGCTCTTATCAAATCTTTTACTAATTCTCTTTCTGGCTTTTCCACAAGTTGAACTGCATTTTCTGGCAATCCGTAAGTATTTGCAACTCTGTTTAGCAATTTACTTAAATAAATATTTGAATTTAAGGCATCTTCAGAACCACGTAAAATTATTGCATTTGAAGATTTTATTGCAAGTCCCGCTGCATCAACTGTAACGTTTGGACGTGATTCATAAATCATTCCTATTACTCCAAGCGGCACTCTTTTTTTAGCGATGCTCATTCCATTTTTGTGATTCCATCCTGTCACAACTTCTCCTATTGGATCTGGAAACATAGCCATTTCACGTAAGCTTTGAGCCATTCCTTCAATTCTGCCGTCTGTCAATGTCATTCTGTCTAACAAAGCAAAAGAAATTCCATTTTTTTCTCCATTTTCTAAATCTATTTTATTTGCAGCCTTTATTTCTTCTTTTTTTGCAATTAATTCATCTGCAATTGCAAATAACACATCATTTTTCGTCTTTGTCCCAATTTTTATAAGTTCTCTTGATGCAATTTTTGCTTTTTTTCCTAATTCGCTTATATAACTCATTTTTTCCCTCTTTTCTCTTATTATTTCGATTTTTTTTACTTTTTCAATATTTCAATAGCAACTGTAAATTCGGTTAATCCTTTTTATTTTTTCATTGCCACATTATCAATATGAATTACAGCGTCATCATATTTGTAACCCAATATTTCTTCTATATTTTCACTTTGCTCACCTTTTATTAGATTTATTTCCTCTGATGAGTAATTTGAAATACCAGTTGCAATAACTTTTCCTTTCAAATCTTCTATTTCCACAATTGCACCTTTATCAAATGTCCCTTCTACAGATTTTATCCCAACTGACAATAAGCTTTTTCCATTTTTTAAAGCTGATTTTGCACCATTATCTATTGTCAATGCACCTTCCTTGCTTGGTCCATATGCTAGCCAGTATTTTCTTAGGCTGATTTTTTTATTTTTTTTCACAAAAAGTGTTCCTATGTTTTCTTTTTCCACTATTCTTGTGATGTTTTTAGGTTCATCTCCGCTGGCAATTACAAGGCTTGTTCCGATTTTCGTTACCATTTCTGCGGCAATAATTTTTGTAACCATTCCACCTGTTCCAAATTTTGAACCTTCTGCTCCTGCCATTTTTTTTATATCCTCATTAATATCCCCAACTATGTGAATCAAGTTAGCATCCTCGTATTTTCTAGGATTTTTATTATAAAGCCCATCAATATCCGACAGTATAATCAATAAATCAGCATCAATTAAGCCTGAAACAAGTGCCGACATAGTGTCGTTATCTCCAACTTTTATTTTTAATGCGTTTGAAACAATGGCGTCATTTTCATTTATAATTGGGATAATTTTTCTTTTCAAAAAAGCATTGCATACATTTCTCATGTTTAAATATCTTTTTCTATTTGAAAATTCTTCTTTTGTCAATAAAAGCTGTCCCACGATTTTGTTATGTTCCTTAAAAAGTGTCTGATAAATTTGCATAAGTGAAACTTGCCCTACTGCCGACAGCATCTGTTTTTCTGCCAAAGTTTTAGGCTTTTCGTTTATATTTAAAAGTCCCATTCCAGCACCTACAGCTCCAGAGCTAACGAGAATTACGTCATATCCTTTATCTTGCAGATTGCTAAGTTCCAGTACAATTTTTCTTATTTTTTCAATATCCAAATGTCCATTTTCATTTGTAAGTGTTGATGTTCCTACTTTTACTACTATTCTTTGAATATTTTCTAAAATTTCTTCTCTTGTATTCCTGTTTTTCATATTTTATTCTCCCAGTAGTATATTTTATATGTTTCATAATCTTTAGTACAAAATAGGGGTATGTTATAATACCCCTAAAATAACATAAAGTGTCAGTAAATTAAATAAAAAATTCTATTTTTTTATTTTATCACAAAGTGTTGTCTTGGCACAAGTATATCCTCCAGCAACTGCTCCTGCTCCTAAAGCCACAGCTGTACAAGAACTTAAGCTCATTGCTAAAAATATTATTGCTCCTGCAATTTTTATTTTTCTCATTTTTATTTACCTCTCAATCTAATTTTCTATTATTTTAACTTAAAATCTTAACTTTTACGTATCCAGACAGAAATTTTTTCAGGTTCCACTTTGAAATTGGCATTTCCATCTTCATCAATTACAACATCTTCATATTCACTTCCTGTAACTTCCTGCCAAACTTCTCCAGCCTTTTCTTTTCCAATTTCTACTTGAATTTTCTCTTCTTCTTCAGAATTGGAAAGTACGGCAACACAACCTGTTCGTTCATCACGTCCAGTTCTCTGAATTGCAATTACATTTGGATCATCCAGATGGTTTATCTGTTCCCCATAAGCATGTATTCTCCGTATTTCCAGAAGTTTATCAATTATCCATTGATGCGGGCTCTTTTCTCCGCCTATTCCGTAATAATCTCCATAAAATAGGCACGGATAACCATCTTTAGATAATAAAATGATTGCATATGAATGTGGGATAAACCAGTTTTCCACTTGTGATTCCAAAGCGCTTCCTTTTTGAGAATCGTGGTTATCCACAAAAGTTACAGCTGCCATTGGATTTGTTGCAACAATTGTATGCTCAAAAATTTCTCTTAAATCATAATCCTGCTTTTTTTTAGAAGCGTCATACATATTAAAGTGAAGTCCAACATCGAATAAATCTGTCTTGTATCCGACATTATCCAGATATTCCTCCAATTTTTCCAAATCATTTCGCCAGTATTCTCCTACGGAATAAAACTTTTCTCCGTGAGTTGCTCTTACTTGTGTCAAAAATTCAGCTATAAATTCATCTTTTATATGTTTTACAGCATCCATTCTGAATCCATCAATTTTCAATTCATTTACAACCCATTTACCCCATCGGATTACTTCCTCACGTACTTCAGGATGTGAAAAGTCAATATCAGCATTCATCAAATAATCATAATTTCCAAGCTCAGAATCAACTCCCTCATCCCAGTCCTTATTTTCTCCAACGATTTTGTAAATTGCCGTTTTACCAGTTTTGTTGTCATAGTCCACACCGTTAAAAAGATTGTGATTCCATTTGAATGAAGAATATTTATCATTTCTTCCAGGGAAAGTGAATTTTGTCCAGCCTTCTATTTCAAAAGGCTCGGATATTTCCACTGTTCTGTCTTCAGGATCGACTTCTATTGCCAAAAATTTTTCTGTTTCGTCAGCTCCGCCCTTATGGTTCAGGACTGCATCCAAATATACATTTATATTGTATTTGTGAAGTTCTTCTATTGCTTCAATCAGTTCCTGTTTTGTCCCATATTTTGTTCTGACTGTACCTTTCTGGTCAAATTCTCCCAAATCCCACAAATCATAGGCACCATATCCTACATCATTTTCAGAAGTTCCTTTATATGCTGGCGGAATCCAGACTCCACTGACTCCAATTTCGCTCAAATGCTTAGCATCGTCCTTAAGTCTTTTCCAATGTTTTCCATCACTTGGCAAATTCCATTCAAAATATTGTATCATTACTCCATTTTCCATTAAAAATTCCTCCTTTTTTACAATTTTTGCTTTAAATTTATTCAATTTTTATTCCTTTTCCCTTTACAAATTCAATAACTTCTTTCAAATCCTCTTCAGTATCGACTCCAATTACATTTGATACTGTTTCAAGCACTTTTATTTTATATCCATTTTCAATAAATCTAAGTTGCTCAAGCGATTCCATTTTTTCCAAAATGCCTTCTTTCAAATTTTTCAATTCATTCAAAAATTTAGCTGTGTATCCGTAAATCCCAAGATGCCTGAAATATCTAAAATTTTTATTTGCATTTCTTTCATATGGAATTACTGAACGGCTAAAATAAACGGCATTATCGTTAAAATCTGCAATTACTTTTACATGATTTGGATTTTCAATATCCTTTTGTAGTTTCATTTCCTGCTTCAATGTAACAATTTCTGATTTTTCATTGCGATAATTAGTTGCCAGAATATTAATTGATTTAATGTCAATTAAAGGCTCGTCCCCTTGAATATTTATTATAAAATCATAATTTTTATATTCATCCTTATTTATAACTTCTATTATTCTGGAAGTTCCATTTTCGTGGTTTTCAGAAGTCATAACTACATTCCCACCAAATTTTTTTACCGCATCAAAAATCCTTTTATCATCAGTAGCTACTACAAGTTCGTCAATATCCGCATTTTTCGCCCTTTTGTAAACCCATTCAATCATTGGATGCCCTTCGATTTCTTTTAAAGGCTTTCCTTCAAATCTGCTGGAGGCATATCTTGCAGGTATTACTCCCAGTATTTTCATAAACTTTCTCCTTTACATAACTTTATGTTTAAAACTATTTTACCACATTTTTATTTAAATTACATTATATTTATCAGATAAACAAAAAATGAGCCATTTAATTTTCTAAACAGCTCAATTTTACTTTACTTTTTATGCAAGTCCAAATGTAATAAATCTCAAAATACGTCTAAACAGCGATAACTGCTTATAATCATTCTGTGCCACAATATCAACAGTTCCCACAACCTTGTTGTCATCCGACAATACTTCAAGCTTACCTATTACATCTCCTTTTGAAATTCCTTCTTTTTCAGCTGTAACCTGTAAATCCTTAACTTCAAATTTATAATTTGTATTGTCAAGCTGGTAGACATTTGTTGATAAAACACCTTTTATTTCCTTCTGTTCAGCATTTTTAATCTTAAATTTACCACCTATTTCCTGTCCTGCCTTGTAAACTGGTATCATTCGTTTTTCCAGCTGTGTAAATTCCTGCTCCTGATCTTCCGTTCTGGCATCATCACTCTTGTTTCCCAATGTAACTGAAATAATTTCAAGATTTCCTATTTTACTTGACACTATCATATTATATCCCGCCTGTGCATGAAATCCTGTCTTCAGACCATAAATTCCGAACTGGTCTAAAAGATGATTCCTATTACTGTAAACAACATCTTCTCCTTCTGAATTTTGCAGCACCAATTCCGATTCCTTCATCCATGCACGCAATCTTTCATCTCTTATAGCCCTTTTTCCAAGCAAATACATGTCGTATGCAGTCGAAATATCCATATTCTTATTTGTCATTGAAGACGGCAAGCCTGCTGGCGTATAGTAACGCGTATCATTCATTCCCAGCTCTTTAGCCTTGTCATTCATTAATTGTACAAAATTATCAATATTTCCTTTTCCAATATGGTGTGCCACTAAGTATGCCGCATTGTTTGCTGAATAAATAATTTCTGCACGAAGCAAATCTCTTAATGTGTAGCAATCTCCAGCCTTTGCATTTAACCAGCTTCCTCCCATGTTGACAAATTCAGGTGTAAAGCATATTTTATCGTCCAGCTTTGCATTTCCCCTGTCAACCTGCTCCAAAGCCACCAGAATGTTCATAACTTTTGTAAGTGAAGCTATTGGATGTTTTTGCCTTGACATTTTTTCCTTCAGTATTTTTCCATCTGTAGTGGCAATGAATT
>ERZ772926.1597-NODE-1597-length-10641-cov-14.880030_pt1 | contig 10641 bp, 14 predicted proteins | sample MGYA00511136_ERZ772926 | MGnify/ENA primary metagenome ERZ772926 (study PRJEB29015, sample SAMEA2737917) | human oral metagenome | biome: human oral; feature: human-associated habitat; material: dental | place: China | collected 2153 ... | reverse complement strand
ATGGAGGTTTGCAAACATCGATTCCATCGAATCCTTTCATTAGATCGTATAAAATTCTAAAAAATTTGACTAAAACAGCTTTAAAATTCAGTGCGAAAACTTCACTCCAACGGCCCCCACCGCCACGGCCAGGATCACCTCCAGCCGGTGCCTCATTCCCCGGGCGCACCTGGGATCGGGCACGGTGGACAAGACCTGCATCAGGCTCGGCTGGCGCCCAGCAATGTTGATAGGGGAAGATGGCATAGCGGCGCGGCTCCTGACGACGAAAGGGTGCGTAGGACACACCCATCGTCACCCCAGGAACCGCGCCGCACCCCCACCAACACACCCACGACTACGCCGACCCCCTGGCCCGGCACCCAACTCGGACCGGCACAAGCAGGCCATTGAGCAGATCCATGTCATGGAAGAACGGCAGCCAGGAGACCGACGTGCACCCGGCGTCAGGAGCGAACCTCTCCACGATCTGGTCGAGGTTCTTGTGCAGGGCGCTGTGCGTCACGACAACCCCCGCCGGTGTGCTGGTGGAGCCTGACGTGTACTGAAGGTACGCGACATCCTCGGCACCGATATCCTCGGCGGGCACCGGACGCTCCTCTGGATCCCGGCTGTCGTCGACCGCGATGACCCGCGGGGCTCGAGCCCGGTCGAGATCGCAACTGAGCCGCCCGACCAGCCCGCGCACGACATCCAGGTGCTCCTCCGTGGTCAGGACGACCGCGGGGTCGCAGTCCGCGATCACTGATCGAAGTCTTATCTCGTGACCGGGGCTCTCAACTGTCGAGACCGGCACGGCCACGAGCGCTGCGCGCAGGCAGGCGAAGAAGGCGACGGGGTAATACAGAGTCTGGGGCAGGGCGAGGACCACTCTGTCCTGGCGGTCGCACACCACGGTGAGCCTACGGGCCAAGATGGCGATCCGCAGGTCGAGCTGCTCCCACGTCAGTGTCTCGAGCGTAGAGTTCCCGTGCCCGTCCGGGCGCAGGTGTGTGTAAGCGGCGGCCTCGGGCCTCGTTCGCCGCCAGCCGCGCAACGCCGAGTACAACGGAGCGGGAGTTCCCATGCAGCGCCTCCATCAGGGTGAGAGGAACAGGGCTTGCGCCTGCAGCAACTTGTGTAGCACAACGACCGTCTGGCGTCAATGCTCCGACGAGACTCATCTTGTATGCCCGCGAAAGAGGTCTGGTGCCTCATCTGGAACTGCCCGCGAAAGTCGCGGATCGTGGTGGGCATGCGGGGGGTGGGTTGTCGATGCGGGCCAGGGCGGAGATCACTAGGAAGTACGCAGGGGCGTATGCCAGGGCGGCACAGGAAGGACAAGGGAGGATGCCGGGGCGAGGAAGCAGCCGTCACGCGATATCCTGACATCAGCGTCATCGAAATCTACCCATGCCCGCACAAGCGGGAACCAAGCTTTATAAGTGCTTTCCTTAATGCTGAAGAGCAGGCGGTCGAACGCGATGTCGGATTGTTCGAGAGCCAGCCGTCGAAGATGCCGTCGCTCCGACACCGTTGCCACTAGCGCAAGCGTATCTGCAGGCAGCGCAGCGTTCGGCTCTGCATCGATGCCTAGGAGCTCACCGCCGCGCTCGACGCGACCGCAGCCGCACGGTAGCCTTTGCAGTGCGTCATCGAACCGGCGATTCCTTCAGGCCAGGAGGGTTCTTCATGGCTACCAGGAACCTGGGCAGGACGGCCAGCGCCGAACCGTCCCAGGGCCAGCGCAACACATCGCCGCACTGTCATGAGCCCCAGGCGACGGCGATCGACAGCGCGTGCGATATTATGCCTCTTCGACAGGGTATAGTTGCTCGACGAGGTCTTCACGCGTCTCGACAACCACTACACCCGCAGGAGCGATAGTAGACATTGAGGTGCTCGGTGTTTCTCGGACAGTGGTGGAAAATGAGGTTTTCTCATCGGGTGGGTTGGGGGGGAGTGGGATGAGTGCGGTGGTCGTGATGGTGGTGATGTGGTGGGTGAGATGGTGGCGTATCTGAGTGCCTTGAGGCTTTTGAGTAGGGTGTTGGCACGCTCGGCCGGGGCTCGTGGGCTGGTGATGAGGTAGTTGCGTCAGCGGGTATCGCCATCGGGTTTGATGCCGGTCCTGAGGGGGGCCTTGATGCCGATCCCGGCTCCGGTGTAGCCCTTGTCGGCCAGAGTGGGCAGCCCCTGGGCTGCGGCCTTGTACAGGGCCGGAAGCACATGGGCCCGGGCCGCGACGATGTCATGGGTAGAGCCCGGCTCAACCGGGCAGACCCGCACCGGACAACCGGTGTGATCGGTCAGGACCTGGACGTTGCCCCCGGAGGCATGGTGCTTGCCCGAGAACCATGCGTCGGTGGCCTTGCCTGCAGTGCGCTGGTGTGGATCAAGGTCCCATCCAGGCATATGAAGGGCTCACCGTCGTGCTGCATGCGCTCGATGACCTCGATCAGGCTCGGGGAGCGCTGGGCGATGATCACCAGGGCCTCGTGCAGGTAGCGGTAGGCCGTGGCCAGCGAGATGCCACTGTCCCTGGCCAGGGTCTTAAGATCGGTGGCATCGATGAGCCAGCGCAGCACCAGAATGGCCTGGACCCAGCTGGTCGCCGCCCGCTGGCCGGGGCGCAGGTCATGAGCCTTGCGGTGGGCGGCGAGCCAGCCGCTGATCGCCCGGGCAGTGGAAACAGGAACATCAAGCGTGGCACGATAGGACAGCATGCGGGACCTTTCGTGGAAAGGTAGGCGTTACTGGTAGACACCACTTTGCCGTCAGGCCCCGCATGTACTCACCCGCGACACGCCTCCACCCCTGACAACCCCGCCATCACAGACCTCACCCCACCTCAGCCACCCACCCCGACGAGAAAACCTCATTATACCTGTAGTTCGGAAGCATGCGACGTGCCGGCTAGTGCGATACGCGAAATGCGAGATAGACGAGATAAGTCAGGAGCGACATTGAAGATTTCGCGGGGAAGTGATCAGCTGCAGCATTCGGTTACTCAGGCTGTGGAAGAGGTGCTTACGGACCTTGGTCACGGCATTCATGCTGTGTCAGCTCATGGTGGCAACTGGGTGGACATCGACCATCAGGTCGGCACCGATATCGCTGATAGAAAAGCACGCCGAGAAATCGTATGCTGTTGGACTGGCACCGGGGTCGCGATAGCAGCCGACAAGGTCGCAGGCGTGCGTGCGGCGGTATGCGCTGATCGGATGCAAGCCAAGCAGACCAGGTTATTCAACCACGCCAACGTATTGGCATAGTCTTGAGCGAACGTCGGTCGATGACGTCGCTGATATCGTCAGGACTTGGCTTGGAACTCCGGACGGCGCCGAAGAACGCGATAGCGTAAACAGGTTGGAGTTGTTATGACCTCGGTGAGTCAGCAAGAAGTGCCTTCACTAGGTGAAAGCAGATCGACGGCTATTTTGTCCGCCGCGGCGCGCCATCATGTGTGGGTCGGTAATATGCGTCGCGACCAGGTCGAGTACCATGGGCCTCTGGTCATGGACTCTGCGACCGGTATCTACCTGTCTACACCTGACAACAAGCAATTCGTCGATGCGATGGCGGGTGCTTGGGTGGTGAATGCTGGCCACGGCCGTCAGGAGATCGTGAAGGCCATTGCTGACCAGGCGGCGCGATTGCCGTTCGCGCTGAACGAGGGCTACACGAACCCGACGACCGTCGCCCTAGCCGAGCGCCTCTTACAATTGGCGCCGGGCGACTACAGCCGTGTCTTCTTCACCTCCGGTGGTTCGGAGGCTATCGAGACGGCGCGGAAAATGGTCCGGCAACGACGGGCGGTACGGGGTACCCCGCGGCACAAGGTTATCGGCCGCCAGTACTCATACCACGACGCGACCTGGGGTGCGATGAGTGTCACGGGATTCCAAGAGTGGCGCTGGCCTTTTGCCCCTCCTGTGCCCGGAGCATCTTTCATACCGCACCCGACTTGCATCAGGTGCCCGCTCTGGTTGTCCTATCCATCGCGTGGCATCGCTTGCACTCACGCGCTGCGCGAGGCGATCGTCAGAGTTGATCCGATGAAAGTGGGTGCAGTGATCGCGGAGCCCATATCCGCAGCATCATCTGCACACGTTCGTCCCGATGAGTGCTGGCCGATTATTCGAAAAATCTGTGACGAGTATGGTGTTCTGCTCATTGCCGACGAAATCGTTACTGGATTCGGCCGAACAGGAAGATGGTTTGGATTGCAGCACTGGGGTGTCGAACCTGACATCTTGGTCGTCGGAAAGGGTTTGACAAGTGGCTACGTTCCTCTCTCCGCGGTGTTTACGCGTGCCGATCTCACAGACGACCTTGATACGGACGGGTTTATCCACGGGTACACATTCTCGGATCATCCGGTGGCGTGCGCCGCTGCGATGGCTAATCTAGATATTCTGGAGCGTGAAGAATTGCCGGTGAACGCTCAGCGCCAGGGACAGCGCCTTCGTCGAGTGCTCACCGAGCAGTTAGCGAATTGCACCATATTGGGCGATATCCGCGGTAAGGGACTTTTGGTTAGTATTGAACTCGTCCGCGACAGGACGACCATGAAGAGTTTTTCTGACCCATTCGCACTCGCGGCTCTTTCCAAACCGATCTTCTTGCATCACCGTATCCTGTGCCGCGTCGGACCTCAAATCCGGCTGGGCCCCCTCTATGTATATCCGACGCCAAAACAGACGCTTTGGGTCGCGCCGTGGCGAGTTCGATCCGAGCGATCGAGCGTCGCGTACGCGAGGACGCCCTCTCGGAGGGGGCCTCATCCACCGAACAGGAGAATTGATATGGTTACGGTAAGTCGGTTATCGTCCGCGACCAGAGCCCTCATCGACCGGCACCGGTCGGTGCTCTCCAGATGGAACACTGCTAGCCTCGTCGCCGGGTTCTTCTTTGGGAGCCTAGCCAGCGTGGTGATCAACCTGTTGCTAACAATTCACGTCTATCGGGTAACGGACTCTTCCCCCGTCGCGGTCAGCGTGCTTTTCGTAATCACGTTCCTACCGAATCTCGTGGTAGCACCGTTGTGCTCGGGGCTAGCCGACCTTTGGAACAGGCGCCTTGTGCTGGGTGTCTGCGCTCTGGCTCGTGCGCTGCTCTGCGCATTACTTGTTGTCGATTGGCCACTGCCTGTTTCTCTGCTCCTGGCCTTCGCAATCACTTCGACCGGGGCTATCGGCAAGCCAACCCGTTACGCACTTGTGGCAAGACTCGCCACGGGGGCCGAACGAGTGGCGGTGAACTCCCTGCTGATGATCATGGCAACCTCAGCCGGTATTCTTGGCGGGGCGGCAGCAGCGGCTTTGCTGCGAGCAACGAGTGGAGAGACAATATTCGCCTTAGCGGCCCTATTGAGCACAATTGGTGGATTTTTCGATATGGCCAGATTCCGCGATATATTTGTCCTCAGATCTGCCCAAAACGCGGTAGATGACGCCGAGAACCGACTAAGACTGGCGGTGCCTGACATGTCGGTCGAGAGCGGGAAGAAACACGAAGGAAACCGATTGATTCACGGCTACCGGCTTATTTGGAGTACATCCGGTCTAACCGTCCTAACCATTGCAACCACTCTCTTGTGGTTCGGTCTAGGCATTCAAGAGCCATTACTGGTTGTTTTTGTAAATCGTGTGCTCTCGGCCCCGGACTCCCTGTACGCCCTTCTCGTAACAGTTGGGTCGATCGGAGGCCTTGTAGGTGCCGCTGTAGCCCCCTCATTGGCGCCTACGCCGGCCATCGCCGCTCGCAGTTTCTCCCTAAGCCTTGTGGTAGCAGGAGCCTGTTTTCTCGGTTTCTCTTTTAGCGGGGAATCGACCGTGCTCGCTCTCGCCACCTTCTTCGCATTCAATGCAACTTACGGCGTCGCGAATGTTATTGATGAGTATCTCGAGCAAGAGTTGGTTCCTGATCGGCTTCGCGCTACCGTGATATCTACAATAGGTGCAGTTGGCACATTAGGTTATGTTCTCGGCGGAGGACTTGCTGGCTTGGCTGCTGACGGTATCGGTACGGTGAACACATGCCTAGTCGTAAGTGCGGTTGTCCTTCTTTCCGGGGTCTACGCCGTGTTCCGCCTACGGATTGAGGCGGAGTGACAAGCATGAGGTTGCCGGGTGACGCCTTATACAGCATGGAAAATCACAGTACGGCACTGAACGTATGGGAGCGACATGGGGTTCAAGACGCTCAATGCGTGCATTTGGATGCGCACCTGGATGCGGGTTGGTTTTCTGTCGACGCAGCCACTACGCGCAATATGTCCGCGGTCAGCTCCTCAGAATTGAAGGAACGAGACTGTTTCCTTCACACGAAGGAAGGCCATTTCGATATTTCCAGCTGGATTGGAGTGGCACTGTTTCGACGGCACGTCTCGAGGCTCTTCTGGGTGGTACCGGACGAAGTATGGTTTCAGAATTCGCGACGCCTGCAGGAACTGCTGTCTCGCCAGGTAGGGCATGTCACCTTGGATTCTTATTTACAAATCTCTGGTTCAGTTAGTCCGTACCGATTCGTGCTGGAGTCTACCGAGATCATAGTGTGTCGTTTGACCGAACTTCCCTCTATGAAGGCCGGAACGTTGCTTCTTGACGTTGACTTGGACTACTTTGCTCGGTATCATCCCGCACCGTCCGCCGAGAACTGGTCACAGCCATGGACAGATCCTCGACGTGTCGTCTTGGACCTTCAGACCCGAGTCCCCCAGGCATCGATCACAACAGTTTCTGTGTCATGGCATGACGGTTATGTCCCTAATGAACTGATGCCGTACGTTCTTCCTCTCACCGAGGGATCGGACCAGATAGTTGATGGAGATGTTTGGGACCGCCACGATGACCGCCTTTTCGGCCCCTATGCTGATTATACTCGAGCATGTGGGCTTTTGCATCGGAACTTCCCGCCGAAGCGGCGTCTTTTGCCCGTCGCGCTGCTGTGGCTGCACCAGATGCTGGCGCCTATCAGTACACCGTGGCGCTGTGCTCATCTGGTATCGGTGACCTGCTTGGGGCGGCTGCGGCGATGGACGAATGTCTGTCCAGCGGCTCAATCGGGTCGGCGCAAGTGCTCAATGACTTCGCTGGGATCTGTGCGCGCCTCGGGAGCGTCAATGAGGCTCTCCACCTCCAGGAGAAGGCCGCTAACCTTGATATGTCGGGTAGTCCACTTGTCTCGGGCAATCTCGTAGCGTTGTACGCGCAAACGGAACGCTGGGATCGTGCGCAGAAACTAGCGTATATCACACTTGAGCGTCAGCCATTCGGTGTAGAGTCCTGGGCTGTATTAGCGACCGCCGCCCAGCATCATGGCGACATGGCGGGCGCCGCAGAATCTTGGGCGCAAGCAGCATGTGCAACTCTGCCCGGCGCCGCGCAGATGGCGTATTGGCGCCGGGCAGCCCGCATTAGACGAAAGATGAAGGCGCAGGGATGACGAACATCGACGGAAAGAATAGCCTCCTGAAGGTTGTTGCGGAATTCTACCGATACGAGAATTCTCGAGACCGGGACGGAGTTCGTCGGCTCGTGGATCCGCAGATCGTGTCCCATACTTACCCTGGCGGCGACTGCGTGGTGGGACGGGACGAGTACATGGCCACTACGGTAGAGATATACCGGGGGCATAGTGCCACGTTTGATGTACTCTCTATCGGCGCAGATCCAAGGACCGCGACCGTCCATGCGGAACTAGTCATCGGGGGAAGGCGGTTTGTCGATGTTTTCGAACTTCGCGACGGCCTCATCGTGGCGGAACGCGAGTATCTGGGTGAAGGGTATGACGAAACATGACATCGCGTACATGCACGTCCGTCCAACGCTCATGTACTGCAGATGTGATTCGGGCTGCGATTCGGGTGGCGGAGGCTGTAGACACTGCAATACGGGGGACACGGTGGCGTCGTATTGATACGTTCGCCGAGTCGCGCGTTCGCACCGTTTGTCGAATGAGTTCCGGACAGTTTCAGTCTGATATGATTACAGGATAAGATGCCGGAGTTCATACGCGACTCGTTGCTACCGATGGGTCCACCTTTTCCGCAGTGGCTACCGGACCCTTGAGTGACGCAGTGGGAGACTCTCTCGACCAGATGTTCCGATCGGGGGTGCAATCACCGTGCAGGCTTGGCATTGAGGAAAGGCGATCGCGAAGTGTGTCTCCTGCGACGGCGCCGACTGCTGACTTCCCAGCGCAGAGTGCCCTGGATGACATGGAGGTGGTCACCGATCTATCGGCGAGAGTGGCGGCCGAGCAGGAAGTGAGCTCCAGCGTTCTGGTACTCAGCCAACTAGTCCGAAGGACTGCATGCGTCGAGGGACGACGCGTGGCGGCCGATAGACAGGTGAGACGACGTCTCCACCTTGAGATTCGAACATGTTCGGGTGGTTTCGGCGAGGACGGCGTTGCTCTTGTAGGTGGAGATTGCGCTGGGGATCCTGTCATCACCGAACCGCTTGTTGACCGCGCGCTCAACAGGGCCCGTCTGGATCATAGACGGGCTGCGACGCCTGAAGGACGTCTGCCTTTTGTTTTTGCCAATGCGCCTGCTGGCGTGATCACGCATGAGTTGGTAGGACATCTGCTTGAAACGGACATCATCGTTTCTGGTGGCACTTCGCTAGCCGAGCGCATGGGCGAGAATGTGTGTGGAGTTCCAATCACTGTTGTGGACGACCCGACATTAGCGGGACGGTGGGGTAGCTTCGCATTTGACGATGAGGGTCAGCCATCGGTTGCTACCCCTCTCCTCAGGGACGGCGTAGTTTGTGGAGTGCTTACGGATCGAGCACGTGGCTCGGTCTTCGGCGCTCCGCATTGCGGCCATAACGCTCGACGGGCATCGCACGAGTATGTGCCTTTACCGCGCATGAGCAACTTGGTGATGCGCCGAGGAGAGGAAGCCGTGGATGATGTCCTTTGCGATTTAGGATTCGGCGTGTATCGCGATGGGCTCACCCGCGGGCAAATTGACCCGAATACCGGACGTTTCGTTCTCAACATGACCAGCGGGCGCGCAGTCAGAAGAGGGAAGCTTGCGGAAAGTCTCGGTCCTGCTATCCTCACTGGTAACGTTCTCGAGGCTTTGGAGGAAATTCGGGCTGTAAGCAGTGACATGGACGACGTCCAGACACTGTGCGGTAAGGCCGGACAGCAGGTGCTTGTCGAGATGAATTCTCCTTCAATCTTGGTAGGCGGCCTCGAGGTAGCGCGGGCATGACCTCATCGAGTGGAGTGTCGTGCCCGGTGGCGGGACGGGGAGCGGCGAAGGGGCGGCCTTTGAACACACTTCTTGTCGAGGCGTTAGAGCCCTCGGAGCGTGAGGCTGGTGAAGAAATTCTAGAACTTCACGCTCGTGCAACTTGTAGGGTTCAGGATTTTGTTGGCTGGAGATCGACTACGAACGGGCAGGCTGCAGGAATACACATGATGGTCGCTGTGCGATCATTCGCCCGCGGCCAGGTAGGGTTCTCGTACACTACTGACGTGAGCGCGGAGGGCTTGGAACTCGCGATTCACGCTGCCAGACTCACTCGAACCCAGATACTCGATCCGCCCCCGGCCGCGCCAGCGTTCACCATGGGCGATGACCGAAGCGACCGATCTGCGTTTCCAGAAAAGTTTCGAGAATGGTGGCAAGAGGCTGGTCGCGACAACACGGCCAGCGGTTTCTCTTTCACCCGGACTCAGACCACCGTCCTCCACGCTCGCAGCGGTGAAGATCTCGCCGAATACACCGAGGGCAGTTCTTCCCTGGGCGTCGTGGCACGTGGCGCCCAGGAGGAAAACTTATGGAGCAGGCGACTCGAGGTTGCCCATTTGAGTGAGCTCTGTGACCGGGTTGACAACTCGACGCAGGCACGACCTTGGTCGATGGGAAAGCATCCGATGATTTTCGTTGGCTCTGCAGGAGCCGCCCTTACAGCGGTTATCCTTCAAGGTTTGACGAATACCGAGCCTCATCTAGCTGCATCGATCGCTCGTGGGCTAACTAAAGGCATGCGCCTCATCGACGATGCCGGAAACCCCGCTGGCCCTGCTGGTGGATTCTTTGATAGCGAGGGCTGACCGACAAGACTGCGTGTGCTGGCTGAAAACGGAGAACTCGGAATCGACCCCGCGGCGTGGGGAGCATCCGTGACACCCGTTTCACCACGGGGAATGGCCTGGCGTCCCGACCTCGCCCGACCACCTATGGTCTACCCTTCTAACATCGCCCTTCGGAAGGTTTCATCGGGCCAAACGGTGGATAAATTGGCGCATTGGGCGCGCAGCATCAGGCGGGGGCTCCTTTGTGACTCAATCACCTCCGGGGCCCTCTCATTCGACTCCGGATCTGGAACCTTTGCCGTCCCCTGCGAGGGTCGCCTGATTCGCACCGGAGAGATCACGGAGCATCGTGTCCACGGACTGCTAAAAGGGAGAGTAGCTGACTTACTCACAGGGATCGTTGACCTCTGCTCGATGAGCGACTTTATCCCGCTAAGGTGCGGAGTCCAAACGGTGAACATTCTCGTGGACGGGGGGGGGTGCCCCTATGTGGTGTGTCAAGCGGCGGAGGGTAGTTTCGTGGCTGGTTGTGGGTCGTAGAGTGTGCCGTTGCGGATCATGGCGTGCAGGGTCAGGATGCGGCGGTGGGCCAGGGCGAGG
>ERZ772926.1593-NODE-1593-length-10649-cov-9.992921_pt1 | contig 10649 bp, 10 predicted proteins | sample MGYA00511136_ERZ772926 | MGnify/ENA primary metagenome ERZ772926 (study PRJEB29015, sample SAMEA2737917) | human oral metagenome | biome: human oral; feature: human-associated habitat; material: dental | place: China | collected 2153 ... | reverse complement strand
CAAAACCTCTGGGTGATTTTTTAACAATTCAACCGAGATGTTTCTTAGATAACTCGTATCAACGAGAGCACGTTCTACACTACTTGCTGTCGTTACACGTGTTTCTCTAAATGCTCTGGGAGCAAATTCCATAAACCAACTATTATATAAATCCACAGATTGCAGAATATCATTTTTCCAAAGATCGGGTTTATCTCTATTGATGCTCATATAATCTCTCCTCAAATTACATCTTTTGTCAATTCCATAATATCGCCTATATCGCACTGCAAAGCAGTACAGATTTTCACCAAGACATCAGTTGTAACATTTTCATTCTTGCCGAGCTTTGCCATTGAAGCATGACTTATACCTGCAGCAACGCACAAATCCTTTTTCTTCATGTCTCGATCAATCAGAATTTTCCATAATTTTTTATAACTCACTGCCATATTATCCACTCCAATAGTAAGTTTGACCATTTCACAAAAAGCTGAATTAAACTCAGCAATCGATGAGTTTAAAGACAGTATATCATATTTCGACATCGAAATATAGCGTTCCCTCTATTTTAATTTTATATTCTGCCATTTTTTATATTTTACCAACATAAAAGCATAAGGAGTCGATGTAGTCCTAAGACCACACCGGCTCTTTTTTATTTGCTAGAGTTCGAATAAAGAGAATATATTTATGAAAAAAGTATATTTTGTGGTATAATATACTAAATATAGTTTTCTTGAACGGAGGATAAAAATGAGGGCTTTTAGTTATAAAAGATTGTTCAAAAAACTCATTGATTTAGATATGACAAATAACGAATTGATGGAAAAGGCAAAAGTGAGTAAAAGTACATTTTACAAAATGAAGAACGGGCAAAATGTAACTACGGATGTTTTGCTTAGAATTTGCAATGCATTGGATTGTGATATTGAGGAAATAGTAGAGTGCATTAAGTTCGATTCTTAATATAACTTGGAATAATTTAATGAACTGGAGGAATTTATGATTAGCTATATTGAAAGAACATACTTTAATGATTTGTTAAATAGAGGTGGGTATGTTTTAGATTTTTCTACATAGAGATTTGATGAATTCACATTGCATAGTGTAGGAACAGCTTTGTGTGAGAAATATAATTTATCGAAGGGTAAGTCATTAAACGAATTTATAAATGAAGAAGATAATGATAAGGTAGTAAAATTAAATGGAGGTATTAAAAATGGTAGATTTTAAGAAAAAAATTGCTTTAAAAAGTAAGTTAAAAATTACCAATCCTATTGAATTGTATAATACGCTTGATAGAAAGAGCATTGCAGGTCCTTTGAGACCTGTTCAAGAATATGCTTTGGATGAGTGGTATAACAATAGAAAAGATGAGAGAGATCTTATTGTAAAGCTACATACTGGAGAAGGAAAAACTTTAATTGGTTTGTTAATGCTACAATCTGCACTTAATTTAGGAGAGGGACCTTGTATATATGTTTGTCCTAATATTTATTTAGTCAAACAAGTTTGTGTGGAAGCTGAAAAGTTCGGTATTTCGTTTTGTATAATTGATAGTAATAATGAAATTCCTAATGAGTTTTTATCAGGTGAAAAAATTCTAATTACACATGCTCATAAAATTTTTAATGGAAAATCAATTTTTGGACTAGGAAATAACTTCACAAAGACAAATACAATCATTCTAGATGATTCCCATGCGTGTATAGATGTTATAAAGGATTTATTTACTTTAACCATTAATAGAAATAAAAATGGAAACGAGGATATTTATGGAAGGATACTCACTTTGTTTTCAGATGATTTAATAGAGCAAGGTGAGGGGAGCTATTTAGATATTAAATCTGGAGAATACGAAACCTTCATGATGGTTCCATACTGGGCATGGAATAGTAAAAGAACTGAACTTTTATCTATTCTATCTCAATTTTCCAATATGGATGAAATTAAGTTTGTGTGGCCATTGATGAAGGATAAAATAATAGAATATTCTTGTTTTATTTCAGGAAGTAAGATTGAAATTGCCCCATATAACATTAACGTAGAACAATTTGGGACATTTTCAAAAGCTAAGAGAAGAATTTTAATATCTGCAACAACCCAAGAAGATATATTTTTTGTCAAGGGTCTGGATTTTTCAACTGATGCAGTGGTTAATCCGATTGTGTATCCACAATTAAGATGGTCTGGCGAAAAGATGATATTGATGCCATCATTAATAGACGAAACCTGTGATAGAGACTTAGTTGCAACTAAATTTGCATCAATGAACGTTAAGAAGTTTGGTATTGTCGCTATAGTTCCTAATACAAAAAGAGCTATTTATTACAGTGAGTTAGGTTCAAAACTTCCACAAAATAATCAAGAACTATTTTCTGTGATAGATGATCTAAGAAAAAGTAATTTTGGAAAAACCGTTGTGATAAATAATAGATATGATGGGATTGATTTGCCAGATGAAAGCTGCAGAGTTTTGATAATGGATTCAATGCCATTTCTAAACAACTTCTCTGATAGATATGAAGAAAAGTGTTGCCCTAATAGTGAAATTATAAATAAAAAAATAGCACAAAAGATTGAACAAGGATTAGGAAGGGCTGTTCGTGGAGAAAAAGATTATTGCGCTATTCTTGTAATAGGATCTGATATAGAAAAATTTATGAGAGGAGTGTTAACAAGAAAATATTTTTCTGCCCAGACACAGAAACAAATAGAGATTGGGTTTGAAGTCGCAAAAATGGCAAAAGAAGAAATTAGTGAAGAAGATCAACCTATGAAGCAGATTGTTTCACTAATAAATCAAATTCTCAAAAGGGATGAAGGGTGGAAAGAGTATTACACTGGTGAAATGAATGCAATTGTTCAAGATAACGTAGAAAATAAAATTTATAACAGATACGCAGAAGAAAATGAATTAGAAAAATTATTTTCACAGGGAGAATATGAACTTGCTGTAGAAAGGACACAAAAATTCATGGATAAGTTTATCAATGATGATTTAGAAAAAGGCTGGTATTTAGAGCAGATGGCAAGATATGCATATATGTACTCAGAGGAAAAATCAAAAACACTTCAAAAGTCCGCATTTAAAAATAATCCTCAATTATTAAAGCCTAAAGAGGGAATTGCATATTCAAAAATCTCTTTCCTGAATGAAAATAGAATAAATAGATTCAAAAGAAATATTGGCAAATATTACAGTTTTGATGAATTTAATCTTTATATAAATGAACTGATAGAAAATCTTTCTTTTGGGATTGCGGCTGAAAAATTTGAATCTGCGTTAAAAAACTTAGGTGAAATTCTAGGTTATGTTAGTCAACGTCCAGATAAAGAAATTAGAAAGGGTCCAGATAATTTGTGGTGTGTTTCAAATAAAAAATATGTATTTTTTGAGTGTAAAAATGAAGTGGACGAAAATCGAAATGCTATAAAAAAATCTGAAGCAGGTCAATTTAATAATCATTGTGGATGGTTTAAGAAAGAGTATGGGGAACTTGTAGATGTTTTGCGTATAATGATAATTCCTACTAAGCAGTTAGCACATGATGCGGATTTTAATGAGAAAGTTTTCGTGATGAGAAGGAATGGTTTAAAAAAGCTAAAAGATAATCTAAAAAAGTTTGTAAAAGAAATCAGAAAATACGAATTAGATTCATTATCTGATGAAAGAATCCAAGGGTATTTAAATATGTATAAATTAAATATTGAGGATTTTTCAGAAAATTATATTGAAAATATATATCATTTAAAAAAATAAAATAGTTAATAGAGATGGAGAGATTCTATCGCTCCATCTCCTTGCCCATGTAAATTCCATAGTTCTTTCGTATTTGATAAAGCTCGTCCATAGTAGATTTTGTAGAAGAATACTCTTGCATTAGGGTATTCTTTTTTTCTTGCAATTTATCAAGTTCAGCTAAAATATCCTTTGAATTTGGGAGCTTTGAATAGGATTTTTTTAGCTCTGAAAGAGCAATTTCGTATATTGTGATTTATGATTTATACTCATTGGAAAATGCCTTATCAGACGGATTTGCCTTGTATTCTTTGTAGTATTCTCTATACTTTTTTACGATATAAACCTGCTCCATAGTGGCAGAAAGCTCCTGCATTTCCTTATCAATAACCTTTATTTTATCCTGTAAATTTTGTCTTTCATCGCCTGCTTTTTTGATATATTCATCAAGTTGTTTGACAGATTTAATACCATGTTCTCTGATAAAAACAACTGACTCAGCCATTGTATTTAATTTCAAGTCTTTCATTCCGTATTCTATTTGCCATAGGTAAATCCTCCTTTGAATGTATTTCGGGGTCTTAGGGTACACCCTAACAAGTTAAAAATTGATAAAAAAGAAGCAGACCCCAGAGGACTGCTTTATCAATTTTTCGTAAGTGTCTGTACACTTACTGTGCTTACTACAAAAGAATGATTAGGGTTAGCAAGCATTAAGCGTGTATTAAATTTATATGTTTTATTATATCATGTATGGTTTGTTTTTACCATAAGAAACTTGACAAATATTGAATTTAGTTTATTATTAAATATAAATTCGGTTTTACATAATGGAATGGGGGGTTATTGTGGCACAGGTACTAAAAGAAGAAGTCAAAAATAGAATACTGGAAGCAGCGACGCGTCCATCGTGCTCATATAGAATAGGTTAGAGTGTTTTAAGGAAGATGAATAGGGCTACTAATATTACTCGATTTCATCGGCGTAATCACCAAATCTGGAATAATCGCATAGTATTATTGTTTATCTATTGCCGAAACAGTCACCGCTACCTGTCGTAATATCGTTTGTAGATTCGTGTCAGTTATGCTATTCGCCAAATCATCTTTGGTAAACGGAGTAGTGGTTTTCTGGTAAAAATAAATTGGCGCGGAATTATAGAATGGGTCGGTCGTGAACGCCTCGGCGAGATCATTTAGGCGGCTGGCGTGCGGCGCAGGGTCAAATGTTCGTAAATAGTTTTGCGCTATTTTACCTACATTTTGCCAATTGAAAGATTTTTTCACGGTGTAGATTTGGCTGACCGAATTGTCGTCATGGTAGGCGGTGAATTCGCTATGGCTGGATGGATAGACTGGTGCTAGGTCAAAGCAGGCGCTGCGCACCAAATCAAGCAATATCGGATACATACAGAAAAAGGCGGCGGTTGCTTGTTTGCTGGAGTCGGGTATTTCAATCATTAGTGTAATATCTATGAAATCATCTGGCTGATAATCAATCTCTAGAGGTGAATTTTTGACTGGTTCGGTAATTTTTTCGGGCTTGGTGGAGTGGTGGTTAGCGAAAGCTTTTTGACAACGAGCCAATTGTCTAAACAATTCTGTTTCATCCCAGATGACGACGCTTGACTTCATCTCCGCCTCGATATGGGCGACGGATTCGTGGATTGTGGATGAATCAAATGGCCTTATATCGGCGATGACTTTTTCAAATAGCATGATCGATTCGCGGGTAAAGAACGCGACATCAAAAAATACGCTTGATTCGGATGTTGTGCCGTGTAATTCGCCGACGAACGCGCGCTCATTGCCAGATTTTTCTGCCGCTCGTAAAAACCGCCGAATAACCAAATGCTCAAACAAATGGCAGACATCATGGTCGGCTGGCAGGTCGTAGGCGGAATATAGCTTGTGGATCATGGGTTTATTGTAACAGGGTGAGTACCCCGCCCCAACAGATTGTACTGCCAGGGCGGGGTCTTCTCGAACTCAGAAGCTCTTGAACGGAGCCCTGTTGTTCAAGGTCCCCGAGTCGCTACGGTTGGTCAGCGACCTGGGAGCGACGACCTTCGGGGTCGACGACTTGGGGGTGGGGAATCCGCTGAAGGTCACCTTCGGCAGACTGCCCGGGGATCCACTGAATCGCTGCTGGCCGCTCTGGCCGAAGCTATCGTGGTGGTTCCTATTGCTGTTCAGTCCCTTCTGGGGACGTCCAGTTGCCATGATAACTCCTTCTGGAGTCGGGCAGAGAATCGTAATTCTCCGCGAAGTGGGGCGTCTCAAGCCCAATGGTTTTGGGCGAAACGCCGACCTCTGCGGTTGCAAAGGCTGATATATATATCAATAATAGAACTTGAAGTCAAGCGATTTTACGAAAATCGCAGCAAAACAGGTAATAGTCTACATAACGGCGCCAATTAGCGTATACTAACAACATAAGTCATCCCCGTAAAGTCAAAGGAGGCCGTATGACAGCAGTAAAACAAACTATCGGCGTTATCGGTTCGCTAGGCGATTTGGGTTCGCAATTGGTGCGGCGCGCTAAGAAGTACGGCTTTCTAGTCCGCGAATTTGACATAGCCGACCGCCATACTAGCACAGAAGAATTATCCGATTGCGAAATTATCCACGTGTGCACGCCCCTGGAAAATCTTATCGTACCACCCGTAAGGGGTCTGATAATTTTGCACGATAGCGTTATGGACACTAGCCGCCGATTTAATAATCAGTTTGACCAGAAAGCTGCCGTCGTCCATTTGCTAATGAATAGCGCTCAGCGAGCGGTTGTCGCCAGCGACCAGCCAAACGCCAAGGCGGCAGCCAGCCATTTGCAGCAATTAGGATTTAACCCAATTTCTATGCCAGTCGATAAGCATGACCGAATCATTGCCCGGTCGCAAGCGCCGCTGGCACTGCTTTGCGACGCGTTGCTGCCTGAATTGTTCCAATTGGATAAAGAAGGTTTGCTGACGCCGTCGGGAGAAACACTGGCAGAAACTTTACGTTCCCGCACGCTCATTTGGACGCCAGCCACCCGCCGGGCAATTTTGCGCAATCCTCAACTACGCGAACTTATTAGCGAACTGTCAAAGATCTTAGACCAAACGCAGCCGCCAGATAAATAATCCTCCAAATCCAAACCGCATACTTCCTGTCAAATGCTATACTAAGTAGCATGAACCAAGAACCTCCATATTACAATCTAAAGCGCAGGCACCGGCCGCGCTGGATTGGTATTTTATTAGCATTTTTACTAGGTATCCCCATGATAATTGGCCTATGGCTGCTGTTGTGGCGGTGGAACTACGTGTCGTATTTAACTGGGCCCATCGGCGCAGGCATCATCTACCTAATATATAGTTTTATAACCCAGGAAGAAAGACCGCCGCTCCTTGATGTCATTTTACTAATCGTAGCCTCTGTGTTCGGTACGGTAATAGGTTTCGCTGTTTGTCTGGCTGAATCACTGCATATTTATACTAAAATCGGATTCTTAGCGATGGTAGAATTTATCATTTCGCCGCCAACATGGACAATATTATGGAAAGCAAATCCGATGGCTGTCCTATCGCTTTTATTTTCAATCGGTTTATCTATTTACATCATTTTATGGGTTTGGCGCATATCCAAGCGAGCTGTTTTATAGAATGTTTGCGGATTTTAGCCGTTGGCGTTATAATCACCCCATGACCATAAAACGGCAATTCATCAGCACCGCCTGGCAAAGCACGCGTTTTCGCCGCGGCTTGTTGAATTGTTCGTAAATTTCTTCTGAAAATACCAACCATGACTAGAGGCCGCGCGCGGCCTTTTTTATATAACCCAAAGGAGAAATTATGAAGCAAAGAATAATTATCATTGGCGGCATGGGACCGCAGGCAAGCTTGGAACTACACCGGCGGATGATTCAGCAGGCGCTGGCAAACGGCGCGAAGGCTGGCACGGATTTTCCGCATATAGTTCATCTGTTGCTGCCGGTTCCTGATTTTATCGCCAACGAATCGCGGCGCAGCGAAGCCTTGGAAATTATCATAAATGAACTGAAAAACATTGGCGCGTCGATGGACGACGTTATCATAATCGCTTGCAATACCGCACATTTGTTGCAGCCCGATATTGAGCAGCGGCTGAATATTCGCATAACTTCCATGGTTGATACCGCAATTGATTATGTTAGCCGCCATTATAAAACAATTAGACTGCTAGCATCGCCAACGACCATCCGCACTGGACTATATGGCAAGCCGTTGAAAGACGCCGGAGTAACCGTATTAACGCCGGATAAGGACGAAGAACAAGCGCTGGAAGTAATAATTCGCGCAGTAATTTCTGGTCAGGCAATACCGCAGTCAGCGCTGGATAAAATACCAATAATAGCCCAATCCGAGCAGGCAAACGCAGTAAACTATATCAATAATTACCCCAGCAGTCCGCCGGTATTATTAGGCTGCACCGAGCTATCCTGCGCCTTCGCCGAAAAACCAAACACCATTGACCCAATGAACATTTTATTACGTTACTTAACCACCAAAGGAGTGTTATAATGAATACAATGAAACCATCCAAACCCGTCATCCTCACTGGCGTGCGCGCCAACAACGATATTCACATTGGCAATTATTTTGGTGCTATCTTGCCGATTGTTGATATGGCGAAGCGCCGCTCGGCCGATTTTGATATCAATCTGTTCATCCCCGATCTACACAGCTTTACCACGCCGATTGACCACAGTAAGTTGTATGAGAGCATTCTCAACAACGCCCGGGTTTATACGGCCGCCGGACTGCCGCTGGACAACGAGGCCATTCATCTGTACCGCCAAAGCCGCGTCCCAGCCCACAGCGAGCTGGCGTGGATTTTGGATTGCTTCACCGGGTTTGGCGAAATGAGCCGGATGACGCAGTTTAAGGATAAATCCGAGAAGCTTCACGGCGATCAGATTTCCGTCGGTCTCTTCAACTACCCAGTCCTGATGGCCGCCGACATCTTGCTGTACGGCGCCAGCTACGTGCCAGTTGGCGACGACCAGACGCAGCACCTGGAATTTACCCGCGACATTGCCGAGCGGATGAACCGCAAATTTGGCGACTTGTTCGTCATACCTAAGCCAGTCACCCAGCAGCACCAATTTTTCGGCAATGACCAAGGCCTCAGAATCAAAGACCTGGTCAATCCAACCAAAAAGATGAGTAAATCCGACGACAGCGGCAAGGGCGTCATTTTCCTCGGCGACGATCCAGGAGCAGCACACAAAAAAATCATGAACGCCACCACCGACTCGCTAGGCAAGGTACAGTACGACCGTGACAACCAGCCAGGCATTTCCAATCTACTAGAGATTTTGACGCTGGTACGCCAGGGTGCTGGACGAGACGTGAGTTTGGAACAGACCATCAGCCAGTATGCCGGTATAGAGCGCTACGGCGATTTCAAGCGAATCGTGGCGGATGAAGTGGCAGGATTCTTGGCGAATTTCCAAGCATGCCTGGCGGCAGTTGACGAGCAGGCAATTGAGGACAAACTAGAGTCCAGCGAGCGCGACATGAATATCGTTGCTAACGAAACCTTGCACCGCGTCCAAACGGCCGTGGGGCTACAGAGATAGGAACGCTCACGTGAAAATTTCACCGCGCACCGTCCTCAAGATCGCCAGATTGTACCAACTGGCAGACGACAACACGCCCGTCAAAGCCTTGCGCCACCTGAAGATTCAGACGGACGAATCGTACGTGCTGGCAGAATTCATCCTGAACAAACAGCATTTTGCCTTGTTATACGGTTCAATCGTCGACGAGGAATCAATTGACGAATTATGGCCTGATAAGCCCGCCAACGCTGAGGCTTTGCCAAATCCGCTTAACCCGAGCTTCACCGAGACGCCGTTTCAGGGCAAGTTTGTCATGATGTTTCAAATCATACCGACCAAGCAGCGTCTGGACGTCCACTTGTCCACGGCATTTGACCCGTCAATTTCGCGCAGCCTCTGGCAAAAATACATCAAAGCCGGACATATTTCGGTGAATCAGCGAGTGGTGACGACGCCGAAGTTCGAGGTTGACGAGACAGATGAAATTGCCGTCAAGCTGCCAGAGCAGGAGCAGGCCAGTGCAGAGCTGCCAGTGTTGTACGAAGACGATGACGTGATGGTGGTGAATAAACCCAGCGGCCTCCTGACACACGCCAAAGGTGGACTATCGACCGAGCCGACGGTGGCGGAAATTATTCGCCCCCAGACTTCATTCGCCTCGGACACTGACCGGCCGGGCATCGTCCACCGACTTGACCGCGACACTTCGGGCGTGCTGATTATCGCCAAAACTGCTGACGCTGCCGCCCACCTACAGCGGCAATTCGCTCAGCGCACCGCCAAAAAAACCTACCTAGCGGTAACCGACGGCGTGCCAAAACTAGCCGCCGCGAGGATTGACCTGCCGATTGGCCGCAATCCGTCCGCGCCCAGCACCTTCCGCATCGACCCGAACGGCAAGCCCGCCCAGACAACCTACCGCGTACTGGCGGCGACTGACGCCCAGGCGCTAATTGAACTCAAACCCACCACCGGCCGCACTCACCAGCTGCGTGTCCATATGGCACACCTAAACACGCCAATTCTCGGCGACCGCGTCTACGGCAAGTCAAACGCCAGCCGCCTGATGCTCCACGCCCACAAATTAGAAATCACGCTGCCGTCAGGTGAACGAAAAACCTTTGAAGCGACCATCCCAGAGGAATTTTTTATCTATTTCCCTGAGGCATTACTTAAGGAAAAACCATGAAAACACCGACGCTGTCCATCAAAGATCGCTCTACAATCAGCGAATTTGCGAGCAAGCTGCCGCACGCGCTGCTTATCGCGGCAGAGCAGGGACTAGACGGAATCGGTGCAGCTAATGAGCTTGCGAGTTCAGAAGACAGCGACGTATTTT
>ERZ772926.1592-NODE-1592-length-10660-cov-5.085149_pt1 | contig 10660 bp, 6 predicted proteins | sample MGYA00511136_ERZ772926 | MGnify/ENA primary metagenome ERZ772926 (study PRJEB29015, sample SAMEA2737917) | human oral metagenome | biome: human oral; feature: human-associated habitat; material: dental | place: China | collected 2153 ... | reverse complement strand
GCGTGCAGAATGGCGGACGGAGTGGGACGCTGTTCCGACCCCGTCCTATCTCGTCTATGAGGAACTCTTGGAGAAGAATCTCAAAATTCTCGCCGAGGTTGCAGAGGATACGGGAGCCAAGGTGCTCCTTGCGCAGAAATGTTTCTCCATGTACCACTACTATCCGCTGATTGGCCGCTACCTATCTGGTACGACGGCGAGCGGCATCTATGAGGCACGCCTTTCGCAGGAGGAGATGGGGAAGGAGAATCACGTCTTCAAGCCCGCCTACGAGGAGGACGAGATTCCGCGGCTCGCGGCGATTTGCGACCACATTGTATTCAACTCGTTCGCCCAGTGGGAGCGGTTCGGTGCGGCGGCGCGTGCAGCGGGCGCGTCCTGCGGCATCCGCATCAACCCCGAGCGCTCGACGCAGGAGCATGCGATCTACGATCCGTGTGCGCCGAACTCGCGCCTCGGCGTGAAGATCGCGGATTTCCGTGTGGATTTGCTTGAGGGATTGGACGGTCTGCATTTTCATACGCTCTGCGAACAGGGGGCGGATGCCTTGGCGGCGACGCTCGAAGCTGTTGAGGAGAAATTTGGCAAATACCTCCACGGCATGAAGTGGCTGAACTTCGGCGGCGGGCATCACATTACGCGTGCGGACTATGACATTCCGCTGCTCAAAAGACTGATCCGTCACGTACAGGAGACGTACGATGTTGCAGTCTATCTCGAACCGGGCGAGGCGGTCGCTCTCAATGCGGGCTTCCTCGTCGCCGAGGTGCTTGACGTGCAGACGGATGGGAATGTCATTCTGAACACGTCCGCCGCCTGTCACATGCCCGATGTCATCGAGATGCCCTATCGTCCGCCTGTCATTGGTACGGGTGAGGCAGGGGAGAAGGCGCATACCTATACCCTTGCGGGACCGACCTGTCTTGCGGGCGATACGATCGGCACGTACTCCTTTGACACGCCGCTTGTCGTGGGCGACCGTGTCGCCTTTGGCGATATGGCGATCTATACGATGGTGAAGAACAATACGTTCAACGGAATGCCCCTGCCGAACATCGTTGCCGTTTCACCCTCCGGAGAGTGGGAGATTGTGCGTGAATTCGGCTACGATGATTTCAAGATGAGGCTCTGAGAGAGGAACCGCTGTGATGGCGGTTCTTTTTTTTTGGATCATGGGACTTTTTAACACGACATCTATATAAATAAAAACAGTTATTAAAAAGTATAAATTTCTATTGACATGAAAAAATTCATGTGCTATGATACATCCATCATAAGGACACACGCAATCGTCCGACAGGAGGACGATTGGTTTTCATCAAAGGAGGATATTCAATGTCACTCATCAACAAGGAAATCAGCGATTTTTCGGCACAGGCTTTTTTGAAGAAGGAAGGAGACGCAAAGGGCGATTTCGTCACCTTCACGAAGGCGGATCTCAAGGGCAAGTGGAGCGTGTTCTTCTTCTATCCGGCGGACTTCACGTTTGTCTGCCCGACGGAGCTGGCTGACCTCCAGGATCAGTATGCAGAGTTCCAGAAGCTTGGCTGCGAGATCTTCGCTGTTTCCTGTGACTCCCACTTCGTTCACAAGGCATGGCATGAGAGCTCCGACCTCGTCGGCAAGCTGACCTATCCGATGCTCGCAGATCCGACGGCAAAGCTCGCACGTGACTTCGAGGTCTACATTGAGGACGACGGTCGTTCCGAGCGCGGCACATTTGTTGTGAACCCCGAGGGAAAGATCGTTTCCTATGAGGTGAGTGCAGGCAATGTCGGCCGCAATGCACAGGAGCTTCTCCGCAAGGTGCAGGCGCTCCAGTTCGTTGCGGAGCACGGCGATGAGGTTTGCCCTGCACGCTGGAAGCCGGGCGAAAAGACGCTGAAGCCGAGCTTCGACCTCGTCGGCAAACTCTAAGAGCATGTTTGGGGCACTTCGCAGCAGCGCTCGCGAAGTGCTTTTTCCTATGGAGCACTGATTGATTCAGAGACTCCATATCAAGCGAAGAAGAGGTGCTTTGGTGGATAAAATGTATGATGCCGTCATTGTCGGCGGCGGCCCTGCGGGGCTTTCTGCTGCCATCTATCTGGCACGCGCCAAGTGCAAGGTGCTCGTCGTCGAGAAAGAGAAGGTCGGCGGGCAGATCACGATTACTGCTGATGTCGTGAACTATCCCGGCACAGGCAAGATCAGCGGCGTCGATCTCGCGGCACAGATGGAGGCGCAGGCGCGCGGCTTCGGTGCAGAATTTATTACAGCGGAGGTCATCGGGCTGAAGCTCGATCAGGAGATCAAGGAGCTCGAGACGACAGCGGGCACAGTGGAAGCTCTGACCGTTATCCTCGCGACGGGGGCGAATCCGCGCAAGGTCGGATTTTACGGCGAGAAGAAATTTCAGGGGCGCGGCGTTGCTTACTGCGCGACCTGCGATGCTGAGTTCTTTACGGGCATGGACATCTTCGTCATCGGCGGCGGTCTTGCGGCGGTGGAGGAGAGCATGTTCCTTTCCCGCTACGGCAAATCCGTCACGATCCTCGTACGCAGTGACAAGTTCCGCGCGCCGCAGACGGCGGTGGATGCGCTCGCGAACTACCCGAACATCAAGGTGCGCTTTAATACGATTGTGGAGCGTGTCGGCGGTGAGACGATGATCTCCTATGCCGATTTCCGCGACGAGGCGACGGGGAAGATCGAGCACTATATGGCGAAGGAAGGGGAGACGTTCGGCGTCTTTGTCTTTGCGGGCTACGTGCCAAACACAGGGCTCTTCCGTGAGCATATTGTGCTTAGTGAGCAGGGCTATATCATCACGAACGAGGAGAAGGAGACGAATGTCAAGGGGGTCTTTGCGGCGGGCGATGTCTGCATCAAGACGCTCCGTCAGGTGGTGACGGCGGTCTCAGACGGTGCGGTCGCTGCGGTTGCGGCAGAGCGTCATGCGGCAGCGCTGCACGACCGTCTGAAATTGGAGGCGTTCGCGCGCGCCGAGGTGGATGCGAGCCGTTTCGAGCAGAGGAAGTCCTCTATCGAGAAGGAAGCGGCAGAGGGGCATGAGACGAATTTCATCTCTGCCGAGATCCGCGCGCAGCTGCAGGCGGTCTTTGACAAATTTGAGAGCTCGGTCAAGATTGTCGGGCACTATGACGACGGCGATCTCTCGCGCGAACTGCGCGGCTTTATGGATGAGTTCGCGGGGCTGACAGACAAGGTCACCTATGAGGAGCGAGACGACGCAAACGGAGCGCCGGGCATCGAGTTCCTGCGCGCGGACGGGACCCCGAGCGGCATTACCTTCCACGCCGTTCCGGGAGGGCATGAGTTCAACTCGTTCATCCTTGCCCTCTACAATGTGGCGGGACCCGGACAGGAGCTGCGTCCCGAGACGTGCGCGAAGATGGAGCAGATTTCTGCGCCTGCCGATGTCAAGGTGCTTATGTCGCTCTCCTGTACGATGTGTCCCGATGTGGTGGCCGCCGTGCAGCGTATTGCGGCGGAGTGCACAGACGTGCGTGCGGACATCTACGACATCCGATACTTCCCAGAGCTGAAGGAGAAGTACAGCATCATGAGTGTCCCCTGCATGATCGTTGGAGACGACCTCTTCTTCGGCAAGAAGAACATTGACGAGGTTGCTGATATATTGGTCAATCGCGGCTGACGGATGTCGCCCGTGCCCCTGAGCGAGGCATTGACGGGCGGTATTCCCGCTGATTGATATATTCAAGGAAGCACTGATAAATTCAGCACGATCTATCAGGAATTCCTTACGGTGTATTTGTTTTAGAAAAAGGAGAGCATGATGGAACTCAAAGGATCACAGACTGAGAAGAATCTCTGGGCGGCATTTGCCGGAGAGTCACAGGCGCACACAAAGTATCTCTACTATGCGTCGCAGGCGAAGAAGGACGGCTACACGCAGATCTCGAACATCTTCAATGAGACGGCGACCAATGAGAAGGCACACGCAAAGATCTGGTTTAAACTCGTGCACGGCGTTGGCGATACGAAGGCAAACCTCGCCGATGCCGCTTCCGGAGAGAACGAAGAGTGGACGAGCATGTACCCCGAGTTCGCGCGCGTGGCACGCGAAGAGGGCTTCGATAAGATTGCGCGGCTCTTTGATGCTGTCGGCAAGATTGAGAAGGAGCACGATGCCCGCTATAAACTCCTCCTGCAGAAGGTGGATGAGGGCACAGTGTTCGCACGCGATGAGAAGATCATCTGGCAGTGCCTCAACTGCGGCTATGTCTGCGAGAGCCCGAAGGCTCCGATGAAGTGCCCGGTCTGTGACCATCCGCAGTCTTTCTTCCAGCAGCTTGTGCAGAACTACTGAGCCATGCGGCTTTGACAGAAAAATCCCCGCCGTTTGGCGGGGATTTTTTGTAGGAGGTTATACCCATGCGAAACAAATTCGACCTGTCTGCCTATCTTGTGATTGGCCCCGAGAATACGGGCGGGCGTCCCGTCGCGCGCGTGATTGCCGAGGCGCTGCACGCGGGGTTCACCTTCGTTCAGATCCGTGCGAAGCATGCAGATGCGCGTGAAGTGATCGACCTGACGCGTGCGGCTGCGGACGTGATTGCCGCACAGGAGAAGTCCGATACGGTTGCACTCGTGATCAACGATCGGCTTGATGCTGTGCTTGCGGCGCGGGAGCAGGGAATCAAGGCAGACGGTGTACACGTCGGGCAGACGGATATCCCGCCCGATGTCTGCCGCACGTATCTCGGCAGAGATGCGATTGTCGGACTCTCTGCACGTACGGCTGAATTGCTTGACTATGTGTCAGGCTGTGATACCGCGTGCATCGATTACTTCGGTGCAGGACCTCTGCACGCAACGCCGACAAAGCCCGAGGCGGGGCGTACGGCTACGGGGAAGATTGTGACGCGCAGCTTTGAGGAACTGGCGCAGCTGCATCGCGTGAGTCCCGTGCCCGTGGTTGTCGGCGGCGGGGTGAAGACGGGGGATTTGCCTGCGCTAAAAGCGACGGGCGTGGAAGGCTTCTTTGTCATCAGCGCCGTTGCGGGGGCGGAGCATCCCTATGCCGCTGCTGCGGAGATGGTGCGCATTTGGCGCGGGCTGTAATTTTGCGGCGTAAAGACGCTCTTTGCAGTGCGGTGTCCAGAAACGAACCCCAGCAGAGCAAGCAGAACGTGCCCGACTGCGCGCGTAACGAGTTGTTCGTGAGGAACACGCATGACACATCAAAACGATTCATAATACCGCAGCAGGCTCTGCGTCCCGTCTGCGCCGCCGCCGTGCTCCTCGAGGGCGCGTGCTTCGCGCAGAACCTGCTCCAGAACGGGAAGGTCGATGCCATATTCCTTGCTTGTCTCTGCGCCGATTGTCATATCCTTGACGAAATGCTTGATCATAAAGCCAGGATTGAAATTGCCGTCGAGTGCCATGCGGATCATGTTGCTCATCTGGAAGCTCGCCGCCGCACCGCCCGAGATCGAGGCGTAGACCTTCTCGATATCGAGCCCTGCCGCCCGCGCGTAAGCAAATGCTTCGCACGCACCCGCAAGTGTTCCGGCGATCGCAATCTGATTTGCTGCCTTCGTCTTTTGCCCTGCACCGGCAGCTCCCTCATAGACGATGTTCTTGCCCATCGCGGCAAAGACCGGACGCATGGCGTGGAATGCATCCTCATCTCCGCCGACGAGAATGTTCAGTGTGGCGTTTCGCGCGCCCATGTCACCGCCCGTGACAGGGGCATCGAGCGCTGCTATGCCGCGCTGCTGCGCCTCCCGATAGATACGCTCGGCAAGCGCGGGGGAGGAGGTTGTCATGTCAACAGTGTAGGCACCTGACGCGAGATTTTCAAGAATGCCGTCCGCACCGAGGTAGATCTCCTCCACGTCCTTCGGGTAGCCGACAATGGTGATGACGACGTCCTGTCCGCGTGCACATGCGCCGGGACTGCTGCAGTATTTCGCGCCGCGCGCGAGGAGCGCGTCTGCCTTCGACTTCGTGCGGTTGTAGACGCTGAGTTCGTAGCCCGCATCCATAAGATGTCCCGCCATTGCAGCGCCCATGATGCCAAGCCCGATGAATCCGATTTTTTTCATGGCGTTTCCTCCGTTTCGCTCGTTGTCCATGTATTCAGTGTACCATAAAATCCTGCAAAAAGCAGGATTTTTTTGATGGATTCCGAATTTTACAGATATAAGAAAAGAAACGGTGAATCCGAAGGGAGGCTGTCTTATGCGGCTCAAATTTTTGGGCGCTGCACACGTGGTCACGGGCTCGTGCTATCTGCTTCATGTGGGGGATCACAGATATCTTGTGGACTGCGGTATGTATCAAGGAACCCGCCGTCTGCGTGAGATGAACTATGAGGATTTCCCCTTCAATCCTGCCGAGATCGAGGCGGTCTTTTTGACGCACGCACATATCGACCACTGCGGGCGTATTCCGCGCCTCGTGCGCGAGGGCTTTCGCGGCAAGGTCTATGCGACGCGCTCGACCTGCGACCTTGTCCGCATCATGCTGCCGGACTCGGCGCACATCCAGGAGAGCGACGCAGAACTGTTTAACCGCAAAAATGCGCGCCGCAGTGAGGCGCCGATCACACCGCTCTACACGCAGGCGGATGCGTTTGCCGCGCTTGAGCTGTTCGAGCCGGTCGCCTATCAGTCCACACTGCAGGTGGATGATCTCAGGCTTACCTTCCGCGACGCAGGTCACATCCTCGGCTCTGCAATCCTCGAAATCGTAGTGGAGGAGTATGGGCAGGAGGCAAAGCTCGTCTTTTCGGGCGATCTCGGTCAGCCGAACCAACCCATCCTGCGCGACCCAGAAGTGATCACGGGCGCGGATTTCCTGTTCGTCGAATCCACGTACGGCGACCGCATTCATCGTGACTATGACAAGGAGACGGCGCTCCTCGAGGTGATCCGTGATACGATGGATCGCGGCGGCAATGTCATCATCCCATCCTTTGCTGTCGGACGGACACAGACACTGCTCTACTATTTCTACAATCTGTGGAAGGCGGGGCGGCTTGACGGAGACATCCCCATCATCATCGACAGTCCGCTTGCGATTCAGGCGACGCGCGTGTTCCTCAAGAACTATGAGGACTTCGATGAGGATACGATCGCATTCTTTGGGGAGCAGGGGACGATTCCCGCGTTTCCGCAGGTACGTATTGCGGAGACGGCGGCGGAGTCGCGGGCGCTGAACTCCGCCGAAGGATCGGCGATCATCCTGTCAGCCTCGGGCATGGCGGATGCGGGGCGCGTGCTGCACCATTTGAAGCATAATCTCTGGCGGCCGGAGTCGACGATCCTCTTCGTCGGCTATCAGGCGGAGGGGAGTCTCGGACGGCGGCTCGTCGACGGCATCAAGCGCGTGCGTGTACTCGGTGAGGAGATCGCGGTCAAGGCACAGATTCAGGTGCTCGAGGGATTCTCGGCACATGCAGATGCCGTGCAGATCGTCGATTGGATGCGCTCGATTCGCAGCCCGAGCCCTGCAAAGGTGTTCCTCGTCCACGGCGAGGGGCAGGCGCAGGAGGCACTTAAAGAGCGGATTCAGGAGGAGCTCGGCTGGGAGGTCTACGCACCGTTCCTCGGCGATATCGTGACAATGCAGGGGCGGAGCGCGAATCTCATCCACTCGAATATCCCATCGGTCTCGGTCGAGGCGGAGATGGAGGATGTCATGCGTGACTTTGACGCAGAGTATCGTCAGCTGCGCAAGGCGATTATCCGCACGGTCATTCGCCAGCCGAAGCTCATGGAGCCAATCATTCGCACGATGCAGAAGGCACGCAATTACTTCAAGAAACTCGCCGCACCATATAATATTTGATGGAGATTTAGATTCATTATTCCAAAATTGGATATGATAGAACTGTGTTTCCTACACTTGCATAGTCCTGTGAAATACGTTAAAATAGGGAAGCCTAAAAAGGCTTCCCTATTTAATATGGCTTAATTGAAGTAAATCTGTATGACTTTATACAGATTCAGATAGGTGGTGTTATTTTGGAATCCCCATTTCGTGTCGGGGTGGATGTCGGTTCGACGACGATCAAGCTGGTTGTTCTCGGGGAGGAGCATGAGATCCTCTACAAGAACTATGCACGGCATTTCTCGGAGATCGGGAAGGCGCTGCAGGAAAATCTGGAACAGCTGAAAGATGTGGTGGGCGAAGCGAAATTCTCGTTTGCACTCACGGGCTCTGCGGGCATGGGCATCGCTCAACGCATCGGTCTGCCGTTTGTGCAGGAGGTCATTGCTTGTGCCTCTGCCGTGCGCCGCCTCATACCGGAGACAACGACGGCAGTCGAGCTCGGCGGCGAGGACGCCAAGATCACATATTCCGGCGATGCGCCCGAACAGCGTATGAACGGTGTCTGTGCAGGCGGTACGGGGTCGTTCATCGACCATATGGCATCCCTTCTTTCGACCGATCCCATAGGCCTCAATGCGCTCGCTGAGAAGGGCAGGCGCATCTATGCGATCGCCTCGCGCTGCGGTGTGTTCGCCAAGACAGATATTCAGGCGCTGATGAACGACGGCGCGGCAAAGGCGGACATTGCGCTTTCCGTCTTTCAGGCGGTTGTCAATCAGACCATCGGCAACCTCGCACAGGGGCGTCCGATCAACGGAAATGTCGCTTTTCTCGGCGGCCCCCTGCACTTTCTCCCGGAACTGAAAAAACGCTTTATCGAAACACTGAAGCTCGACGCAGATCATGTCGTCGATGTGGATTACGGCAATTATTTCGTCGCAGTCGGTGCGGCGCTCTCCGATGATGCCGGAGTGACGGATATGCGGGAGATGGAGGCGTGCATTGCACGCGCGGAACAGGCTGCAGCGGCGGAGACGCGCACATCGGATATCACGCTCTTCAAGGATGCCGCAGACTACGCGGCGTTCAAGGAGCGGCACGATCGAGATCGTGTGCCGCGCGGGAATCTCGCGGACTATCGTGGACCGATCTGCATCGGTATTGATGCGGGATCGACGACGACAAAGCTCGTTGCGATCGGCAGCGACAAGCAGCTGCTCCACACGTCCTACGGCAGCAATCATGGGTCTCCTCTGCAGTCCGTCATTGATGCGCTGCAGGAGTTCTATGCCGTTATGCCGAAGGACACGCACATCGCGGGTGCGATGACGACGGGCTACGGCGAGGCGATCGTCAAGGCGGCACTGCACGCGGACGGCGGTGAGGTGGAGACCTTTGCCCATCTGCGCGCGGCACAGGAATTCTGTCCCGAAGTCACCTTTGTCCTCGATATCGGCGGGCAGGATATGAAGTGCTTCTTTGTGCAGGACGGCAGTGTCGGCAACATTACGCTCAACGAGGCGTGCTCGGCGGGCTGCGGGTCGTTTATCCAGAATTTCGCCGAGGGGCTTCACATGACCCCGGCGGAGTTCGCGGAGAGGGCTGTGGATGCCAAGGCCCCCGTCGACCTCGGCACACGCTGTACGGTCTTTATGAACTCGAAGGTCAAGCAGGCGCAGAAGGAAGGTGCGGAGGTCGCCGATATCTCGGCGGGCATTGCACTCTCGGTCGTCAAGAACGCCTTGTTCAAGGTCATGCAGATCAAGGATGTCTCGACACTCGGCGACCACATTGTTGTGCAGGGCGGGACGTTCTACAACGATGCCGTGCTGCGCGCACTTGAGAATCTGCTCGGCAAGGATGTCATCCGTCCCGATATCGCAGGCCTCATGGGTGCATACGGTGCGGCAATCCTCGCGCTCGAGATGGGCTTGGAGCGGTCGACGCTTCTTGGAGCGGACGAACTGGGCACTTTTGAGACGAAAAGCAGTTCCTACCGCTGCGGAAAATGCGGCAACAAGTGCCTGATCACAATGCAGCAGTTCCCGAACGGCGAGCGCTACTTCACGGGTAACCGCTGCGAGCGCGGCATCGGCGGGGGGAAGCGTGAGGACAACACGCCGAACATCTACAAGTTCAAGTACCGCCGCGTGTTCAAACACTATAAATCTCCTGCGGAGCCGCGCCGCGGACGCATTGGCATTCCGCGTACGCTCAATATGTACGAGGACTATCCGTTCTGGTTCACGTTCTTTGATCAGCTGGGCTATGGCGTTGTGATCTCAGGCAAATCCTCACCGCAGCTTTTCTACAAAGGCATGGCAACGATTCCGTCGGACTCGCTCTGCTATCCCGCGAAGCTCGCGCACGGGCATATTGTCGATCTCATAGAGAAGGGGGTCGACACGATTTTCTATCCCTGCGAGCCGCAGAACATGGAGGACAAGCCAGGCTCCTCGGCAAATAACTTCAACTGTCCGATCGTCGCGTCCTATGCGGAGAACATCCGCATCAACATGGACATCCTGCGCGAGAAAAATATCCGATTGATCCAGCCGTTTCTGCCGATCAATGACAGGAAGCGCATGATCGAGCGCCTCGTGGAGGAGTTCGGCAGGGTGGAAGGAATTGGAAAGAAGGAGATCGCGGCTGCCGTCGATGCGGGCTATGCCGAGATCGAAAAATATCGGCAGGACGTGCGTGACTACGGGCAGCAGATCCTCGACCGCATTGCCGAGACGGGTGAGCACGCGATTCTTCTCGCAGGTCGTCCGTACCACGTCGACCCCGAGATCAACCACGGCATCCCTGAGATGATCCAGTCCTACAAACTGCCGATTCTCTCCGAGGATGC
>ERZ772926.1590-NODE-1590-length-10668-cov-5.402243_pt1 | contig 10668 bp, 5 predicted proteins | sample MGYA00511136_ERZ772926 | MGnify/ENA primary metagenome ERZ772926 (study PRJEB29015, sample SAMEA2737917) | human oral metagenome | biome: human oral; feature: human-associated habitat; material: dental | place: China | collected 2153 ... | reverse complement strand
TCTTTAATCTTCTTTGCCGCTGTCTGTGCAAAAGTGGTTACTGAGAACATTGCCAGCAAACCAACTACTAAGGTTTTTTTTGTCATTTTGGTAGAGTTTTAAATTTATAAAATGGTTTAATTAAAATACAATAGTAATAAGTTGCTGCAAAGATAAAAGAAATGTTGTAAAAAAAATAGTTGCATCTCGCTTTTTAGATAAAATAAACGGATGCAACTGTTGTTAATGTGTTGATTGTCAATTGTTATACTTATTATGATAGTTTCAATATATAATTGACAATACTTGCTGGATTCTTTTGGCAATAAGCTGTGAGAACAGCATTATTATCTCCAATTTTACTATGATAAAGACGGCTGACAACAGGATTTAAGTTGCCATATATTCCTAACATTCCTGGCAGGAGCGTACGCTTCACGCGTGGCATTGCAAGGAGCAAAATCAGTACACGAACCTGCTGGCTATTGGCTGATGTAAAGTGAAAGATCTCTTTGCACACTTTCTTGTCAGTTGTAGCAAAGCTCTTGAAGAACTGGTCTGATATCTCTGCTATTTGGTCGGTAATGTTGCGAGAAGCCGACTCAATATCGGCAAAGAGTTTTGAATTAAACTTCTTCATTCGTCGTTCCTCATTCTCTTGTACGATATTGTCGTGTACAGTTACATATTCCTGCATCAATTCCTGCAGGTTGTTGAGTTGTTTGATTTGATTAATACGATTGTCAATCGTCTGTAACAAGCGAAGAAGTACTATACGGTCACGATTATCAATGTCTTTTTCTATCAATTGCAATTCATCTGTCAACGCCTTTGTCATCACATCATAGCCTTCTAACTCTTGCAACTGCTTGATACTATTAAAAATATAATTGCGGATAACCTTTAAGCCTTCTGCTGTAAAGATATTCTCATACTGTTTCTTAACAGCAATAAAGTCAGTATAAACTTCAGCTACTGGGCGTTGCTTAGACTCGTTAAGAATATGGTACAGACGCTCTTTCATACCCTCATTCAGCCCTTTCAGCACAAGAGTGTCTTGCGTAGAACGATGGAACTTATTAAGTCGCTCCTTCAATTCTTGGATATGATTGAGCCATACTTCATTCTTTCGACATTGTTCTATGATAATCTCAATATTGTCCGTGTTGCGTGCTTCTTCCGAATCGTGTATCATAGTGTCGCACTCAAAGACTTCAAATTGCTTAATACGAGCTATCTGTTCATTCAGATATTTCACCATCTGAAGTGCTGTGTCACGATTTAGTCGGGCGATACGTGCTGATAGCTGGGCAAATTGTTCATTATTGGCACTTATGCTTTGTGAGCTGATACTTATACGGTCAATCTCATTACTTATGTTATCAAGGATGTTGCACTCACTCTCTGTCAGCTTATCTTTTAAAGTGACTAAAGGTTCCAGCCGCTTGCGGAGGTCGTCTTTACTCCTTTGAAGTTGGCGATAAGTCAATATTCGATGTCTACGATAACTAAAAAAGATTATGCCGAGAATGCAGGCGAGCGTAAAGATGATGATGCCAATAAGTTGCAAACTCGGAACCTTGTCATCAAAGGTAATCCATTTTGCAGCCTCTTCTTTGCCAGGAGTTAACTGCAAAACACCAAGGTCAGAGCCTATATATAAGGAGTTATCAAGTATAAATCCCGCTTGTGCATTGAAGTGGATGTCAGCAAAAAGACTACCACAATCAATCAGCCGGTTGTTCTTGATTTTATACTTGTGGATGCCAGTCTCTGGTATTGTATAGATAGTGCTATCATTGATGCAGAACATTTTGCAACTTCCATCTGTTTGAATAGAGTCAGAACCTTGAATCTGTAGATGGTGGTTGGTGAGGAGAAGTAAGTGAGGATTCTTCTGATTGTATGTTAGCAGACTACTAATAAACACCTTTTCCTCCGTTCCTGCAACACGCTTTACCTGTCCGTCCTTCATGATAAACACGCCATGATTAAGTGTGGCAATGTATAAATCAGCCCTGTTTGGCGCCTGATGGAAAGCTGTTATATATCTGTTATTCATTGCCTTTATGGTATCTGCCTTACCATTTTTAATATCAATGGATAATAGATAGTCTTGCACGCCAAGTAGCATTCTGTCTTGTTGAGGCAGAAGAGCCATAGCAGTGATGCGTGTCTTTGGTTGTGCCAATAGCTGTGGACGCTCAAAAAGTTGATTGATAAGGTAATGATTACCAAGACTCAGCTTGAAGAGTTGGTTATTAGCATTATAGTAGTAAATGTCCTCCCCATTAGCACACATCTCCTTTGGTAGCTCATCATTCTCAAAGTCATAAATCTTCGTAGCAACCTGCTCACCAGCATTTTGGCGGAGTAACTCACGTTGGTTGTTGACATAGATAAGGTCTTTACCTGATGCACAAGCTGCAATGACAGGAGGATTAGCGTTAAAGAAGCCAAGGTGGTGTGGAATGCGCCATACGGCGTTCTTAGTGAGTAGGGTAGAGAAGCCATTTCCATCGTCAGCAATGGATATCTGATGTGGGTTATCAGGAATATTGTTTCGTAATGGGATGTTTACAAAACGTTCTAAGTTATCTGATAACAAGATACTTGATGAAGTAATAAAGTAGTAGGTTGAACCAGCTTTATAGAAAGATAGTACTGATTGAGGCAGAGGAAAAGTCTTGCTACCGTTTCCGTTAAGTGCTTCAATAGTCAACTGATTATCAGACAAGATAAAAAGTTTGCCATCATAGATAGCAACATTACGTATATTCTCCCCTTTATGTCGGACCACCGTCTTCTTTGAATGGAGGTCAATGCTTACAACTCCTGCTTGTGTTGCCGCAAAAAGCCATTTGTTACCAAGATGACAGAGGTTATTTACCAAGAAGGGTTCATAATATTGATTTGTCTTGTTTTTATGGATAGGGTAAAGAGGCTTTAATCCTTGCTGTTGATTATCAAGTTGCATGGAGAAAAGTCCTTGAGAAGTTGCAACAAAGAGGTTGCCGTCAGTTATTTCAATATCATAGGGAGAGTAACGGAGACCTTTGCTCGGAATCTCAAACGTCTCCTTGTGGATGAGGGTGTCACCAGCTATATCCCATAGCTGTAAACCTGCATTACGTGTCGCTATCCATACCTGATTCGTGTGATTAGGGTCGCGCTCAATAGCGTAGATGCGGTCAAGTCCTGTGTAAAAACGTTTTCTATCCTGTCCGTCAACATGCCATATAACACCTGTTTCACCCCCAATCCAATAGCCATTCTTGTCTATCGACAGTGTCGAGAGGCGGTCATCATAATGGAATTCCCGCTCTGATAATGATCGTGAGGTTGTTGTTTCCTTGCAGCTTGTGATGCCAAATAATAGCATCAAACAGAGCCAGCTGAAAAGAAAGCATTTTCTTGTCCTTATGTTATATGTTAGAGTCATTAAATTTTACTTTATCTGCAAAGATAAGGAATTACCCTGAAAAAGTGATATCATTTCTTATATTGTTTCCTAAATAATAAGCCTTAGAGCGCATTTTATAGACAAATGAAAGACTGTTCAGTATTAGGTTGTTTGGTAACCTTTTCCGCTATGACTTAATCTTTCGTATCATACATAGTGTTATACAGGTTATCTCGAACCACTTAGTCCACCTTTTTATAATGTGCTGACGCTCCGCACATGTTGTGTTAACGCTCCGCACATGTTGTGCGGTTGGTATGCACCAATCTTGTTGATGACTATCTACGCTGTAATATCTTGCTAAAAGGAGAACAACTTTTCGTTACACAGCCAAAAGGAAACGAATCTCCTTAAACTAAGACGTTTACTCCTAAAGTTCTCCTTCCATTTATGATAAAAGAAAAGGGAATGTATATCTACATCCCCTTTAGTTATAATGGTTTATTTCTTATTCCTTTTCAGGATTCGTTGTGCACAGTCTGCTAATACTACAACGGCTCCTGCTAATATACATACGTCCTTGAGGACCAGTCGACCAGCACCTGTGAGTAACGGGAAGCCGTGTTCGCCGCTACCTAAGTCTGGTACCCATACTTCGGGTGTCGTGACAAGGAAGGATAGTGTTCCAAACATCATCAGTATGACAAGTCCTGAACCAACAAAGCCAACCTTTGGGAACCATATACCTAATAATGTCAGAAAACCAAATGACATAATGGCAATACCTAAGCCACGTGAGAAGGTATAAGTGTTGTTTGCCTTATGCCACTCGTGTTTAACTTTATCAAATTCGCCCTCTTTGAGTTTGTAGTCCTTGTATTCAGGTGCATCTTTTGCATAGAAGAAGTTCATAAATGGACTGTTAGCAACGAAAGGTACAATACCTTCTGCCTCATAGTTCCAAAACTTCAAACCACCAATCCATACGAAGATGATAAAGATGGCTATACGTATCAAATGAATACCTGTACCCTTCAGCGATGCTGCGGTATTAAGCACGAAATCTAATAATAATTTAATTTTGCTCATAATCTGTTTTTTTATTGACTGTTATGTCCTGAATTTATAATTGTATTTGTGAAATCACTTTAGAAAGTTTGTAGATTAAGTTCAGTCTTATCCTATTCCTTTAATCTATTTTCTTATCCTTATGTCTTGATTCGTCGGCAAAGATATATATTTATCTTCAAACTGCAAAGATATATATTGTATTTATTTCAATTTAATCCTTATAATCCCCTATTTATGTGGAAAATACCACATTTGTGGTACATCATAAAGCTATTAAAGCCCTTGTTTGTAAATCATTGTTTTCAAAATTAAAAGTTATGCTTTGCTTTATTAATGTGCAAAGATGTTGACTTGAGCCATAATTAGTTTTTGAATAGTGAAAAAGTTGAGACGTTTTCTAAATTTAATAAAATTCTCCACTAATTTGGATATATATAAAAAAATACCTAAGTTTGCATTATAGAACAAGTTTAGTAATGTAAAACAGTAGCTAAAAACCACATAGAAGTCTGGGTAGTAAAATAAAAAAGCCCCTACGGTTGTCCGCAGGGTGCAAGAAAAATCTTCGGCTTATAGCCTTGTTGTGAAAAGTCTTCACTGTGTATCTGGTTGCAAATTTACAACTATTTTTTGAATATACAAGCAAAACCATAAAAATATGACACAAAAAGTTTTAGGCTTAGACCTTGGTACTAATTCTATTGGCTCTTCAGTAAGAAATTTGGATCTATCTGATGATTTGAAAGGGCAATTAGAGTTTTTTTCTTCTGATATTTTCAGAAGTAGCGTTAATAAGGAAAGTAACGGACGTGAATATTCATTAGCCGCACAACGTTCTGCGCATAGCAGGAGCCGTGGGTTGAATGAAGCAAGGCGTCGTAAGTTGTGGGCAACCTTGGATTTACTTATCAAGTACGGTTTTTGTCCGATGTCTCCTGATTCTTTAATGAGATGGCGTACTTATGATAAAAGGAGAGGATTCTTCAGAGAGTACCCTATAGATGATAAGAATTTTAATGCGTGGATACTTTTGGATTTTGATGGTGATGGTAAACCTGATTATTCCAGCCCATATCAACTACGTCGAGAACTTGTTACACGTCAGTTTGATTTCAATCAGCCTATTGAACGTTATAAATTGGGTCGTGCTTTGTATCATATTGCTCAGCATCGTGGATTTAAGAGCAGTAAGGGTGAGACTCTGTCACAGCAGGAAACTAATAGCAAGCAATCACTTACGGATGAAGCTACAGATGTAGCTGGAGAAATGAAAGCCTCGGAGGAGAAACTGTCAAAGGGGCTATCTACCTATATGAAGGAGAATAACCTTTTGACAGTTGGTGCTGCTTTTGCTCAGTTAGAAGATGAAAGGGTGAGAGTACGGAACAATAATGATTATCGAGCAATACGTTCACAATTTCAGCAAGAAATAGAAACCATTTTTAAGTTCCAGCAAGGTTTGTCAGTAGAAAACGAGTTGTATGAACGCCTTGTTAGCGAGAAGAAAAATATTGGTACAATCTTTTATAAACGTCCATTACGCTCACAACGTGGCAATGTGGGTAAATGTACACTTGAACGTACAAAGCCGCGTTGTGCAATTGGTCATCCACTGTTTGAGAAGTTCCGTGCTTGGACACTGATTAATAATATCAAGATTAAAATGCCTGAAGAGGAACAAGCAGAACAACTCCCGATGAAGTTAAGGTTTGAACTTTATAATGACTGCTTTTTAGCATTTGTAAGAGTAGAATTTAAGTTTGAGGATATTCGGAAATATCTTGAGAAGCGTCTGGGTGTTCATTTCTCTTATAATGACAAGACTATTAACTATAAAGACAGTACAAGTGTTGCTGGCTGTCCTATAACAGCCCGGTTCAGAAAACTTTTGGGAGAGGATTGGGAGTCTTTCCATGTTGATGGACAAAAAAAGAGACAGGCGCATGGTAAGAATAACGCTTCGTTCCATAGAGTTTCTTACACAGTTGATGATATTTGGCACTTCTGTTACGATGCGGAGGAACCTGAAGCGGTATTGTCTTTTGCGCAAGATAGTTTAAAGTGGGAGAAGAAGAAAGCAGATGAACTCGTCCGTATCTGGTCAGCAATACCTCAAGGCTATGCTATGTTGAGCCAAAAGGCTATCCGTAATATCAATAAGATGTTGATATTGGGATTGAAATACTCTGATGCAGTGTTACTTGCTAAGGTTCCAGAGATTGTAGATATCTCTGATGAGGATATTTTGTCAGTTACGGAGGATTATCATCGTGTGGAAGCACAGGTTGGGCATGAAAAACAGATTAATAACATTGTTAATGCTCTCATAGCCAAGTATAAATCAACATCAGAAGAATACCGTTTTGCCGATCATAATTATGATTATCAATTAGATGAGTCTGATGAAAAAGATATAATCAAACAGATTGAGAGTAATATAGGTACAAGGAAGTGGAGTTTGTTGGATGCCGACGAGCAGACTGATATCTTACAGAAAGTCCGAGATAAGTATCAGAACTTCTTTAGAAGTCACGAGCGTAAGTTTGTAGAATCTCCTAAATTAGGGGAGTGCTTTGAAGAGTATCTTATGAAGAAATTCCCGATGATTGAGGGAGAACAATGGAAAAAGTTATATCATCCGTCACAAATCGCTATTTATCGTCCTGTTTCTGCAGGTAAGGATCGCTCTGCTTTAAGACTGGGTAATCCAGATATTGGTGCAATAAAAAATCCTACAGTGTTGAGAGTGCTTAATACTTTGAGAAAGAGAGTAAATCAACTCTTGGATGATGGGGTAATATCTCCGGATGAAACAAGGGTTGTTGTAGAGACAGCACGTGAATTGAATGATGCTAATAGAAAGTGGGCATTGGATACTTACAACAGAATCCGTCACGATGAAAACGAGAAGATAAAGAAGATTCTTGAAGAGTTTTATCCGAAACGTGATACTATAAGTACAGATGATATAGATAAGGCACGGTATGTAATAGACCAACGTGAGGTAGATTACTTTACAGAATCTAAAATCTATAATAAGGATATAAAGAAGTATAAATTGTGGTTGGAGCAGGGAGGGCAGTGTATGTATACTGGGCGTACCATTAATCTGTCAAATCTTTTTGATCCAAATGCTTTTGATATTGAGCATACCATCCCAGAGAGTCTCAGTTTTGATAGTTCGGATATGAATCTTACCCTATGTGATGCTCATTATAATCGTTTCATAAAGAAGAATCATATTCCTGCAGATATGCCAAACTATGATAAGGCTGTTATGATAGATGGTAAAGAATATCCTGCGATAACATCTCAACTACAGCGTTGGGTTGATAGGGTTGAACGTCTTAATCGTAATGTAGAGTATTGGAAAGGACAGGCAAGACGGGCTCAGAACAAAGATCGCAAAGATCAATGTATGCGTGAGATGCACCTGTGGAGTATGGAATTGGAATATTGGAAGAAGAAACTGGAGCGCTTCACAGTTACTGAGGTTACAGACGGATTTAAGAACAGTCAGCTTGTGGATACACGAGTTATAACTCGTCATGCAGTTTTATATCTGAAGAGCATATTCCCACATGTAGATGTGCAGAGAGGAGATGTAACTGCTAAATTTAGAAAGATACTTGGTATACAAAGTGTAGATGAAAAGAAGGATCGTAGTTTACATTCCCATCATGCTATAGATGCTACAACTCTGACAGTAATCCCAAGTTCTGCAAAGAGAGAGCGTATGCTGGAGTTGTTTGCTAAGATAGAAGAGGTTAATAAGATGTTATCTTTCTCAGGAAATGAGGATAGGACAGGACTGAAACAAGAACTTGATGGCTTGAAAAATCAGCTTAATAAAGAAGTTAAGGCTTGTAGGATAGGACATAATGTTTCGGAAATTGGTACGTTTATAAATGATAATATTATTATTAATCACCATATTAAGAACCAAGCTCTTACACCAGTTCGTCGCCGGTTGAGAAAGAAGGGGCATATAGTTGGAGGAGTGGATAATCCTCGATGGCAGACTGGTGATGCCTTGCGAGGTGAAATCCATAAGGCAAGTTATTATGGTGCGATAACACAGTTTGCAAAGGATAAAGAAGGGAAAGTTTTGATGAAAGAGGGACGTCCTCAAATTAATCCTACGATTAAATTTGTAATACGTCGTGAATTAAAGTATAAGAAATCTGCTGCCGACAGTGGCTTTGCTTCGTGGGATGACCTTGGAAAAACCATTGTTGATAAGGAACTTTTTGCTTTGATGAAAGGGCAATTCCCAGAAGAAACATCTTTCAAGGATGCTTGTGAGCAGGGAATCTATATGATAAAGAAAGGAAAGAATGGTGAGGATGATAAAAAGTTGTACAGAATAAGGCATATAAGATGTAATACTGTGCAGAAAAATGCTTTGAAGATAAAAGAGCAAACCTATAAATCCGAGAAAGAATATAAGCGTTATTTCTATGCTGCAGTCGGCGATTTGTATGCAATGTGTTGTTATACAAATGGTAAGATTCGTGAGTTTAAAATATATAGCTTGTATGATGTTTCTTGTCATCGTAAATCTGATATAGAGGATATTCCAGAGTTTATCACCGATAAGAAAGGTAATCGACTTATGCTTGATTATAAGTTGCACACTGGCGATATGGTATTGCTTTATAAGGATACTCCTGAGGAATTGTACGATTTAGATAATGTGAACTTGAGTAAATTATTATATAAGATAAATGGGTTTGAAAATGACGGCTTACGTGTTAGGATGGTAAATCATTTAGTTGTAAAAGAGGCTATGGGAGAATCTGTTAAAGATTATACGAAATTGCCTGATATCATTCGTTGTGGTATTAAAACAATAAAGTTTCTTATTATGGGCGAGAATCGTGACTTTGTTATTAAGAATGGTAAGATAATCTTCAATCACCGATGATAAAGAAAACTTTATATTTTGGGAATCCTGCTTATCTCTCACTTCGTAATAGGCAGTTGGTTATCCGACTTCCAGAAGTGGAGAAAGCAGAACTTCCTGATATCGTAAAACAAGAGACTGTTAGAACGATTCCAATAGAAGATATTGGTGTGGTGGTATTGGATAATAAGCAGATAACCATTACACAAGGTGCTTTAGCAGAGTTAGTAGCCAACTCTGCTGCAGTAATTACCTGTGATAGTAAATGTATGCCTACGGGAATGTTACTTCCTCTTTCTGGTAATACATTGCATCAGGAGCGTTTTCGTAATCAGATAGAAGCTGCAATTCCATTGCGTAAACAGCTGTGGCAACAAACGGTAAAAGCTAAGATAGAGAATCAAGCATATTGCTTACAGAAGAATACTTCTAAATCATTTGTTCCGCTCCATGTCCTTGCTCGTAAAGTCAGGAGTGATGATGCTGATAACCACGAAGCGCAAGCTGCAGTCTATTACTGGAAGAATATCTTTTCTGATGGTTTCACAAGGGATAAGGATGGTATTCCACCTAATAATCTGTTGAATTATGGATATGCAATACTTCGTGCTGTGATTGCTCGTGCTTTGGTGGGGAGTGGACTGTTACCTGTTTATGGAATTCATCATCATAATCGTTATAATGCTTATTGTTTAGCAGATGATATTATGGAACCTTATCGTCCGTTTGTGGATGACCTTGTCATTTCAACAATGAATAAGATGGAGGTTTCAGATGATTTGACAGTAGAATTAAAGCGGGAGATGTTGTCAATACCAGTTCTTGATGTTAGTATAGGTGGTAAGCGTAGCCCATTGATGATTGCTGCAGGATTAACAGCAGCAAGTCTTGCAAAGTGTTACAATGGAGATGCTCGTGAAATCTCTTATCCTTCTTTTATTTGATGCAGCGTCTTAGTGAGTATAGGGTTATGTGGGTGATGGTCTTTTTCGATCTTCCAACGAATACAAACAAGGAAAAGCGTGCTTATACTATTTTCCGAAAAGATTTGATGAAAGATGGTTTTACTATGTTTCAATTATCAATCTATGTTCGTCATTGCGCAAGCAGAGAGAATGCAGATGTTCATGTGAAACGTGTAAAATCGTTTATGCCTAATTCTGGTAATGTCTGTATTATGGTCATTACTGATAAACAATTTGGTGAGATAGAGCTTTTTCGTGGAACTCAGCCACAAGAGCCTAATGCTCCAGGACAGCAACTAGAATTATTCTAAAAAAGAGTCCCATCATTGTGATAGGACTCTTTT
>ERZ772926.1585-NODE-1585-length-10697-cov-6.832738_pt1 | contig 10697 bp, 6 predicted proteins | sample MGYA00511136_ERZ772926 | MGnify/ENA primary metagenome ERZ772926 (study PRJEB29015, sample SAMEA2737917) | human oral metagenome | biome: human oral; feature: human-associated habitat; material: dental | place: China | collected 2153 ... | reverse complement strand
GGCCAATGTTCTCTTCCACCAGGCGGTGGGGTACACACTGCCCGTGAGTTCCACCCTCTGCTACGTCACGGTGCCGAAGAAACTTTCCGTGGTCGCGAACGCGGCCGCGGGGTATGTGGCGGCCCAGGGCGCCGGCTACAGCGTGCGCGAGACCGCCGCGGCCGACCGCGTGAGCTTCCTCAGGCTCCAGGTCGGCGTCCCCCTGTGGGGCTATGGGGAGACCGATAGCTACCAGGCGGCATACGAGCCCGCTCCCGGCAGGCACCTCTACGAGAGGGCAGAGTACGTGGACGGCGTCTCGAGCTTCAAGGCGGTTGAGGCCTCCCGCGACTGGAGGGAGCTGCCCTCGCCCACGCCCAGGAGCAAGATGGGCCAGGGCACCGACCCCGAGGTGCGCCGCCGAGGCGACGAGGCGGCTGGCGTCCTCGACGATGCCCTGCGTGAGGGCGTCGTCACCAAGGGGCCGGGCGGGTATACAATACGCACCATCTCGAATGGCTTTATGCAGAATGTCCGTACCACGTACGGAGCGGCGATGGGACTGCCGGTCATCAACAGGCTTCAAGACCAGGCCAAGCTGCAGGCCATGGATGCCAACCGTGCGTATGACCCCAAGGGGTATATCCTCTCTGACGTGCTGAGGCCCCTGAACCCCAAGGCCGAGCGGACGATCTGCGCCGACCTCCTGGCCAAGGCCCCGATGCTTGCCGAGATCGTGCGGGTGGAGCTCGAGAAGTGCCGCGAGATAGCGCGCTGCATCGAGGACCTCGCGCCAAAGGTGGATCCCGACCTCGATAGCTTCCGCAACGCTTTGTTCACCGGTGTCATCGAGTTCTCCAATCCCGTCGTCCAGTACGTGAGCGGTGGGCTCGATGGAACGATTGTCCTTTCAGATAGGTCGTTCGACTACGGTGCCATCCCGCTCTATCAGGCATTTCTGAGCTTTAAGGATGATGCGATACTCACGCCAGCCATGCGCGACGCAATCGATAAGGAAACGCAGGGTATCTTGCAGGCCAACCAAACTCCCGCCAGTGTCCAGAAGGCCTGCGACGCAGTGCAGCGTGAGCTTAACCGCAGCCTTAATCTTATCTCCATTGCGACGATGAAGTTTCCTCGCGAGGTCAACAAGGTGAAGGATTTGCTCAATGACCTTACGAATGAGTTGAATATCTTTAGATTGACGTATCAGATTCCCGATGGAAACTCAAGCACAGTCTAGTTTTACCCTCCGGCACCTGACCATGAACTGGCAGGTGCCGGAGGGCTTTGAAAGACTCGAAAGGCTGCCATGAAGGATGATGTCACAAGACTGATAAGTGATGCTGCCACTGCCCTGCACTCAAGGGGCGGCGATGGGATGACAAGGCACGTGGGAGTGGAGTATCCTGCGTGCGTCCTGTACTACGGAGAAGGTGCGTCCTCATTTCACAACGGCATATTTGAGACCCTGCAAAATGAGTGGGGGAATGTTACAAGCCTCATTCCCTTCTACACCATTTTAGACCCAGACCTATCAGGCGAGCATGCACTGAAGGATATGCAGACAAACAACGAGGTGGATGCGAAGGCATTCCAACAGGCTGTCATGGACGTGCAGAACAACAGGAATAGCAAGCTCTTCAATAGCCAGGCTCAAATCGAGGCCTTTTGCGTTGTCGATACGCGAGGCATGGCACCCGAGGACTTTCGTAAATGGTATGCATGTATAGAGAGCATACAGAACCTTCTTGGTAACGTGGTACTCAATACCTTGCTTATCGTGCTATTAAGTAATACTGTAGGAGAGGATAATATCTCCTTAATTACCCAGGAGCTCGCTGATATCTACGAGGGAAAAGAGCTGGGACCAGCAAAGGGGCACCTCTATGAGGGCGTACTCCTGTATGGCAATCAGTGTTGGAATAAAGCGTTTAACGGGCTGTTCGATGAGCAGGTGGCTTGGGAGCATAACGATCGGGATGTGCTGGCCGACGTAATAATGCTCGCAGACTCCCAATACGATGCAACTACAGCGAATCCTAAGGCTGTATCAAACTTGAGAAGCCTGCTTTTTTCCACGCAGACATATCCTGTGGTGACCGTTGCGCTTAAACAGGTCGAGAAACCCTGTCTTGACATCGCGATGGCTTCACTGTGGCATGTGGTAAAGCAGCTTGATGAGAGTTTCACTGTAATGAAAAGTGCATCTCTTGAATACTCAAAAGTCCTAGAGGTTCTTGGATTTCAAGAGGACGGTCATTTCCAACTTTCTGATTTATTTAACCAACAAATTGATGCAATAACTAAAAATGAGTTCGGTGATTTTGAGTATGGATTGCCACTCTTAGTCGAATTAGCCTCGATCACAGATGTATCAGGTATATGCGAGCTATCCTATGGGAAGGCGGACAACAAGACAGGCGGATGTCTCTCTGCTTTTGTTGAGAACAACCATCTTCGCCAGATCGATAAGGTGCTGTCGGATGGCTCCAACGGTATCGATAAGCTGATGCGGGAACGTGTGACGTCGACCCTCACCGCACCCCAGCTGCTTAGTCTCAGCAAATCGGCATGGGAACAGTATATAGAGAAGGCCTTTGTTGGGGTGCAGGCATATGACCCCAAGCGGCTTAATGTCCACGATTTCATAGATCGTAAGTTACGCCAGAGAGTAGCGAAGAGGGCGCACAGATGCGTCTTGGAAATCATTAGCGAGCTCTATGACAAAGCTGAGCAGGTCGAGCGTGAATTCAATGCGCTGAAGAGTGATGTGTCGTTTGTTACATCCAGCATGGATCCCGCCCTTGATAGCTTCTATGGGAAGAAAGTAAATTCCTTCTGCGTGTCTGGGGGATTGCAAGAAGTGCAGAGGCATGCCTTCGCACTTGATGGTGATCGGAAGACGATGGTCGAGGCTATTCGTACAAAAGGACTGAAACAGCTCTTTTCTTATACGGACGGCAAGCAGAGCATATTCAGCCTCGGGTTTATGAATGAGCTGACGCTGCGCATGGCAGATGGTAGGGCTCAGGCTACTGCACAAACTGTCATTGGGGCTGATCTTGTTAAGGATATATCGGACTTGGTTGGGTACTGCTCCATGCACCCACTCGATTACCAACAGATCGAAGCCTATCTCTTGCACGTTGACACTGACGTGGCGGGCATTGATTTGGCCAGCTCATCTGGCAAGCTCTACTCGTATTTGAATAAGCGGGCCATTCCCAATGGCACAAGTCGCGTCTTCTTGAACATCGGCCGGAAGGATATCGCCAGTTCGCTGTGGTTCTATGCATTGGGTACCCAGCACCTTCGAGGGTAGGGAGCGCCATGAAGGTCAGGATCTTACCGAGCTCAAACCAGCATTACGTGGGCAATATGCAGCAATCCTCAGGCTCTCTTACATGGGACTCCGCTGGCATAGACTGGACTTTGATGGTGTGCGGTGTCTATGGTGAGCCCATAGGCATCGATGACGTTATCACTGGGCAGCTGCAACGCATTCGGGGCGCCAGTCTTGTGGGTGGCCCTGTTGAACCCGTCGATCTGCCTGACGGGCGCAGCATAGTTCTGCTACGTTTCAACCCTATGATGGGCGGTATTAACGCCTACGGCTATTCAAATTCTCATGCGCACTATGCCATCTTTGGCTGCGTCTATGAGAGCAGTGACATGCTGACTGTCTACGAGCCCGATTCTTTTGCAGTCACTCAGTGTGACGTGCCCGGTACGGTGAAAGTGTGTATCAAGAAGCATAGTGAAAGGCAGGGCGGTTGGTTTGGCCGCCGCAAAGACGTCTTCCTTGGTTATAGCGTAAGCATCGAGTATGACGGCAAGCTATCTGATGGTGAGGATTGGGGTCTGCAGTACGAGTTTTCTCCCATTGGCTCGTCTGGTAAGTCATTTTGCTACCCCATCGTGTCAAAAATGGTAGGGACGGAGTTCTTGGTCCGTGCCTCGCCAGGGCAGGAGCCTCCCAAGATAAAGAGCAGCAAGAAAGGCTATGTGGTCGAAGTAACTGCTGACTTATAGGCATAGGCTGCCAGTCGGCGTAAATGGGTCGAAGGGGATCGCTATGGGAGACAAGGATGCAGGCAAAGACATTACCTGCCCATTTTGCTTTGAGACGTTCAAGGATTGGCAAGTCCACTTTCGTATGGAGGTACGAGAGGGTAACCCGCTCTTTGAGCCTCAGAAGGACCAGAAATATGAGGATTTCTGGAGCGAGTATGGAGGAACGACTGAGGCGGATGTTACGCAAGCCGAGAGCCAGGCAGGAGGAGGGACTGATGAGGTGCTTCCGTACTACCATCGTGTGTATGACCCCCATGATTCCAGCCATAAGAATGCGTTCATCAAGAAGGATTCCCAGGCTGATTCCTCGCATACCGTGCTCGTACGTGATGTGGACGGCATGGTGATTGGGGCGCGAGACAGCTTTGGTAAAGTGACCACGGAGCGGGTCTGCCCTCACTGCCATAACTTACTACCGGGGGATTACGGGCGTAATTCCGTCAAACTCATATCACTCATTGGCATAACGGGTGCAGGGAAGACGGTATACCTTTCGCAGCTATGCAAGTTCATGCAAGCTCAGTTAGGAGCCTACGGTGTCTCGGTAATGCCGACGAGTCAGTATGCATATGATTATATGAATAAGAACATGGTCATGATGGGGGAGAAGTTGCCGGAAGGCACTGATCCCAAGCGACTGCTGCAACCACTTTGCTTTGATTTCACGTTTTCGGATCCAGATGGAAAGCAGCATACGCAGACGTTTGTATTTTACGATATTGCGGGCGAGAACCTAATGCTAGCCGCGGGACAGGGGCTTGGGGTCCAGGCCAAGAAATTTGGTAAGTTCATCCTACACTCTGACGCGCTCATTTTCTTAGTCGATCCGGTACAGTTTATCGTCAAGGGTGCTGGAGCTGCAGCCACCAGTGCATCATTAACGGTCATTAACGCCCTCTTTAAAGCGGGTGCGAATCCTAATGCCCTCAAGAACATACCCCTTGCTGTCTGCATCTCGCAGGCGGATAAGCCGCTAGATGGCATGGCTTCGAATGCTTGTCAGTTTATTGCTAAAGGTAAGAGCCTAGCAGACATGCAAGGTGCTCCAATACCAGGCTCCAATGCCTTGGCGTTTGATGCCGCTGACTACAACCAGTGGCAAACGTGCATTGATGGCTTCGTAAACTTGCTAAAAACAGGCGGCGTAGCAGGAAAACCAGGATCTGGGGCAAACCCACTTGGAGCAATACTCAGTGCGAACTACTATTGCTATAACTACTTCATGATCGAGTCAATTGGCGTGCCACTCGCGGAAAAGTCTGACTCGAGCGGTGCCGTCTATCAGGTACCAAGCAAGCAGCCAACGCCCAAGCGCATCATAGAACCCATCCTCTGGATACTAACGATACTCTCGATCGACGGCAGCGGAAGGCCAGCTGTGGCCGTTGAGGGAAAAATCAATGAGCCCAAGGGATGGAGATGCCCATCCTGCAATAAGTGGTGTAGCGACACCGTGACCTTCTGCCCCAAGTGTGGGGTGAACAAAAAGGGCGAATGGCGCTGTCGTAAGTGCAAAAGGCTCAACCCACGCTCTGCAGAGTGGTGCGAGAGTCTGGGTTGTAACACGAATCGCTCCGGTGGGTCCAGAGGCTTTTTTGTGGGACTTTTCAGTCGTATCTCGCGTGGGCGTGGGGCGTAGCCGACGGCATGGTGAGCGGAGGTGTCTGACAGGTGGACTACCAACAACTTTGTTACGCGCGGGTAGGTGGTCAGGGCGTAGGCTCTGGTTGGCAGGTGCTGAACGCCTCGCCGGGCGTCTCGGCGCTCGCGAGGTCGGTGTATCCGCGCCTGCAATCGGGAAACGCCAATACCTCGGCAGACGTCCCTTCCGAGGAGGGGCAGCTACCTCAGGTGCTCGAGCTTCGCTCGGAGGGCGAGCTCGTGTTTCTTACGATGGTTACCTATGGGGTGGCTGATGAGCTGGGGCGCCCCTCGTCCTTTGCCCACGGCCTCGTGTTCGGGCGCGACGAGTTCGAGCGGGACCCGCAGCTGGCCCTTTGCGTGAGGCGCACGAGCTTTGGGCATACCCCGGAAGATACCCTGCCCGAGAGGCTGCGGGTGTCCCTTGCCGAGCCGATGGGCCTCGCTTTGGCGCGAGAGGCGTGCGGCCTGGACCTTACGGGCCATGGGAGTCTCCTTTTGTGCGTGTGTGAGGCGCTCGGCCTTGACGGAAGGTTGGGCAGGCCGTTTCGGATCCTGTGCGACTGTGAGCCTCGGACGATCCACGCAGTCCTTACCTGCATCTACCAGTCCATTCCCTATGGGTTGCGCGGGCGGGTCTCGTTCAGCACGTTTCAGACCAATGGAGGGCTGCCCGTTGACGTCGTGTTTTCCAAGGACGACCAGGGTCGCGGCTTCGACCTGGCCGCAGGCGCGATGCGAGGGGGCAAACGGCGCGGGACCGGCGTCGCAGGTCCCGAAAGACGGCTTCCCGCGTTTGCCGCGCACGTCCTGAGGACGGGGGTCAGCGAGGGGGAGCTCTCTCGATACCTCGGGGCGCTCGAGGACGAGGTCCAGACCTTCTGCGATCCCAACGAGGCCTCCGTTTTCGCGTACGAGGCGGCGTACGATAGGCTTGTGAAGGGTGGCGTCATCGAGCGCCTTGAGTCCTATGAGCGCCCACTCGATCCAGAGTCGATCGTGAGGCGGCTCCTATGCTCCATGAGCCTGCCGAAGTCCGAGGACGCATCGCGCCGTGTCGAGCGGGACGGACTTGTGTCCGGTGCCCTGCGAGACGTCATCGAGCATAGCGTGGCCTTGGATGACTGGGTGTATGACGAGGTGGCGAGGGAGGCTGAGGACTCCAAGCTCGACTCGCTCGAGGATGCGCGCTTTGACTATGACACCTCTGTGAGGTTCGCAGGCAAGACCCCAGAGGAGGGTGCCGCCTATCTGGCACAGGAGTACCCGGATGCTGCGTCTCGCTCGACGGCCGAGTTCCTGAGGCTGCGCTCCGCCCTGGCGGGCAGGCCCGCGTCGAAGGACGTCTTGATACGCTACTACGAGAAGCTTGCTGACGAGCTGCAGGGGTCGGGCGGACCTTCGCTAGATGACATCAGGTCGTTTCATGACGAGACGGCCATACTCGAGGACTCGCGCATCGATGAGCGCGTCGCTGCGCTCTGCGAGGCGCATGCGGTGGCCCGGGTGGTGCCAGACGGCGATCCGGCCGAGCTGGACAAGGCCATAAAGGCGCTCTTCTCCCAGGTCGAGCTATCTGAGGACGCAAAGGCCTGCATACGAGGCGCGGTTGCCGTGGCATACTGGCGCAGCTTCAGCTTCAAGGCCTTCAACTTCAGGTGGAAGACGTACAAGAACAGTGTAGTGGACCAAAAGGGCGCCTGCAAAGGACAGCAGGAGTACCGTGCAGCACTGCTTGCGTTTCAAGTTGGTCAATACATTATTAGGGCCCAGTACGAGCTTCTCGCGAGATCATACCGGACGCTCGAGAAGGTGATGGAGAGGCTGGAGGGCGAGAAGCGCGTGGCCCTCAGGGAGCGCCTTGCCGCGTACCTGAGGAAGTGGGCACGTGCGGGAGCGCATCCGCAAGACTTTGACACCCTGTGCCGGGTAGCCCAGGCCATCTGTAACCCTAGTGAAGGCGTGAAGGCGCCGCAGGTGTCCTCGACATCTCCCCGAGGATCTGATGTCCAGGTCGTCTGTGACCCCAGCGACAATGCGAAGGCGTATGCGTACATGCTCAAGAGCGGCATGCTTCCAGACGACCCCGCTGCACTTAGGGCCATGCTGGACCACTCGAGGGTACTGCGGGAGGACGGGGAGCGTAAATGCTTGCTGGAGCAATGCAAGCGCATGTCCAGGCAGCGACGATCGCCCGTCTCCAAGCATGCGAAAGACGTCGCCCGCGCGCTGCGTTCCCACGAGAGGGAGTCTCGAAGGTCTCGGAAACCAAGGCATGCGGAACCCGTCTTGAGGCACGGGGCGCGGCGTGAGGGGCGCGATGTCCCGGCCAACGCGGGACCTGGCACTCTTGCGCGCTTGTTTGGGTTCGGAGGAAGAGGAGATCGCGAGCCTCATCGCGAAGACATCAAGACACGGGGCTTCGAGCCCCTAGAGGGTGAGGACCTGACCGCACGCAGGCTCAACGGGCTCATAAAGCCAACAGAGGTGCAGGGGGCAACGGGAGGGTCGGCTGATCGTGCCGACTCCTCCGGGGGCCATTCGATCAAAGGTTCGAGGAAGCAGGGTAGCCGAGATGGGAAACGATGAGATGACCGCTGGCCTCGATACCGGCAAAGACAGCCTTATCAGCGTGATGTATGCGCCACACCTTGCCTACGTCACACGTGGCAAGACGGTCGCCTCTCCTGGCGGCGAGCGTCGGCTCGTGGATGCCGTGCCGCGAGCCGGTCATCCCGCGCAGATCGGGGCGCCCCTTGCCAAAGAGCGTCTCTTCCTCGTTCCGATAGACTCCCTGTTTCGCATCCCGCGTGTCTCACCAGGGGAGGGCATGACACCCATGCGCAGGGAGCGACGCGAGGTCCTGCAGCACTGGAACAGCATCATCATCTACCCCAAGGAGCGTTCGGACTGGTGGCTGCGCGGCGTGCCGGAGCACCCGCTGCGGTCCCACTTCGACTGGCCCGTCGACGTGGCAATGACGACCGACAGGGAGCGGAGCTTCCTCGTCTTTCCACTCGCGCCTGACGCTGGACGACTCCGCCCGCTCTCGGAGCTGATGGTGAACCTGGACGATGGTCGCCCGCCCCTCGAGTTTGGCCAGGAGATCGCCGACCATCGCGACCTGCGCATCGCGTTGGCACGATCGCTGGTGGAGGCTTGGGGGCAGCTTCGTTCCTGTGGCTATTGCTACGGCTGCTATGACAGCTCGAACATCTTCTACGACTCCAAGGCGAAGGAGGTGAGGTTCGGCTTCAGCATGGCGACGCGTTACCTGCCTGACGGTGATGCCGAGCCTCCCTCGCCGATCGCCGTAAGCAAGGGCGCGAGGGAGAGCCTCATGTTCGACTACATCGATCCCGTCTCCTACGGGCCGATACGGGAGGCCGTAGACCATGGGGGGCAGCCCAGTGCGATCCTCTCGCGGACGGATGACTTCGCCATGTGGGCCATGGCGTTTCGCCTGCTGGTGGGCAGGCTACCCTTCTATGGTCCCAGCGCGCTGACCGTGCCAAACACGAGCGGGGAGGATCATCTCAGGTGGATAGACCAATACCAGAAGAACGCGGTTTTCATCTTCGACTCGACCGATGACTCAAACCAGGTTGGTGGGAGGGACGGCTTCGCGGGTGAGGAGGTATTCAGGGAGAACTGGGAGGTGATACCCGATGACTTGCGCAGTGAGATGTTCGATCGCTTTGATAGCGGTGGCACGGCGGCGGCAAGCTGAGGAGTCGCGATTTGTCGCCGCACGTCCTTGGAGCCTGCCCTGTTGGCGAGGCTGCCTCGGTGGACGTGAGCAGGAGAGACGGAAAGTTGGGAGGTTAAGGCATGGGTTTGTCTGATCTTTTTAAGAGGCAGCATCTGATACTCGTCATGTCCTTTGACTGCGATGACAGCGGCCATATTTCGATGAGCCCCATTTCTCATATCGAGAACTGCCCGAGTCTCATCAAACCCGATGGACAGGTAGACACTGTCAATGCGTTCGGAATAATGAAGGTGACATTGTTCACTGTTGAGAGAGCAAGAGCTTGTAAGGAATTTGCGCTCTGGATTGGGGAGATGCCCAAGAAAGGCTCTTCTCCGATCTTCTATGACTGTATCAAGGTAAAGGACTTGGATTTCTCAGTGCCCGGAAAGATAAGGGGTCAGTTTGCTCACATAGATTTTAGGAATGTCAATGACTCATCTGGGCATCACAGCGGCATGGTTTTCAACGTTCCGGTTCCTGATCGCAGTTTCAGTGTAAAGCTCGATTACGATTGGTAATCTTAGGGAGGTTGGCCATGTATGAGAACCTCTTGCTCTCCGCCGGGGGCGGTATCGTAGACGAGGCGTTGCAATGCGCTCAGGACGACTCTGCTGTCCTCGCCATCGGCCTCGGCGGCACGGGCATCGACTGCCTGCGGACACTCAAGGCAAAGGTCCACGAGCGCCTGCGGCCGGACAACCCCGGCGACGCGGTGCCCCGCTACGAGCACATCAAGTTCCTGGCAGTGGACTCGGACGCCGTGGGCATGAAGAAGGTAGCAGATTCGTCCGGGCATGCTCCCTGCAAGCTTGATATGGGCATGGAGTTCTTTGATGTCTCGTGCACGAACAATCTCTCGGGGGTATTTGGGAGAAATCGAGTCAATCTAGCGAGGGACCCCGCGTACCGCGAGTGGCTCCAGTTCGATGACCTCAATAAGGTGGGCACGGCCACCGATGGCGCGGGTTGCGTCCGCCAGGTGGGTCGCTACCTGCTGGTGAGGAGGGCCTCCGGGTTCGTGTCGAGGGTTGCTGGCCTGGTCACCCAGGCGATGGCGGACCCGAAGGGCGGCAGGCGTATGGTCCACGTGCACGTCTTCTCCGGCCTGGGTGGCGGCACGGGCTCCGGGGCCTTCCTCGACGCGTGCTACCTCGTCCGGGAGGCGCTGAGAAGGGCGAGCGTCCAAGACTGCATGCTCATGGGCTACTTCTTCCTGCCCGACGTGAACCTCGCCAACACAGCCATC
>ERZ772926.1584-NODE-1584-length-10698-cov-3.846942_pt1 | contig 10698 bp, 10 predicted proteins | sample MGYA00511136_ERZ772926 | MGnify/ENA primary metagenome ERZ772926 (study PRJEB29015, sample SAMEA2737917) | human oral metagenome | biome: human oral; feature: human-associated habitat; material: dental | place: China | collected 2153 ... | reverse complement strand
GTTTTTCGACTTTTTTAGCCATTTTTAAATCCTCCTTTGTGGTTTTGGCGGTAATATAAGATTTTTACCTCCCACAAGTATGCTTCTTACATACCTTTCTATTATACACTAAAACGACTAAATTGCAAGAAAAAATACTAAAAAAATTCTCTATTTTTCTCTATTTTTGTGGTAAAATATGTGTATGACATTATTAAAAATCGCATCTATTTTATTTATCTTTTTAACTATTATTTTAACCATTATTATTACTAAATTATTTCGCTTGAAACGATTTGGCTTGAATTTTGCAGATTTGGCTTTTCCACTTTTTGTGTTAGAATTCTATGTCATCTCTGATAGAGCTTTCTACCACAGTTTCTTGCCAGAATTAGCATTAGCCCTTTCTGCCTTAGCAATTGCCATTACTGTCTACTTTCTTCGAGTTAAACGCAGTTTTTACTATCCTAAGTTCTTTAAATTTTTCTGGCGAGCTGGTTTTATTTTGACCTTCTTTCTCTACCTCGCCATGGCGATTGGCTTATTTTTAACAAAATAATAAAAAATATCGGACAGACTCATCTGCTTCCGATATTTTTATATTTAATATTTTGTTGAGAACTTATCAAATAGAGCAAATAACTTATTTGTTATGAATTGAAACAGTCTCATGAGTGATTCTAACATTAAGGAAAGAATGACTGTGAGGATAATGGTAATCGGTGAGATTTTGGATAACAAAAAGATAGAGTGAAATAACAAGCCCGAAATCACCAAGCCGATGATGTTAAAGAGTACGACAATGGTTTTCATTCGATTGAGCGGCTGAATAAGCTTGATGATGATAATGAAACCAACCACTGCTAATAAGATAACAGATGATGTCGCAACTTCTTGCGTGGATAATCGAAAAATCCGACCACAAGCCATGACAATCAAAACGGCCAATAAATCAACAAAAGCTGCTGGTATCGCATTCTGTAAAACCGTTCTGATGAAACGCCCTCGAATGCGCTGCTTGTTGGGCTCCAAAGCTAACATAAATCCTGGTATACCAATAGTGAACGCACTAATCAAGGAAACTTGTGATGCTTGCAAAGGATAGGTAAAAGCAAACAAACTGGACAAAATAGCTAGTGAAATGGAAAAGATATTTTTCACAAGAAATAAACTAGCGGAACGCTGAATGTTATTGACAACCCTACGTCCTTCTGTCACAATATGCGGCATATGCGAAAAGTCAGAATCCAGCAAAACAACTTGTGCAATCTGTTTGGTAGCACCGTTGCCTGACTCCATAGCAATGCTGCAATCTGCTGTCTTCATCGCTAAGATATCATTTACACCATCCCCTGTCATGGCGACTTTGTGCTGATTGGCTTGAAGCGCTTGAACAAATTTTTGTTTCTGTTGAGGAGTTACTCGACCAAAGATAGTATATTTTTCAACTGCTTGAGTGATTTTTTCATCAGTATCTAACGTTTGTGCATCTATATAATTATCTGCATGAGGAATCTCTGCTTTGGTAGCCACTGCAGCAACTGTGACAGGATTATCTCCTGAAATAACTTTGACTTCCACACCTTGAACATCAAAATATGAAAAGGTCTCGGCTGCATTTTCTCGAATTGGATTTTCTAATAAGATGAAGAGTAGGGGTTCTACTGTTTGAGTCAAATCACCTGTAAATGGCTGATCTTTTGATTCAGCAAAAACAAGAACCCTTGATCCACTTTCTGCATATTGTTGAAAATAGCTGCGATATTCTTCCAGCTTTTCTTTTAATACAAACTCTGGAGCACCTAAAATAAAATTGCCTTCTTTGAAAGAAATAGCACCAAACTTGGTCTTTGAACTAAACGGAAGGGTCTTCACTACGGTCCAAGCCTTTTCTACTACTTCTGAAGCAAAAAAGTCTCGAATTGCTGCAATCGTTTCATTCTCATCTGGACTTGCAGCGAGATATTGTTTAAGGGCTTCGCGTGAGGTATTTTCGTTTTGATGGACAGAAAAAATCTGTGTGACCTTCATCGTATTTTCCGTAATGGTTCCTGTTTTATCTACACACAAAACATCTACACGAGAAAGAGACTCAATTCCCTTCATGCTGTTTAATAAAACCTGCTGTCTTGCTAGACTAGCTGCTCCCAAAGCCAGCGCTAGAGTCATCAAAAGATAAAGCCCTTCTGGAATCATCCCAATAATAGCTCCTACCGTAGAGACAATACTAACTTGAAAACTTTCGTGATTGGTCACATAACTTTGGAAAAATAGAAGAAGCCCTAAAGGAATAATCAAAAATCCAATCACTTTAACCAGATTATTGACCGAACGTACCATTTCAGATTCTTCTTTTCCAGATACTTCCTTGGCTTTCAACGTTAGTTGATTGATGTAGGATTCATCGCCTACTTTTTCCAAGCGAGCATAGGCTTTGCCAGATACGACAAAACTGCCTGACATAACTGTATCACTTATTTGCTTTGCTATTTCATCCGCTTCTCCTGTCAACTGTGATTCATTGACTTTCAATTCACCTGATACAATCTTAGCATCTGCATAGATTTGGTCCCCTGCCGAGAAAAGAACGATATCATCTTGTACTAAATCTTTTGTCTCTAGTTGGATTTCTTTACCGTCTCGTACTGCAATCGCTGTGTAGTGATGAAGTAACTGCATGTTGCTCAATATTTTGCGCGCTCTAAGCTCTTGAACAATTCCAATCAAAGAATTGATAATAACAATAGGTAAAAAAAGTAAATTATTCCATGATTGTACAATAACTAGCAACATAGCAAGGACAAAAAATATAAAATTAAAATAAGTAAACACATTCGACTGAATGATTTGCCAAGTTGTTTTTTCCGTGCTAACTGTTACTTTATTGACTAAGCCTTTTTGAATTCGTTCTTCAACCTCTTGTTGGCTAAGCCCTGTGTATATCTGTTCTGACATATAGACTCCATTCACAAATCATATTAGTATTCTATCAAAAAAGTTATCCTTAGGTCATAGAAAAGTCATAAAACTGGAAAACATGAGATTTTTCATACCTTTTCTACAAAACTTTAAAATAGAACAGCTACAAAAAAATCCCAACAGAAATTTGTTGGGAAAGGATGTTACATTTTTTAAACCACACCTATTTAGTTTTAGTTATTCAATAAAACTTTTCTTGGCTTGGTGCCTTCTGCTGGACCGATGACACCCGCAGCTTCTAGCTCTTCCATGAGCCGAGTCGCACGATTAAACCCGACAGACAATCGACGTTGGAGCATTGAAGCACTCGCTTTTTGCGTCTCGATGACTAAAGCCTTGGCTTCTTCAAAGAGTGGATCTCCTTGTTCACTCTCACTACCTGAATCCATGTCATTCTCAGATACTTCGCCTGGGTCAAAATTATCATCATAATCTGCTTCGGCTTGATTCTTAACAAAAGTGACAATGCGCTCTACATCTTCATCGGAAATAAATGATCCTTGCAGACGGACAGGATGATTTTCATCAATCGGCTTAAAGAGCATATCCCCACGTCCCAAGAGTTTCTCGGCACCATTTTCATCTAGAATCGTTCGGCTATCAGTTCCGCTAGAGACAGCAAAAGCAATCCGCGAAGGAACATTGGCCTTGATGAGCCCAGAGATAACATCAACAGACGGTCGCTGAGTGGCTAAAATCATATGAATACCAGCTGCTCGAGCTTTTTGTCCCAAGCGAATAATGGCATCTTCCACTTCTTTGCTGGCTACCATCATAAGGTCTGCCAACTCATCCACAATGACCACAATCAAGGGAAGAGGAATTTGTTTATATTCTGGTTGACTGGCATTGTACTCGGCTACTTTGGCATTGTAACCTGTAATATTGCGAGCACCGACCTTAGAAAATAGCTCATAGCGATTTTCCATTTCATCTACCACTTTTTGCAAAGCTCGGCTCGCCTTGCGCGGATTAGTCACAACAGGGATCAGCAAGTGAGGAATATCATTATAGACAGACAATTCAACCATTTTTGGATCAACCATCATGAACTTGACTTCATCTGGTCGTGCTTTCATGAGAATACTAGCAATAATGCCGTTGACTGCAACGGATTTTCCAGAACCAGTCGAGCCTGCCACCAGCAAATGAGGCATCTTTGCCAAATCAAATGTCCGAACAGAGCCATTGACAGCTTTTCCTAAAGGAATTTCAAGTAATTTCTTGTCGTCTGTCTTAGACTGCTCCCAAAGCTCACGGAAAGTAACCGTCGCAATCTCGGAATTCGGAACTTCAATTCCGACTAAAGATTTGCCCGGAATAGGTGCCTCAATTCGCACATCTTTGGCAGCCAAAGCCAGAGCTAAATCGTCAGCCAGATTGGAAATGCGATTGACCCGCACTCCGACAGCTGGCTTGACCTCGTACTTAGTCACAGACGGTCCGATTTCAGCACGTTCAACGCTAGCACGAATGCCAAAACTAGCAAATGTTTCTTCCAAAATCTTGATATTTTCACGGACAATTTTCTTTTCTTTGGATTGATTTTTAGGCTTGTCTGGCGCAAACAAATTGATTGTTGGAAGTTTGTAATCTAAACTTTCTTTGGGTGTGAAATTAACCTCAACATCTTCATCTGTGTTATCTTGCTGCTCTTCTTTGTGTTGTTTCTCAGACAAACTCTCATCATAATCATAAATTTCTGGCTCTGCTTCTTCAAACTGAATCGGCGTATGAGCTAAGACCTTATCATCTAAAATTTCTCCCGTTTCAGAATCAATTTGTGGCTCGTCTTGCTCTACCTGAATAGCATTCATCGCTGCTTGCGCAGCTTTTTCTTCTTTTTCGATAAAACGTTGCTGACGCTTTGCTTCTCGCTTCTCACTCCAAGCATGATAGGTTTCACTTAATTTTTCAAAAATATCATAAATCGAATATGGACTGATGAGTAGCGCCCCTAGCAATATTAAGAGGAGTCCGATAAAGTAGGTGCCAATATTTGAAAATAAAAAGGCTATAGGAGTATAGAGTGTCGCTCCTAATAAACCGCCACCAGCAAAAGCACTGACTTTAACAGCTGTCAAATCCGTTAAAATCCGTGACAAGGTTGTACTTAGAACCTGTCCTTTTAAATTTAAAACATTTACAAAATAAGCTTGAAATATGAGTAGCAAGCCAATAAAAATACTGAAAAAGCCTGATTTATAGCCTTCATGCTTATTGACCCACTTAAAAAAGAAAAGATAAATGAGACTGGCTATAATAGCCATATAGGCTAAACTTCCTACTAACAATCGAATAAGGTTATATAGAGTGATTCCAACGGCACCCCATTTTAATGCTGCAAAAAGAAGCAAAAAAGCGATACCGAAAGTTGCAAGCATCCTCCGAATGGCTTTTTGCCGCTCCATTTCTGCTTTTGTAGGTCGTCTCGTTGTCCGACCTTTTTTACTATTTTTCTTACTTGCCATAAATTTTATTATACCACAAATTGAACACTAATCCAATGCAAGAAAAAAGCAGAAGCTCCATGCTTCCACTTTTGAAACAACATTGCTTACTTCCATATCACATCATCATTCCCATCATCTTCTGGCAAGACAAACCACAAAATCAAATAAGGGATTAGACCGATTCCATATACAAAAAATGCTACTCCCCAGATCAGTCGTACAATGGTAGGATCAATGTCAAAATAATTTGCTATACCTGCACAGACACCCGCAATTTTCTTATTTCGCACATCTCTTGTCAATCGTTTAGCCATTCTCTGTCCCTCCTTTATAAATCTATTATAACATAAATTTTTTACCATTAAATAAATATCATAAAGAATTTCCATGAACCAATTGTCAAACGTTCATCGTCAGCAAGATTAAAAAAGTTGCTGTTGCAGTTGACCCAAAATAAAGCGAGAAATTGGTCCAACAATCAGAAAATTCAAGGGAAAAGCTACAATAAAATTGGTCAACCAAGCTCCAAGGTAATTGGTTACTGAAAGCGGCACGCCGTTAAAAAGCATACCATAAAGAGACATCAGTGAAACCATAATCAGAACCATACCACCTGAAACAACGAGGATCTTCTGCCAAGGTTTATGGCGTTCTGTTAAAAATTTAAAAGCAACTCCCTTCACAACTGGTCCTGCCACAAGAAGGTCTAAGAGAAAAGCGGTAATCAATCTAGGAACATATCCCATTGCTAGATGAGCCCATGAAGATATCCTACAACGGACAGGTTCCAAATGCTCATTCCAAATACTATCATGCTACACATAAGGGCTGTAAAAAATAATAATTCCTTAAAATTCTTCGGCATAAAAACTCCATTTCTTTGTTGATAAACGCTATTTTAGCACAAAAAATTTTTTCTCGTAAGCGAATTTACAAAACTTTTCATAAGAAAATGTTTTCATACTCAAAACGATTGAGCTATCTTTACATCAAAAAGATAGCCCGATAGTGCCTTTCAGTTAGCAGAGACAACCTCTCAAAAGATTTGAAAAAGGCTTTTACTTATAGTAAAATGTGAATAGTTCAATATTCAGAAAGGAAATCTATGAAAAAATTACTTATCTTAGGACTGGCTGCTGGTTTATTTTTGACAGGTTGTACCAATTTACAAAGAGCTATCAGAGGAAATGACTATGTAGACTCAAGTCTTGCTTCCGAATCCAGCTCAAAAGCAGCTGAAAAACAAAAAGAAGAGCAAAAAGCTGCTTTGACCGATAAAAATGCTCATTTCCCACAGTTGTCTGACAAGGTCGCTGACGATGAAGCGGAAGTGAAAATAACCACAACTGAAGGTATTATCTCCTTGAAGCTCTTTCCAAAATATGCTCCACTTGCAGTTGAAAATTTCTTAACGCACGCTAAAGAAGGTTATTATAACGGCGTAACTTTCCACCGTGTCATTAAGGATTTCATGATTCAAACAGGAGATCCTAAAGGAGACGGGACTGGTGGTGAGTCCATTTGGAAAGGCAAAAACTCTAAGATCGACTCTGGAAGTGGCTTTAAAACAGAGATTTCGTCTTATCTCTACAATATCCGTGGTGCATTAGCCATGGCTCGTTCTTCCAATCCAAATTCCAACGGTAGTCAATTTTTCATCAACCAAAACACCAAGGACAGTTCTAATCAACTCTCTAACACAACTTATCCTGAAAAAATTATTGAAGCCTATAAAAAAGGTGGAAATCCAAGTTTAGACGGAAATTACACTGTCTTTGGGCAAGTCATTTCTGGCATGGATGTCGTGGATAAAATCGCTGCGATTGAGACAGGCGAAAACGACAAGCCCAAAAAAGAAATCAAAATCGAGAAAATTGAAGTCATTAAGGACTATACATTTAAGAAATAATCACAAAACGGAGTCTGGAGCAAAATATCCCAGACTCGTTTACTTTCTAGAATAAAACTCAATACGTAGTAGTTGAGAGGTCTCCTATGCGCTGATACTATCAGCTTTTGCAGCCCTACTCAACCTTGCGGGGGTGGGACGACAAAATCGATTTCTTACGAAATCCTGATTTTTTGTCCTACACCTCGTTTTCTTTATTCTTACGTTAATTGATTAAAATCCCAAATATGATCTACCCATCCTTCGTAGAAGTCGGGCTCATGGCAGACCATGAGAATACTGCCTTTGTACGCTTGGAGAGCGCGTTTGAGTTCATCTTTTGCATCCACATCAAGGTGATTCGTGGGCTCATCTAGCACTAAGACATTATTTTCTCGGTTCATAAGGAGACAAAGCCGAACCTTAGCCTGCTCGCCTCCTGAGAGAACCTGAATCTGGCTTTCAATATGCTTTGAGGTCAGACCGCAGCGAGCCAGAGCAGCACGAACTTCCGCTTGATTGAGTGACGGGAAAGCATCCCAAACAGCTTCCAGAGGAGTCTGGCGATTGCCACCTTCGACTTCCTGCTCGAAATAACCCAGCTCCAGATAGTCCCCACGCTCAACTTCCCCAGCGATTGGTGGTATAATCCCCAAGAGACTCTTCAAAAGAGTTGTTTTCCCAATTCCGTTTGCCCCGATGATAGCCACCTTCTGGTTGCGTTCAAAAGTCAGGTTAAGGGGCTGGGTTAGCGGACGGTCGTAACCAATCTGCAAGTTCTCAGCCTGAAAGATAAAGCGCCCTGGTGTGCGGGCAGGTTTGAAATCAAAAGATAGCTTTGGTTTCTCACTTTGCAGCTCAATAATGTCCATCTTATCCAGCTTTTTCTGGCGGGACATGGCCATATTACGGGTCGCCACACGGGCTTTATTGCGAGCTACAAAGTCCTTGAGGTCTGCAATTTCCTTCTGCTGACGCTCATAGGCGGCTTCCAACTGAGATTTCTTCATCTCATAGACTTCTAAGAATTGATAATAATCCCCAGAATAGCGGGTCAACTGCTGATTTTCCACATGGTAGACGATATTGATCACGTCATTCAAGAAAGGAATATCATGCGAGATTAGAACAAAGGCATTTTCATAGTTCTGTAGGTAACGCTTGAGCCAGTCAATGTGCTCAGCATCTAAATAGTTGGTTGGCTCGTCCAAGAGCAGGATATCCGGTTTTTCCAGAAGCAGCTTAGCCAAGAGAACCTTGGTCCGTTGCCCACCAGATAGCTCCGTTACATCGTTCTCCATGCCATAGTCCATGACACCCAGAGCCCGTGCAACTTCGTCAATCTTAGCATCTAGGGTATAGAAATCGCGACTCTCCAAGCGGTCCTGCAGCTCGCCCACTTCTTCCATCAGGGCATCAACATCGGCTCCTTCCTCAGCCATGCTCATATAGATTTCATTGATACGAGCCTCGGTCTTGAAAAGCTCGTCAAAGGCCGTGCGCAAGACATCGCGGACGGACTGGCCTTGCTCCAAAACAGCATGCTGGTCCAGGTAGCCAGCCGTCACATACTTGGACCACTCAACCTTACCTTCGTCCGGCAGCATTTTACCCGTCACAATACTCATAAAGGTTGATTTTCCCTCACCATTGGCACCGACCAAGCCGATATGCTCACCCTTAAGCAGGCGGAAAGATACATCCTCAAAAATAGCCCGGTCTCCGAAACCGTGGCTGAGATTTTTTACTTCTAAGATACTCATTTTTTCTCCTCTATCATTGATTGCAGTTCCTTGATTATACCATCAAAAGGGATTTTTTGGCAAGACAGAAGAAAAGGAAAAGCGAGCAACTTAAGTCTCGCTTGCTTGTTCTCAATTCGCATGATGCGTATGCTTGGTAATCCACTGGGTCAGTTTGATTTTCAGCCAAAAGCCATAAATACCACAGGTAACAATGGTCAATAGCCACCACTTAATCCAATTCCCAAAAAGCTGCATAGCGGTACCGTCAAAGTAAAGGCGGTGCCCGTCAATAACTGTATGTTTTATCTTCCAATTATACAGAATACACATGCCCCAAGGTGCACAAATTCCCAGCGTAAATACTGTAATCAAGGTAGCTAAAATCACATGACCGATGTAAGAAAAGAGACCACCATCAAAATAAGACTCTTTGTACATACTTTCTCCCCCTTTAAACCAACTCTTTCAGAAATTGAATCAGGGTCTCTGCAGAGCGTTTACCAGCTTCAAGAATGAATTCATCAAAAGTGACATTGGCATCATGACTTGCCGTATCGCTCATGGCGCGAATAACCATAAAAGGCAGGCCGATCGAATGTGTAGCTTGAGCAATAGCTGCGCCTTCCATCTCGACAGCCAGGACATCTGGGAAATGCTCCTTAATGCGATCAATCTTATCTTGACCAGCAACAAAGCTGTCACCTGTCGCAATCAAACCTACTCTGGCCTTTTGATGGGTCTTTTCCAAAATTTTCTTCATTTCAGCAACCAGATAGCGGCTCGCTTCAAAATAGAGTGGCTGCCGTGCCATCTGACCGTAATCATAGCCGAAGGCTGTTACGTCCACATCATGGTAGACCAGACGATCTGCGACCACCACGTCTCCGATAGCCAGACCTTCTGCCACTGCTCCAGCTGAGCCTGTGTTAATCACGGCTGTGACCTTGAAGTCATTGACCAAAACAGCCACACTCATAGCGGACATAACCTTGCCAATCCCGCTTTCGACCAACACCACTTCATGGTAGCCGATGGAACCCGTATGATAGACATGCCCTAAACGCAGGTGCTTCTTTGGATTTTCTAAATGCTCCAGCAAAATCTTCAGCTCTTCAGGCATGGCTGCGATAATTCCAATTTTCATATAATACCTCAAATCATCTGATGAAAAAGAAGCTTAGACAGGCTAGGCTTCCTTTTAAGTGCAATAGAGCTGGTTTTTAAGGCCACCAAATAATAGCAGCAATCAAACCAATCAGCAAGATAACCACCCAAAGGAGAATCTTATTGAGTTTGGCTTGAAAGAGGCTCCGCTTTTGGTTTTCAATCCGACGGCTCTTAGTCACGGTCGGATCAACCTCAATGTGCAGAGTCTCATCCGTAAACTCCTCTTGGTTTTGAGCAGTCTGATAGCCAAAACGACTCTGCTGAGACCGAGCTTCTTCATAACCAAAGCGGTTTTGAGGGCTTTGATAGCCAAACTGAGTATCCTGTCGGCTAGACTGCTGCGAGCTAAAGGAGCTTCTGCCAGTTGAAAGAATCTTGGTTTCCTCGTCATCCATGAGAGGCGGCCCCGAAATATCCTCACCGCGGTTAGCCCGCTCAATGATTTCATCTGTTAATAAAGCTTTTCCCATTGATCTACGTTCCTATT
>ERZ772926.1581-NODE-1581-length-10731-cov-4.012364_pt1 | contig 10731 bp, 10 predicted proteins | sample MGYA00511136_ERZ772926 | MGnify/ENA primary metagenome ERZ772926 (study PRJEB29015, sample SAMEA2737917) | human oral metagenome | biome: human oral; feature: human-associated habitat; material: dental | place: China | collected 2153 ... | reverse complement strand
GTGATAAAGTTCTGTGCGGAAAATAATATGTCGTAGATTGTTAATATCAATCTCACCTAATAACTTACGAGACTCATCGAGCACAGGAATATAATCATTGCGACTTGAACTGATAGCATGAATAAGTTTTCCCATCTCCATATCCGGTCCGACAGATGTAAAATCATGATCGATAATCTTATCCATACTCATCAAAGTGAGGATAGACTTATCTGTATGGTGTGTGAGAAGTTTACCTTGCTTTGCCAAACGTACAGCATATATACTATGATGCTCAAAGATATTTATCGTAAGATAAGAACTGATAGTCACGATAATCAATGGGATGAAGAGTTGATAACCGCCTGTTAGCTCGGCAATCAGGAAGATACCCGTCAAAGGTGCATGCATCACAGCCGACATCACAGCTGCCATACCATAGAGCGTAAAGTTCTTCTCTGGAATATAAACACCAAGTTGCTCCATATTCCAAAAACGAGCAAAGAAGAAACCACCAAAGCCACCGATAAACAAAGAAGGCGCAAAGGTTCCACCACAACCGCCTGCACCATTTGTTGCACTGGTTGCAAAGACCTTCGTCATGACAACTAAGCCCACATAAAGCAGTAAGAAATTTGACTTTTCAGCAAACATAGAACCACTCATGATTTGCATCCAGTCAGCCTCTGTCTTTCCTTCTATAAACAATCTCAAACTATCATAGCCCTCACCATAGAGAGAGGGAAAGAGGAAAATAAGTGGAGAAAGCACTAAGCCACCCACAAGTAGTTTCAGATAAGGCTTAGAAGAAAGTTTCCCATAACCATTCTCACACCATGACATTAAGCGCATGAAGTAGAGTGATACAAAACCGCAAGCAATACCTAACAAGATTGTCGGTGGAACGCGATCAAGTCCCCAAATGTTATCCATTTGGAAATGAAACATTGACGAACCACCTGTGAAGAAATAAGAGAAACACGTTGCCGTCACTGATGCAATCAATATCGGCAAAAGAGAAGCCATGGTCAAGTCGACCATCAACACTTCCAATGTAAATACCAATCCTGCTATTGGAGCCTTGAAAATACCAGATACAGCCGCCGTTGCACCACAACCCACAAGAAGCATGAGTGTGCGATTATCTAAATTAAAGATACGTCCGAGGTTACTACCAATAGCTGAACCCGTCAACACAATAGGTGCCTCTGCTCCTACCGAACCACCAAAACCAATCGTAATGGCAGAAGCAACGATAGACGACCAAGTATTATGACCTTTCAATCGAGATTGTTTCGTAGAAATAGCATAGAGGACACGTGTTATACCATGTGAAATATTATCACGTACAACATATTTAACAAACAAACTCGTTAGCCAAATACCCACGACAGGATAGATAAGATAAAGCCAGTTTATGGTTGTAACATGAAATCCAGAGGTCACCAACTCCTCTATCACCTTGATAATTACATGAAGAATATAGGCAGCCAAAGAAGCAAGAAAGCCAATCGCAAACGCTAATACTAAGACCAGTTCGCGATTAGAAACATGATTCTTTCGCCAATTATCAAGCCGAGATATAAGTCCCAGACTATCTGATACTTTCATCTATCCTCTAAACTATTTTCTTATAATTGTTACTTCGCCATCAGCAGCCAACTTGATAATGCTGGATGGTGTGTGTGGTTTGTGCTCCTGACGTCTTGACTGACAGACATAATCAACGCCATCAAGAATCTCTTGTGAGATGTCACAGTAATTTTGTGCAGCAGGTTCACCACTAACATTTGCCGATGTACTGACAATTGCTTTCTGGAATCGATAGCATAACTCGCGAGAAAATGCCTCCTTCGTAACACGAATACCAATAGAGCCATCCTCAGCTATCAGATTTGGTGCAAGATTTACAGCACCATCAAGAATCAACGTTGTAGGTTTCTCAACAGCCTCTATCAGCTGCCAAGCAACATCAGGCACGTTACGTACATAACGTTGAAGACGATTATCAGAATCGACCAAGCAGATAAGTGCCTTTGAATCGTCTCTACGTTTCAAAGCATAAACCTTTGCCACTGCCTCCGCATTGGTAGCATCACAACCTATACCCCAAACAGTATCGGTTGGGTAAAGGATAACACCACCTTGTCTCATCACCTCGATAGCTTTCTTGATATCGTCTTCCTGTTTCATCGTTTATTCTTGTATATTCTTTCTAAGTATTATTAGTAAACGCAAAGTTAGAGTAAAAAAACGAGAACACAAAACAAAAGTTATAAAAAGAAAGCGTATTAAAGGTGGGTTCTATTAATTATCTTTGTCTTATTTCAAGACTATCTTCGAGAGCAACTTGCTATTGAACGAAGAAGTTATGCGTACATAACGACAGAGTGAACTGGCTATTTGAGCCGAAGAGAGTCCGAAAGATTACAAAACATAATCCATGATTTAATGATTTGAGTTCGATCGTAATCAATAGAACCCACCTAAAAGATAGCAATGTTCTGTAAAAACTCACTGCACAAGTTGACAAATAGCCTCCGAATACATCTTTGTAATGAATCTCATTTCTCATCTTTAGTCAATGTATTGTTAGTCATTACCTGTGGTGTTGATGGAAAACACAAATGGTGTGGAGGGTTAACACCAATGGTGTGAATGGTAAACACCAATAGCATTGAGCACTAAACAACCTATATTAGGAGAAATCATAAAACGTAATAGGGACAAACAATCTTGCAAGTCATTCAATCTTCGTTATGAAGAGCGACTCACAAGGGCGTTTGTCCCTACTTTATAATCTATAAGTTTCAGATTCTATCCAGCATATATACAAACAAACTGTATGTATAAACCTATGTAAATCTTAAACTTTTTATCTTAACTTACAACTCCCAACCGATAGCTGAAGCACCAAGAACAGCAGCTGCAGCGTCGTCAAGTGAGCTGATCAAGAACTTAGGCTTATCTTTGAAGATTTCTAATGCATGCTCTTTGTAAGAACGTATGATAGGTTCCATCAATAAGTCGCCAGCTTTAGTCAGACCGCCGAAGAAGATAAACGCCTCTGGAGAAGAGAAAGTTGCGAAATCTGCACAAGCTTCACCCAGCATCTTACCAGTGAACTCGTAAACACGCTTAGCAAGTGCATCACCACGACCAGCCGCGATAGAAACATCCAAAGAAGTTATATTTTCTGACTTAATCTCACGCAACAAAGATTCTTCCTTGCTTTCCTTCAAAAACTCACGAGCAGTGCGTGCAACACCAGTAGCAGAGCAATAAGTCTCCAAGCAACCTCTACGACCACAACCACAAGTGCGACCCTTTCCATCACGTACCATTACGACATGACCCAACTCACCAGCAAAGCCATCAGAGCCATATACCATCTGACCGTTGATCACAATACCAGATCCTACGCCTGTACCGAGGGTAATCATGATAAAATCTTTCAAGCCACGTGCTACACCATACTGCATCTCGCCAATGGCTGCCGCATTTGCATCATTGGTAAGCCCAACAGGAATACCTAACTTCTTTGAAAACATGTCTCCCAATGGCACTACACCATCGTGACCCCACGAAAGGTTTGGTGCAAACTCTATCGTTCCACGATAGAAATTACCATTTGGTGCGCCAATACCCATAGCACGGAACTGGCTAATTCCACCGTATTTTACAACGAGAGGTCTTATTGCCTCTACACCTGCCTCTACAAAATCGTCAACAGTCTTATAAGCCTGTGTCTTTATAGAGTTTGTCGCAAGTACCTGACCACGTTGATCAACTACTCCAAACACAGCATTTGTTCCACCTAAGTCCAAGCCAATAACGAAAGGCTTATCCAATCCAGCAACAACTGGCTTCTGCTCTAATATATCCATGATATAATAAGTTTTTAGTTTAATATACTATGGGCAAAGTTATGAAAAAAGTGGTATTCTACAAAGTTTTGTTAGGTAAATTTGCTTATCTCATATTATTTTTGCAATTTTGCACCCAAAATAAGAGGCATGCAATTTCCCATTCAATTAGATATACTGGATTTCATTTTTAAGGGACTACTCATTGGTATTATTGCTTCAGCCCCCATGGGTCCAGTAGGAATATTATGTATACATCGAACCTTGAACAAGGGTCGTTGGTATGGTTTTATAACTGGTATCGGAGCAGCTGTAAGTGACACTATTTACGCACTCATCGTAGGGTTAGGAATGGGTTTCATTATGGGGCCTTTAGAAAACCCAACCTACAAACTTGGCATTCAGATTTCAGGTAGTATACTACTTTTATTATTCGGAATCTATAGTTTCAAATCCAACCCTATGAAGAAAGCTCATAAAAGTGGCAAAGAAAAGGGGACTCTTTTTCATAATGGCGTAACTGCTTTCTTAGTAACACTTTCCAACCCATTGATTATCTTCCTCTTTATTGCCTCATACGCACAGTTTGCATTTGTTCAGCCCGACCGACCATTAGAAATGATTATCGGTTTTGCATGTATTCCAGCTGGTGCATTACTCTGGTGGTATGGCTTATCATGGTTGATTGATAAGATCAGAGGTAAGTTTGATGATAATGGTATTCTTATTATAAATAAGGTTATAGGCTCTGTTGTCATCCTGTTCTCTATCATTATGCTTTTAGGAACAGTATTTAATCTCTATCATTTACCAACTATTGACAACTTGATGGACTAAGGATAACTTTCAAAGAAAGATTTTATGTTTGTTGCAAAGGAATTAAGAAAAAAAAGCATAGCAGAATATCTGCTTTATATGTGGCAGATTGAAGATACTATCCGTGCGTACGACTGTTCATTGACACGAATCCGTAAAGAATATATCGATCAGTTTCAGTATACAGAAGAACAAAAAGAGGAAGAGGAAGACTGGTTTGGTGACCTCGTACGAATGATGAATCAGGAAGGTTGTCGTGAAGGTGGACACTTACAGATAAACAAGATACTCATGCAGGACCTTACTGAACTGCACACACAGTTACTGCAATCTTCAAAGTTTCCTTTCTACTCTGCTGAATATTATCGTATTCTGCCTTTCATTGTTGAACTAAGAGGTAAGACAAAACGTACAGCAGACAAGATGGCACGTACAAATGATGAACGCTTAAAGAGTGTTGCTGCGCAGTTAGGAAAGAGTGAGATCGAAACTTGTTTCGACCTTCTTTATGGAGTGATGATGCTCCGCCTGCAGAAAAAGGAGATTACTCCCGAGACGACTCGTGCACTTAACGAGATAACAACCTTCATAGGTATGTTATCAGACTACTATATAAAGGACAAGACTGAAGGCTTAAACTTCGGCGAAGAATAACGGAGATTGCTTATGAATATTTTAGTTACTGGAGCTAACGGACAGCTTGGCAACGAGATACAGCTCGCATCTAAGCAGAGTAAAGACCACTATATCTTCACTGACGTGTGTGAGGGGTATACAAAGTTAGACATAACTAATTTGGAAGATATCCGCAAGATGGTACATGACAATCAGATAGAATGTATCATCAACTGCGCCGCATGGACTAATGTGGACAAAGCAGAAACAGCAGGCGAGATTGTTGAATTGCTTAATGCTGTTGCACCAGAAAACCTTGCCAAGGCAATGAAAGAAGTAGATGGCTTACTGGTTCATGTCAGCACAGACTATGTCTTTGGTGGCGACCCATATAACACTCCTTGTAAAGAAGACATGAAGGGTACTCCGACTGGTATTTACGGCCAAACAAAGCTACATGGTGAAGAGAAGATCCAGGCTACGGGTGTGGATCATATCATCTTTCGTACAGCATGGCTTTATAGTGAGTTCGGTCATAACTTCGTTAAGACAATGATAAATCTCACAGCAACAAAACCTCAATTGAAGGTTGTCTTTGACCAATGTGGTACCCCCACCTATGCAGGCGACTTAGCAGAGGTCATCTATGACATCATTGAGCATCGTAAGTATGAAGGTAACAGTGGTATCTATCACTTCTCTAACGAGGGTGTATGTAGCTGGTATGACTTCACGATAAAGATTGCAGAACTTGCAGGAAATAAGGACTGTGAGATCCTGCCTTGCCACAGTGACGAGTTCCCTTCACCAGTTAAACGCCCAGCCTATTCAGTCCTTGATAAGACAAAGATTAAAGAGACCTTCGGCATAAAGATTCCCTATTGGGTTGACTCGCTTAAGAAGTGTATGAAAGGCTTACAAGAACAAGATAAATAATAGGGACTTAAAAACAAGATTAGTCAGAAAGTGTTAAGACCTAACCTTTCTCAAAAATATAAAGAGGAATCTGTTAGCTGCACTTAAACAATAACAAACTATTCTTGTACTCCCAAAGATTATAAAACAAATGAATGAAATAGAACGCAGGCGAACGTTCGCCATTATCTCTCACCCAGATGCTGGTAAGACTACGCTGACGGAGAAGTTCCTTCTCTTTGGTGGTCAGATTCAGGTTGCTGGTGCGGTGAAGAGCAATAAGATACGCAAGACAGCTACATCCGACTGGATGGATATTGAGAAGCAGCGTGGTATCTCGGTATCAACATCTGTGATGGAGTTTGACTACGAAGGGTACAAGGTAAACATTCTCGACACTCCTGGTCACCAGGACTTTGCCGAAGATACTTATCGCACACTGACGGCTGTAGACTCTGCCATCATCGTTGTGGACTCTGCAAAGGGTGTAGAGGCACAGACACGTAAGCTGATGGAAGTGTGCCGTATGCGTAACACACCTGTTATCATCTTTATCAATAAGATGGACCGTGAGGGTCGTGATCCTTTTGAAGTATTGGATGAATTAGAAGAAGAACTTCAAATCAGCGTACGCCCTCTCTCATGGCCAATCGGTCAAGGGCAACGATTTAAGGGTGTATATAACATCTACGAACATCAGTTGAACCTCTTCACACCAAACAAACAGCGTGTGACAGAGAAAGTTGAGGTAGATATCAACTCCAACGAATTGGATGAACAAGTGGGTGCAGAGTTTGCAGAACAATTACGCAATGACCTCGAATTAGTTAATGGTGTTTATTCAGACTTTGAAGTTGAAGCTTACCGTCGTGCGGAGGTTGCACCCGTTTTCTTCGGTTCAGCATTGAACAACTTCGGTGTACAAGAGCTTCTTAACTGTTTCGTTCAGATAGCACCAAGCCCACGTTCTACCAAGGCAGAAGAACGTGTGGTGGAACCAACTGAGCCTAAGTTTACTGGTTTTATCTTCAAGATTACAGCCAATATCGACCCTAACCATCGCAGTTGTATCGCCTTCTGTAAGGTTTGTTCGGGTAAGTTCCAACGTAACCAGCCTTACCTCCATATTCGTAATGGTAAGACAATGCGCTTCTCCTCCCCTACTCAGTTCATGGCACAACGTAAGAGTACAGTAGAAGAGGCTTACCCTGGTGATATCGTTGGTTTGCCAGATAGCGGTGGCGTCTTTAAGATTGGCGACACACTGACAGAAGGAGAGATTCTTCACTTCCGTGGCTTACCAAGCTTCTCACCAGAGCTATTCAAATACATTGAGAACGACGACCCAATGAAGTCTAAGCAGTTCCAGAAAGGTATTGAACAGCTGATGAACGAAGGTGTGGCACAATCATTTGTCAACCAATTCAACAACCGTCGTATTGTAGGAACCGTTGGACAACTCCAGTTTGAGGTTATCCAGTACCGATTGGAACATGAGTACAATGCTAAGTGCCGTTGGGAACCAGTACACCTCTACAAAGCTTGTTGGATTGAAGCTGATGACGAGAAAGAATTAGAAAACTTCAAGAAACGTAAGTATCAATATATGGCAAAGGATATTGAGGGACGCGACGTCTTCCTCGCAGACTCTGGCTATGTGCTAAGTATGGCTCAACAAGACTTTGAGCATATCCGCTTCCACTTTACAAGTGAGTTCTAATCTAAGAATAAGACAAAATAAATGTGCCAAAGAACATATCGCTTCTTTGGTGCATTTTTATATGATTAAACGAATAACAAAAGCCTTTACTACTCGCTTATTCTAAACAAGTTATGCTATCACTTAATCCGCAAACTCCTCCAAATTATCTCTCTATCAACAAACTATATAGTTTCATCTTAGAAGAGACTATTTCCTTGCCCTAACCACTAACAGCTTCTACCTAATAAGTATATTGCATAGCAGTTGAGCATAACATCATTGGTATTCACCAAGCGCACCATGCGTGCTAAGCATTAACACCACCTGTGTTAAGCATCAACACCATATGTGCGGACACTCAACACATCGATTAAAGATTAGAAGACGCGTTCAAAAATGTCTCCATTTATATGATAAGAAACTAATGAGGCTCTATTCTATGGGAGAGATTAACCAAACAGCACTAATAAGCAGTTTACTTCTTGATAAACTTCTTACCGTTTTGTACAACTACACCCTTATAATCCTTACTTACACGCTGACCTGCAAGGTTATAGATAGGTGCATTCTCATTCACAGCACCGTTGCTAACTTCGTTAATACCTGTAGGATCATTCTTCAAAGTAACAGTAATCTTCTTAACATGTACTTGATGATCAGGAGTCTTGAACTCTACCGAATTTTTATCGCCAGTCCATGTTACGTTAACCTTGTCAGCAGATATTGTCAATCCTGCCATAGATGAATCGAAGCCATCACCTAAGAATGTCTTACCATCCTTTTGTTTATATGTATCACATATAAAGACAACATTGGTAATGTTTGCTGCAGACGAAGTGATTGTTGTTGTTGCATTCTTGTACAAGCGATAAGAAAATTTATCGTCTACCTTACCTGCACTGAGAGTGATAGTAACACCATCTTTCACAACGGTCAGACCAGTTCCCTTATCCTTTCCTGCCTCAAAGGTCACAGTCTTCTGTGCAAAAGATAAAGAACTAACTGCAACAAAAGCAAATCGTAGAATTTTGATAATTTTGTTTAATTAATAAAAAGATTTTATCACTATGCAAATTTAGACAAATATTATGATATATGCAATTATAATTCAATGTATAATTTTATATTTGTTCTTCTTGAAAGTACACGTACCTTGACAAATAGCTAAATGTGTGCGCTTACAATGTTAAATACTATTTTTTTTGTTGATAAAATTTGCTTTGTTCTATTATTTATTCTATATTTGCGAAGTGTTTTTCATTGATTTAGATATTTTGCTAAATCATTTTCGAGGTTGGTAGCTTCCTGCACCAACCTCTTTTTTGTATCCCTAACAATATAGAAAACAGAACACAGACTTGACATATTACAAATCTTTACGTACCTTTGTACCAAATTATTAAACTTAATTCTATGAAGATATCTAAACTCCTTCTCACGTTTTTAGTGGTCATTTTTCCATTTAGCTGTGGTAAAACGATTTTACCATCTGATGATGAACATAGGAAAGAAACAGAGAAACACTCCCCTAACCAATCACCTGATGACCATTCGCAAATCTATACAGTCGAAGAATTCATTAATGGAAACTTCGGTAATAATGAAGTTTGGGTACATGGTTATATCGTTGGTGCATGCAAACGAAGTATCAAACAGGCTGAATGGGAACCGCCTTTCACCTATGACGCTGCTATCCTGTTAGCTGACAGTCCTGAAGAAACTGACCCTGAAAATGTTATTTCCATTCAGATGGTCAACAAACAAATGAAAGAAGAGATTGCTTTGGACAGTAATCCCCAGAACTATGGCAAACATATTGCTTTCTTTGGTCTTAAGCAGAAATACTTAGGAATACCTGGAATGAAAAAGCACGTACAGGCAAGCGATTGGCTGGAAGAGTGAGTTTTTATATAAAAGATTTGCAGCAAAAAAGAAAATTGATTATATTTGCAATCCCAAATAGATATAAAATTAGAAAAGCCTATCGACATACTTCTACTTCATAAGAAAGAAAATTGAAAATGAAGAATCTGAATGAGATGACCGACGAGCAGTTGGCATTGTCATACATTGAAGGAAGCAACGATGCTTTCGATTTGTTGCTATCACGCAATCAATCGAAACTTTTTTCGTATATTCTGTTCGTTGTGCGTGATAGGGATGCTGCTGACGACTTATTTCAAGAGACATTCGTGAAGATTATCACGAAGTTGCAACAGGGAAGATACTCACCAACTGGCAAATTCTCTGCATGGATTATGCGCATTGCTCATAATGTTATTATGGATTGGTATCGTGCGCAGCGTGCCGACAAGGTGATTGATGCACCTAAGGACAACGATTTATCAAACGTTGGTGGCGATGACACTGTTATTGACAACATTGAGTGTCAATTCATTAACAGTCAGACACTCTCAGATGTAAAACGAATGATGAACCTTCTTCCTGCGACACAGCGTGAAGTTGTATTTATGCGTTTTTACCAAGAGATGTCTTTTAAAGAGATTGCTGAGACAACGGGTGTTAGCATTAACACCAGCCTTGGTCGTATGCGTTACGCCATATTCAACTTGCGAAGAATGGTTCGTGAACACAAAGTAAGTTTGCAATTAACATAAGAACAAATAGTTCTTTTCTCAACGATACAAAACGCCCTCACTTATCTGTTAACTATCACGTTAAGAACAAGTGAGGGTATCTTTTATACCTTATAATTATCTATGTAATTGTTTGAGTGAATGGATAGTTGCCTTAGGATCTGCAGCCTTAAAGACATAACTGCCACTAACAAGAATGTCGACACCAGCTTCAACCAAACGAGGAGCCGTGTCAGCCTGT
>ERZ772926.1579-NODE-1579-length-10733-cov-8.411219_pt1 | contig 10733 bp, 5 predicted proteins | sample MGYA00511136_ERZ772926 | MGnify/ENA primary metagenome ERZ772926 (study PRJEB29015, sample SAMEA2737917) | human oral metagenome | biome: human oral; feature: human-associated habitat; material: dental | place: China | collected 2153 ... | reverse complement strand
ACCTGTTTCCCAATCAGCTTCGTCCTACGGACTTGCTTCTTGGACAGGTCAGCAAGCGGTGGAAGGGGCGCCAGAGACTTGTATGACGTTCTTACGATAGAGAGTCATGGATCGCCCAAGGCGCCCCCACCGTCACGCTGTCGCGTGCCACCTCCCCCATTGTGATGGGGGAGGCTTGGAGAGCGGACGTTAGAACTTCCAGTTGAAGCCGGCGTTAAAGGTCACGCCGCGCTGTTTGCCCGCCCAGCCCTCGACGCTGAGGTCAGCGGTGGCGTTCTTGCCCATGGGGGCTTTCCAGCCGAGTTCGAGGCTGCCGGAGAATCCCTTGAGGGATGGTGAAGGCGTGGTATGGGTGAATCCTCTGCCATATACGGTGGCGCTTGAATCGCCGCCAAACTCGTACTGCATGGAGGCGCCAAGGATGAGGGAGCCGCTGCCCTGCGGGATCATCCAGCGTGCGCCCGTACGCAGGCGGTGGCTGTCGACGGCGTCGAACTCGTAGCGCTCACCCGTGGAGAGCGTTGCATCCGTGCCGTTCTGCCGCGTGTAGAAGTAGCGGACGTACAGCTCGCGCTCGTTGCCGCTCTGCTCCGTGACGCGCTGACCAAAGCCCAGATGTGCGCCGATGTAGTTCGTATCGGTATCATAGGAGGTCGGCGTGCCCGAAAGGACTGCCGAATAGTCCATGGACGAGCGTCCGAAGCGCAGGCTGCCCTCATAGAAGAGGCCGTCCTTCTGCTCCTGCCGGATGAAGCCGCCGACGCCGACGTAGCGTACGGTGCCGTCGCCGTGCGCATCGTTCACATAGCTGTCGTATGTGCCGCGTCCGTACTCGACGATGGGGCCAAAGAGGATGCGTTCATCGCCGCGCAGGACTTCGCGTGAGAAGCCGACGGCGAGGTTCATGCCCTTCATCTCGACGTGGGAACCCGTCTCATGCCGCATGGAGGAGCCGCCGATGGCCGCAAACGGGGCAAAGCCCTCGGCTGCCGCCGCCTCGACGGATGCACTCGTCATGCCGCCGCCCGTCATGAGGTCTGCACCTGCGCCGAGGAAGGCTGCCGCGCCTGCCATCGTCTCGACGACGGATTTGCGGTTATCCTCTGCCTGCCGCTTGAGGTCATCGGGTGTTGGGGTTGGCGTCGGTGTCGGTGTCGGCGTTGGCGTAGGTGTTGGTGTAGGTGTAGGTGTTGGTGTTGGTGTCGGTGGTGTGGGGGGCGTTGGCGGTGTCGGTGGTGTTGGCGGCGGTGTCGGTGGTGTCGGCGGCGTCGGCGGCGGTGTTGGCGGTTTCGGCGTTGGCTTATCGCCCTCGTCGATGGCGGAGCCGTCGGTCTTGACAATCAGCTCCTTATTATCCTCGGTGATGCCGATCTTCGCCGTGGTGACATCCGAGACGCCCTTCCAGACGGTCATGGTAGTCGTGCCGTCCTTTTGAATCTTCGCATTCTCTGTGTAGAGGAGGCGCAGGCGCTTCTCGGTCTCATCGCCGCGCAGATGCGCCGTGATGTCCGTGCCCGTGAGGTTGGTATTGCTCGTGGACGAGAGCCAGAGCATGGTGTCGTCCTTCGTCATGCCGGCGGGCAGCCAGAACTCGAGTTTTTGGAATCCATCGATGCTCTTTGCCTGGATGCCCTTGGTCTCCTTGACGACGAGCGCGTTGCCTGCGATGTTCTTCGTCGCGCCCACTGCCTTGTATCCATGGAGCTGCGCCGCAGAGAGGTTGGGCGTGCCCGTGATGACGATGCGGTTATCCTTGACGGTTGCGACGGAGCCGGCAGCACTGCCCGCGTTCGCTTCGCCGGCATAGATGCTGTGCTGATAGATGCCGCCGCTGATGTTCACAGTGTTCTCGTTTGCCGTCGCCTGTGCCGGCGCGCCGTCTGCGATGGCGTAGCCGCCGATGATCTCCGACGTAAATGTACCGTATGCGAGGTTCAGCGTGTTCTTGCTTGCCGTCGCCGTCGCAGCCGCCCCATCCGCGTTGGCATTAGCCCTGCCGCCGCGAATCTGCCCCCACGGAGCAGCGGCGGAGAGGGTGACGGTATTCTCTGATGCCGACGCAGTAACGGGGGCATCCTTGCCGATCGCCCCTACTGTGCCGCCGTACACAGCGCTTGCCGCCGTCAGCGTGCCGCCCTCTACGGTAATCCTGTTTTTGTCTGCTGCAGCCGCTGCGCCCGCGCGCTCTGCCTTGCCGGAGGCGGCGCCGCCGATGAGCTCCTGCACTGTGCCGGAGGCGTTCTTCAGCAGCAGCACATTTTCATGTGCCGCAGCGGATGCGGTCTTCCCTGCCGCTTTCGTAATGACCAAGGCATACCCCGTCTGGATGCTGGTGTCATCGAGCTTGGCATTCGTGAGGTTGACCGTGTTCTTCGTGAGGGCGGCGGTCGCTGCGCTCTTCGTTGTGATGAGTTCTGCCCAGCCGCCGTACAGCCTGTTCGCGAATGTACCGCCCGTGCCCGTGACGGCGTTCTCCGTGAGGGTTGCCGCCGCATCGCCCGCATTGTTCACTTTCAGGGAGGCAAGTGCGCCGTAGGCGTCCTTCACCGCGCCGCCCGTGCTCGTGACCGTGTTCTTCGCTATATGCGCCGTGAACGATGCGCCGTCCTCGGAGGAACTTTCCTGGGAGAGATAGGCGCCATACGCGCTGTTTTTCACCACGCCCTTTGCCTCGATGGTGGCGGTGTTCTCGGTCGCCGTGTATGTCGTCGCGCCGCCAAAGGCGTTCGTCGCCGTCATGCTCGCGCCGCTCATGGACTCCGCCGTGCCCTCCACGAGCCGCGCCGTGTTCCCCGTCGCCGTGAGCGCGGTATCGCCCGCCGCCGTGGCGCCGGGATCCCGCCGATAGTTGATGTATGCACCGCGGATGCTTTCCACGGCATTCGCCTTCGTCACGGTCGCTGCGTTCCGCTCGGCGATTACCGCCGCTGTGCCGTCTGTCTGACGGACAGAGGTGTCTATGCCATAGACACCATCGAGCTTCGTGCCGCTCCCCTCGGCGCTGTTCTCCCGGAAGGTCGCCGTGAGATCCGCCGCTGCCGTCGTATCAAGCTGCGCATAGCTGCCCGCAAGATTCGCGATCTCCTTGCCCGCCGCGCTCGCACGGTTCTTCTCTGCGAGGATCTCCGTCTTGCCGGCGTTCGCGTTTTGCGCGAAGATATGGCTGCCGTAGATTTTGTCCGCGCTGAGATCCGCCCCGCGCGCCGTGATGGTGTTCTCCTCGGCGGTGAGCTTCAGATTCCCCGCTGCATTTCGCGCCTCGATGCTGCTGCCGGCGAGGGCTGCGGAGCCAGCGCTCTCGACGTCCGTGAGTGCGGCGCTGTTCTTTGCTGCAGTCAGTTCTGCCGCGCCGAACGCCTTGAACAGACGCAAAAAGCCGCCGTAGGCGCTGCCCGCCTTGCCGTTCGTGAGCGTCAGCGTATTCTCCGCGAGCGTCCCCGTGACGGTACGCGTCGTCGCCGCCGTCTGCTCCAATGAGCCATAGGCGCCATCTACCTCTGCAGTGGTGCCATGTGTGCCAAGCACCTTGTTCTGCGTGACGGTGAGGCTGACATCGCCCGTCGTGCTGATCGCCGAGGCGTAGCCGCCGTAGCTATCCCCGTTCGTGACGGCGGCAGCGGCGAGGTTCAGCGTGTTGCCGGTGGCGATGGCGGCTGCCGTGCCCGGCGTGCCGGAGCCCGCACTATCTGTGCCTGCGTAGGAATTGCCGCCGTAGAGCGGCCCCATGAACGTGCCCGCATCTGCCGTGACTGTATTCCCCTCTGTCCGTGCGGTCGCCGCCGCATTCACGGCAGTGGCATAGGTATCCGCACCGTAGACCTCCTGCCATGGAGCAGCTGCGGAGAGGGTGACGGTGTTCGCCGTCGCCGCCGCTGTGACGGGGGCGTCGCTGCCGACCGCCTCTGTTTTTCCGCCGTAGACCTTGTTCGCCGCCGTCAGCGTACCGCCAAGGGCGGTGACGCTGTTTTTGTCTGCCGCAGCGGTCGCACCACCAAGGTCTGCCTCGACATAGGCGTTGCCGCCGATGAGATTCTGCGCTTTGCCGGAGGCGTTCTTCAGCAGCAGCACGTTTTCATTGGACGCAGCGGATGCGGTCTTCCCTGCCGCCCTTGTACGAGCAACGGCATGGCCCGCGCGGATGGAGGCGTTATCGAGCGCGGCATTCGTGAGATCGACCCTGTTCTTCGCGAGGGCGGCAGTTGCCGTGCCCGTCTCTGCGGAGAGGTCTGCCACACCGCCCCGCACGTCGCCCGCAAATGTGCCGCCCGTGCCCGTGACGGCGTTCTCCGTGAGTGTCGCCTGTACGTCCCCTGCATGGTCCGCATGCAGCGTCACGGATGCGCCCACCGCGTTCTTTACCGTGCCGCCCGTATTCGCGACCGTGTTCTTTGCGGCGGTCGCCGTGAACGACGCGCCGTCCGCAGAGTTGTTTTGCTGATTGATCTCTGCACCCGTGACGCTGCTTGTCACCACACCCTTTGCCGCGACGGTGACGGCGTTCTCGGTCGCCGTGTATGCTGCTGCGCCGCCAAAGGCGTTGTTGATGCGGATCTCGGTACCAAACAGTTTGGACAGCTTGCCCTCGTTGAGGTCTGCCTTGTTGCTCTTGGCGACGAGCGTCGTATCTCCCGCCGCCGTTGCAGCGCCGTCGCGCTCATAGACGAGCTTTGCTCCCGTGAAGCTGCCGCCGTCAGCGGTCAGCTTCGTCACGGTGACGGTGTTGCCCTCTGCGGTCACCTCTCCCGCGCCGTCTTTCTGCGTTGTCTTGGCAAGCGCACCGTACGCATCGTAGGCAGTGCCGCTCTGCACCTCTGCCGTATTCCCCGTGAGCTTTACCGTGAGGGCGGCATTCTCGGATGAGATGATGTCGGCATAGCTGCCGGCAAGGGTATCGGCATTTTTGCCCCGCATGAGGGCGCGGTTCGTCGTCACCGTGGTCTCTGTCGCGCCCGCATTGCTGTTCCGCAGCTTGACGTGGCTGCCATACATGTCATTGACATCGAGTGCCGCGCCATCTGCCGTGACCGTGTTCTCCTCCGCACGGATCTGCAGACTGCCCTTCGCATCGTGCGCCTCTATGTAGGAGCCGCGGAATGCGGAACTAGACCCGCGCTCACTCGCGGCGTTGGTGAGGACGACACTGTTCTTGGCTGCGTGCAGATCTGCCGCGCCGGCCGCCTTGCTCAGGGTCAGCCGACTGCCGTCCACCTGGTACGCCTTACCGCCTGTGAGCGTGACCGTATTCTCGGCAGCGGATGCCGTGATCGCCTGCCCTCCTGCCGCCGCAAGCTGGTCGAGCTTGCCATCGGCGCCGCATACCACCGACTTAGCGCTCGTGAGCGTCCCGTCGATGCTGTTCTTCTCCGTCGTCAGGCTGAGCTTGCCCGTCTCACTGCTTACGGATGCATCGCCGCCCGTGATGTAGACGGCCGTACCATCCGTCGGAAATGCCGCCGCACCGGCGAGATGCAGCTTGTTCTCGGAAGCGGTCGTCGTCGCCGTTCCCGCCTTTGTCACCGCATTCCCCCAGCCGACTACAATTTTCCTCTGGAACGTGCCCCCGTTCGCCCATAGCTCGTTGCCGCTCGCCGTCGCCGTGGCAGTACCGGTCGCGTCGTCGTTCGTCGCCGACGTCTTGCCGCCGAAGACGGTCTCCTTGAAGGTGCCGCCTGCGATGGTGAGCTGATTCGCATTTGCCGCAGTGGTGACGGCAGCGGCTTTTTTTGCCCTGAGAGTGTTGTATCCGCCTGCACTGTCCTTCTTGAACGTGGCGGAGCCCGCCGCGATCGTGACGATGTTCCCGTTCGTCTCTGCCGTGCTCAGCGGAACATGCGTGCCGCCTGCCTGCTGCTCTGCAAAGGCATAGCCGCCGTAGAATTTGTCTGCGCCCGCCTTTGCGGTCAGGTGGTTCTCATTTGCCTGCAGGGAGATGGATGTCTTGGTCGGGCGCGCATACACATATCCGCCGTAGAGTTCCGCGACAGTACCGCCCGTGGTGAAGGTGAGGCTGTTCCGCAGCGCCTTCGCCTCGCTGCGTGCATCCGTTTCTGTCACAGCCTTGCCGCCGTAGAGGAACGTCTCTGTGGTAAAGCTGCCGCCCGTGATGGACGCCGTGCTGTCCGTCACCGCTGCCGTGCTGTTGACGCTCTTGGTCTGTGCATAGGCTGCACCGCCCGCAACGGTGATCTCACCGCCCTCGGGCACGTTGTAGGTGCCGCCCTCGATGGTGACCTTGCTGTGCGCGACCTCTGCCACGCCCCGCGTCGCGCCGCCGCCGTCGCCCTCCTGGGACATGGCGAGACCGCCGATGATGCCCCACTGAGGCTCAGGTGTGGTGCTGTCGAGCTTGAATGTGCAGTTCTTGATGGCGACCTCCGCGCCGGAGATCTTTGCGGTGCCGCCATGCTCCAGCCATGCGTATGCGCCGATGGCGCCGCCGATCGTGCCGCTGTTCACGGTCGCCTTGCCGCCCGCGTTCGTGCCCGTGAACTGGATCGTGCCGTCGGTCGCGCTGACCTTCCTCCACGCGCCTGCGACGAACGTGGGGCGGTGGTAGCTGCCCGCGAGATAGTAGATCTCGGGCGATGCCCCACCGCCGTTCGTGCCGACGGTGATGGTCGCCGCCGTGCCGTCCGTGCTGCCCGCGATGCCTTGGGACGCCACGGTATCCGTCGTGACCGTGCTCATGACGGTGGGATCGGCAAGGGCGTGCGGCATGCCGCCGAGCGTGAATGCACCCGCCGCGAGCGCGGCGAGGATGCGCGGGGCAAGTGTCCGTGATGGGGGACGCTTGCTGCGCTGAGAATGATGTTTCATGATGATCGACTCCTTTCAAGATAAATACATCCGATGTGGGTGCCTTGAATCATGCCGATTCTTCCTCTCTTAATTCTCACTGTAGCATATTTCTGAAAAAAGCGTACTGTCACAAATAACAGGGTTCAAACGTCCTGATTTTGCGGAAAACCCAGTGTTTTCAAGGGTTTACGGGTATCATAGAGAAAAATTTATTTACGGCTTCTTTTATGGCAAAATCGTGAAAACAAGATTTGGTTATTTGTAAATGAATGAGAATGAGGCGTAATGTGTGCAGAAAAAACACTGTTTTTTCAAATGAAATATGGATATAATAGGGAAGGACTTTTTTGCGAAGGAGGAGCGATGATGCTGCGGCTGCTGGTATTTTGTCTGTTGTTCCTGCTGCCTGTGCGCGTTCTGGCTGCACCCGCTGATCTGCCGTCGCGCTGCTTCGTGTGTGCGGCGGCATCGGAGGCGGCGTACAGCGGGGAGCTGCCGGAACTCCTGCGTGCGCGTCTCGCGGCGGCGGGCTGGCAGATCGCCTCGTATGAGACGGAGGGGCGGCGCGGTACGGTCGGGCGGTTCTTCCATATGGTGCGGACGGATGAGGATGGCACTGAGACGCATCTGATCGCCTTTCCGGGGACGGAGCGCGGGAGCGATGTATGGACGGATCTGCGGCTCGGGCGTGCCGCGTTCGGCGGGGACAGTCCTGCGGAGTTCCTTGCTGTGCGCGATATGCGTGTGACGGAGCGCAGCGAGACGCCGCTCGTCCACCGTGGCTTCCTCGACTACACGCAGGCGGCACTCTTTACGGATGTGCTGCCGGCGTATGGGAATCGGACGGCAGGGGAGGTGTTGGCGGCGGAGCTGCGTGCACATCCCTCGATGCGGATCTATCTGACGGGGCACAGCCTCGGCGGGGCGGCGGCAGTTCTCACGGCGGCGCGGCTCTCGGATCTGGGGGTCGCACCTGAGCAGCTCGTTGTGACGACGTTCGGTGCCCCTGCGGTCGGGAATGCGGCGTTTGTGCGTCGCTATGAGGGGCGGTTTACGCTGCACCGTGTGGTGATGAGCGGCGATCCGATGAAGGATGTGCTTGCCGCGCCGCTTGGTTTTCAGCAGTTCGGGGAGCGTGTCCCGTGGTCGCCCGCGCGGAGCGTGGCGAAGTTCCCGCACGCGATGATTGTCTATGTGGATGCGGCGATTCGGCAGGTCTACGATGCGTACGGCGGGGACAATGCGTTTCTCTTTCTGATGGGGCTGCCGAACCGCACGGAGGGACGGACGCTCTACGTCCTGCCGATTGAGACGGAGCTGGACGATACGCTCGCGGAGGATGCGCCCTATATGATGGCGGTGCTGCGTGATGCGCTCCATGTGCAGAATGCGTCGGTTGTGTTCGCGGCGGGCGGTGGTGGGCTCTCGGCGGATGGGCTGCTCAGCGGGCTCAGCAGTCACCTCGCGGCGGCACGCGCAGCGGGGGCGGAGCAGATGGTCGCCTATCGGATTGCAGGGGCGAAGATCCGCGATGCACGCGAGACGTATCGTCTGACGCTGGAGCGTGCGGTGTATGATAGGGACGGCAATCTGCTTGCCGCAGGTTCACGCTCGGCGCGAACAGGGGCACTCACACCGATTGAGACGGTGTTGTATCTGTTTGCGCAGGATTAGGGGCGCCCCTATCGTCACACCGTGGACTGTGAAAGCCTCCCCCGTTGCTGACCTGTCCAAGAAGCAAGTCCGAAAGGACGCAGCTGATTGGGCAACAGGTCGTATGGGAAAACGTCCCAAGAACACAAGCGTTAGCGAAGTGTGATTGGTTGACGTTGACCGCTCGGCACGGGGGAGGGGGACCATGCGCAGCATGGTGGAAGGGGCGCCTTGGCCGATGGAGGATCACTGACTTCATGCGTGACTACAAGACAAAAACAAAGCAGTATGCGAAAGAACTGCGGCAACACATGACACCCGAAGAACACCGTCTCTGGTACGATTTTCTGTCACAGAATTCTTGTCATTTTCGTCGTCAGCAGCCCATCGGAAAATATATTGTAGATTTCTATGCGGTTTCACTGCGCCTTGCTGTTGAGGTGGACGGAAGTCAGCATTTCGAGGAAGAAGTGCGGCTCTATGATGATGCGCGGACGAAATTTTTGAGGGAGCACGATATTCGCCTGCTCCGCTTTACGAATGAACAAATTCAAAGAAAAATTTCCGATGTCTGTGCGGCGGTTGAACGGGCGATTGCCGATATTCAATTAGGGGATGATGTGTGCGGGGCAGAAGAGGATGGGCACGTGTATTGATGTCAGATTGTTGCAAGAGTCATAGGCTACTCTATCGGCAGAGAGTCGAATGAGCGAGAGGCGCCCCTATCGGCTCGCGTTGCTCGCCACTTCCCCCGCATCGGCGGGGGAAGCTAAAAGAGTGGGATGGGCGCCGTGGACGGCTCAAGCGAAATGAGCTTCAAAAGGGAAGGATGAAATTATGCTCGTGGAGGATCTTTGGCGGCTGTTCGATATCATCGGCACGCTCGCATTTGCAGTGTCGGGGGCACTGGTCGGCATCTCGCGTCGTATGGACATCTTCGGGATCTCGGTGCTGGCTTTGGCGACGGCGGTCGGTGGCGGTATGGTGCGTGATGTGCTCGTCGGCATCACGCCGCCGATGACGCTGCGTGATACGACGAATTTCTTGCTCTCGGTGGGCGTGGCACTCCTGACCTCGTTTTTCTATCAGTGGACAGCACTGCATCGCATGCGCCGCCAGCGTCTTCTCACGATCTTCAATGTGTCGGATACGATCGGGCTTGCCGCATTTACAATCACGGGTGCACTGACGGGGGTACGCGTGGGCGGTGACGACAGCTATGTGCTGCCGATCCTGCTCGCGACGACGACGGCGGTCGGCGGCGGTATGATCCGCGATGTGCTCGCCCAGCGGATGCCCGTAGTGCTCTATGCCGAGGTCTATGCGGCGGCATCGCTCGTGGGGGCGTTTGTGTTCTGTGCGCTGCGCTTTACGCTCGGGGTGGAGGCGGACTCGTGGCTCGCGTTCCTGCTCGTACTCGCGATCCGCTTTGCGGCACTTCACTGGAACTGGAGTCTCTATCACCCGCGCCCGCCGAAGCGGCATCGTGACCCCTCGCCGCAGGGCGAAGAATGACATAAAAAATCCCCGCACGCCGGAAATATCCGATGTGCGGGGATTCTTACTGCATGTGCAGTTTTTAGCAGTGATGGTGATCGACGCCGACCATGACGGACGTTGCCTTGATGACGGCATACGCCTCCTTGCCGACCTCGAGACCGAGCTCCTCGATTGCGCCCATGCTGATGGTGGATGTGATGACGTCGCCGCCCTTGAGCTCGATGCGGACGATGCCGTTGACCGCCCCCTTCTCGATGGAGACGACTTTGCCCTTGAGCTGATTTCTTGCACTAAGTTTCATATAGTTTCCTCCTTTTTTGATAGTCCCCGCATTATAACATAAAAACACCGTATTGTTTATGATCTTTATCATAGCAATACGGTGTTTTGTGTATTTATTTTTGCTCAGCGGATAAAGACGACGTTCGTCGCGTCAAGGAAGCCGCTTGCGCCGTTCTCAATGAGGACGCGGCGTGCATCCTCGGCAGAGAGGACGGGGTTCGCATTGCCGTCCACGCGAACGGCGCGGACGACGAGCGGGTTCCGTCCGGCACGCGTGGCATCCGCTTCACTGCGAACGTAGCCTGCCATACCGTTTGCGACGACTTTGTCGCTGTCAAGGTTCTTGTAGCCGTAAATGGGGCGGCCGTTCTCTGTCTTGATGACAGGGCTCATGACGGGGCGCAGGCCCATGCCGCGGCAGTCGACGATGAGTCCCGTGTAGCCGCCGATGGCGCGTCCGCCCGGCGCACTCGCGGCAGAGCTGGTGGAGGGGGAGCGGC
>ERZ772926.1576-NODE-1576-length-10742-cov-6.159259_pt1 | contig 10742 bp, 6 predicted proteins | sample MGYA00511136_ERZ772926 | MGnify/ENA primary metagenome ERZ772926 (study PRJEB29015, sample SAMEA2737917) | human oral metagenome | biome: human oral; feature: human-associated habitat; material: dental | place: China | collected 2153 ... | reverse complement strand
AAATTCCTGGTATTACTAATGCAGAGTTTCTACGTGCAGCTATGAATGCTGGCAAGGAAGAAGAGGAAAAAATCTCTGTCCGCGACTTTATCATGAAGCTGGATGAAAAGATGGAACTGCTCAACATGAAAGAAGAAATGGCTGAGCGTTATCTTAATGAAGGTTTCTCCGGTGGTGAAAAGAAGCGCAATGAAATCCTGCAGTTGCTCATGCTTGAGCCGACTTTTGCACTCTTGGATGAGATTGACTCAGGTCTGGATATCGATGCTCTTAAGGTTGTGTCCAAAGGGGTTAATGCTATGCGCGGTGAAGGCTTTGGTGCTATGATTATCACCCACTACCAACGCCTGCTCAACTATATCACTCCAGATGTGGTTCATGTCATGATGGATGGTAAAGTCGTTCTTTCTGGCGGTCCAGAATTGGCAGTCCGCTTGGAGAAAGAAGGCTATGCTAAATTGGCTGAAGAGTTGGGCTTCACCTATACCGAAGAAGCCTAGTCAAACATTCTTTTGACTTTGATAAAAGATAGGAGAATGACATGACTAAAGAATTGATTCAAGAATTTTCACAGCTACATGCAGAGCCAGACTGGCTCTTTCAACTGCGCCAGCAGGCCTTTGATAAAATTGACCAGTTAGAGTTACCGCGTATTGAGCGGGTTAAATTTCACCGCTGGAATCTAGGTGACGGCCATATTTCAGAGAGTGAGCCGCTGACAAGTGTTCCAGACTTTACAGCCCTAGACGACAATCTCAAACTTGTTCAGTTGGGAACTCAGACTGTTCTGGAGCAATTGCCGGCTGACTTGGCAGCCCAAGGTGTGGTCTTCACTGATTTCCACACAGCTTTGGAAGAAATTCCAGAGCATGTAGAGAAGCATTTTATGTCTGCAGTCAAGTATGACGAGGACAAATTGGCGGCTTACCACACTGCCTATTTCAACAGTGGTGCAGTTCTTTATGTGCCGGACAATGTTGAGATTGATCAGCCGATTGAAGGAATTTTTTATCAGGACAGCGAAAGCGATGTTCCTTTTAACAAGCATATTTTGATTATCGCAGGCAAGCATTCCAAGGTTAACTACTTGGAACGCTTGGAAACTTACGGTGAGGGCTCTGTTCCAGTAACAGCCAATATCACTGTCGAAGTTATTGCTCAAGCTGGTGCTCAGATTAAGTTTTCAGCTATTGATCGTTTGGGCGAAAATGTAACGGCTTATATCAGCCGTCGCGGTAAGCTGGACAACGATGCCATGATTGACTGGGCTATCGGCGTTATGAACGAAGGCAATGTCGTGGCTGACTTTGATAGCGACCTCTATGGCAAGGGCAGCCATGCGGATATGAAAGTGGTGGCTCTCTCAAGCGGTAAGCAGGTTCAGGGAATTGACACCCGCGTAACTAACTATGGCTGCAACTCTATCGGAAATATCCTGCAGCACGGGGTTATCCTGGAAAAAGGAACCTTGACCTTCAATGGTATCGGACATATTATCAAAGGTGCTAAGGGAGCAGATGCCCAGCAGGAAAGCCGGGTTCTCATGCTGTCTGATCAAGCGCGATCAGATGCTAATCCCATCCTCTTGATCGATGAGAACGATGTGACAGCTGGTCACGCGGCCTCTATCGGTCAGGTAGATCCAGAAGATATGTACTACCTCATGAGTCGGGGGCTTGATAAGGCGACAGCAGAGCGCTTGGTCGTGCGTGGCTTCTTAGGCTCAGTGATTGTGGAAATCCCTGTCAAGGAAGTCCGTGATGAAATGATTGAAAATATCGATATTATTCTCGCAAAAAGATAAAAAGTTGGGCCTTGTCCCGTGTAAGTAGATAGGAGTCTTCATGTCTGGATTTAATGCAGAAGCAATCAAGCAAGATTTTCCCATTTTGGACCAAATTGTCAATGATGAGCCTTTGGTTTATTTGGACAATGCGGCGACAACCCAGAAACCCAAGCAGGTGCTGGCAGCTATTGAAAACTACTATCTTAGAGACAATGCCAATGTCCACCGCGGTGTGCATACGCTAGCCGAGCGGGCGACAGCAGCCTATGAAGCAGCCAGGGAAAGAGTTCGTTCTTTTATCAATGCATTCTCTAGCAGAGAAGTCCTATTTACACGAGGAACCACGACGAGTCTCAATTGGGTGGCTCAGTTTGCGGCTGAAAGGCTGCAGCCTGGTGATGAAGTGATGATTTCTATCATGGAGCACCATTCCAATGTCATTCCCTGGCAGGAAGCTTGTAGGAAGACCGGAGCCAAGTTGGTCTATGTCTATCTCAAGGATGGTGCGCTGGATATGGATGATTTCCGTGCCAAGCTCAATGAGCGGACCAAGTTTGTCTCTCTGGCTCATGCTTCCAATGTCCTCGGTGTCATCAATCCCATCAAGGAGATTGCCCAGCTGGTTCATCAGCAAGGAGCGCTTTTGGTGGTAGATGGGGCTCAATCCATTCCGCACATGAAGATTGATGTACAGGATTTGGATGTAGACTTCTTCGCCTTTTCGGGGCATAAGATGGCAGGTCCAACTGGTATCGGGGTTCTCTATGGCAAGGAAAAACTGCTAGAGCAGATATCGCCAGTCGAGTTTGGCGGTGAAATGATTGATTTTGTCTATGAGCAGGAAGCGACTTGGAAGGAGCTTCCGTGGAAGTTTGAGGCCGGAACGCCAAATATGGCAGGAGCAATCGGTCTTGCGGCGGCCATTGAATATTTGGAAGACTTGGGCATGGATGCCATTGCTCAGCATGAGCAGGACCTGATTGCCTATGTATTTCCTAAGTTGCAGGCTGTGGAAGGCTTGACCATTTATGGCTCTCAGGATTTGGCCCAGCGCTCAGGCGTGATTGCCTTTAACCTGGATGGTCTCCATCCGCATGATGTCGCGACAGCTCTGGACTACGAAGGAGTGGCTGTTCGGGCGGGTCACCATTGTGCCCAGCCTTTGCTCACCTATCTACAGGTGCCAGCGACTGTGCGTGCCAGCTTTTATATCTACAATACCTATGCAGATTGTGACAAGCTGGTAGATGCTTTAGAAAAGACAAAGGAGTTTTTCAATGGCGCTTTCTAAGTTAGACAGTCTTTACAAGGCGGTTGTGACCGACCACTCGGCTCACCCCCATCATCATGGGAAACTAGAAGATGTGGAGCAGGTAGTCCTCAATAACCCGACCTGTGGCGATGTTATCAGCCTGTCTGTGAAGTTTAATGATAAAGATGAGATTGAGGATATTGCCTTTGTAAATTCTGGCTGTACCATTTCAACGGCTTCGGCCAGCATGATGACGGATGCGGTTCTGGGCAAGACAAAAGAGCAGGCGCTGGAATTAGCAGAAGTCTTCTCGCAGATGGTTCAGGGCCAAGAAGACAGTCGCCAGAAAGAATTGGGAGATGGAGCCTTTTTAGCAGGCGTTGCCAAATTCCCGCAGCGGATTAAGTGTGCGACCTTGGGTTGGAATGCCCTCAAGCGAGCAATTGAAGAAGATAAAAAGTAAGAATGTGAAAGGAAATTATGTCAGAAGAAAGAGTAGAACCAAAACCGATTGATCTCGGTGAGTACAAATTTGGTTTCCATGACGATGTTGAGCCTGTTATCTCGACAGGAAAAGGGCTGAATGAAGCGGTCATTCGTGAGCTTTCTGCAGCCAAGGATGAACCAGAATGGATGCTAGATTTTCGTTTGAAGTCTTATGAGACCTTCAAGAAAATACCGATGCAGACTTGGGGACCAGACTTGTCCGAGATTGATTTTGACGACTTGATTTATTACCAAAAGGCCTCTGATAAGCCGGCTAGAAGCTGGGATGATGTACCTGAGAAGATCAAGGAAACTTTTGAGCGGATTGGGATTCCAGAAGCGGAGAGAGCCTACCTGGCTGGTGCGGCTGCCCAATATGAATCAGAAGTAGTTTATCACAATATGAAGGAAGAATTCCAAAAGCTGGGGATTGTCTTTACAGATACGGACTCGGCTCTCAAGGAATACCCAGATTTGTTTAAACAATACTTTGCTAAGTTGGTGCCGCCGACAGATAATAAGTTGGCAGCCCTTAACTCAGCGGTTTGGTCTGGTGGGACCTTTATCTATGTACCAAAAGGTGTCAAGGTTGATATTCCGCTCCAGACCTACTTCCGTATCAACAATGAAAACACAGGTCAGTTTGAGCGGACTTTGATTATCGTTGATGAAGGAGCAAGTGTCCATTATGTAGAAGGATGTACAGCACCAACTTATTCAAGTAACAGCTTGCATGCTGCTATTGTCGAAATTTTTGCCCTCGATGGTGCCTATATGCGCTACACTACTATTCAAAACTGGTCCGACAATGTCTACAATCTCGTGACTAAGCGGGCGCGGGCCATGAAAGATGCGACTGTTGAGTGGATTGACGGGAACCTTGGTGCAAAAACGACCATGAAATATCCGTCTGTCTATCTGGATGGACCTGGAGCACGTGGTACCATGCTTTCTATCGCCTTTGCCAATGCTGGCCAACACCAGGATACAGGGGCTAAGATGATTCACAATGCGCCACACACTAGCTCGTCTATTGTGTCTAAGTCCATTGCCAAGGGCGGAGGTAAGGTAGACTACCGTGGTCAAGTGACCTTTGCTCGCAATTCTAAGAAATCTGTCAGCCATATTGAGTGTGATACCATTATCATGGATGACTTGTCTGCCTCAGATACCATTCCCTTTAATGAAATTCATAACTCTCAGGTAGCCCTGGAGCACGAGGCCAAGGTTTCTAAGATTTCAGAAGAGCAGCTCTACTATCTCATGAGCCGTGGCTTGTCTGAATCCGAAGCGACCGAAATGATTGTCATGGGCTTTGTCGAGCCATTCACCAAAGAACTGCCTATGGAATATGCTGTTGAGCTTAACCGCCTTATCAGCTATGAAATGGAAGGATCAGTTGGTTAAAAAGGTCGAGGAACCTTTTAAATCGATAGCCGGATACTCGTATTGCGAGTTAATCTTCAAAGATATTTTCTAGTTTGCGTTAAACATCCATAAACTATATAAATAACCGCGAATCATTTGACTCGCGGTTGTTCTTTATAATTTTTCGTTTACGAAACGGACAAAGTCATTCCACCAGACTTTAAAAAAGATGGCTTTCTCAACTTTTTTTCCTGTTACCATCGAGATGGAGGGTTGTTTATTTTCTAAATAGCCTTGTCCGATAGGCTCAGGGTCTATATAGGTCAATGTACCAATCTCAGTGCCCTTTTTCATAGGTGCTTGAAACTCTGGGTGTTCAGCAGAAAATTTCAGTTTTGCTTCAGCTTGGTTACCGATTCGCTCTATAATAACGAAGTCCTCGCTTGCGACGGCAACCTCAGTATTCTGCTTTCCATCCTTTATGTTTACTTGGGAACTCTTATAAGCTTCTCCCTTTTGCACAAGCACGGTTTGGACGAAATTTTGAGAGACGTAACTCATCAGGCTGGAAGTAAGGCTGAATCGTATATAGGGATCATTGGCTTCCTGTTCAACCCCTAAAACAACTGTAATGAGTCGAACCCCTTTTTCTGTAGTGGTAGCTACAAATGAAGCCCCACCCTTTTTAGAACCTCCTGTTTTTAACCCATCTACTCCAGAGCGAAAACTAGGCAGCCCTTCAAGCATAAGATTGTAATTTCCCAGCTCAATTCCTGCAAAATTTCCTTTAGGTTTAGAGGTGATATCAATAATTTGAGGATAGTCTTTTAGTAGATGATAGGCAATGACAGCAAGAGCATAGGCGCTGAATTTATTTTCGGTGTCTTTGTCTTTTTTTGTTTTTGAATTTTTTTCACTTGCTTCAGTTGCTTCGGTTGAATCAGCTGATTCAGTTGATTCTTCTGTGCTGTGTTCATCAATTGTTCCGTCCAGCAATCGGGTATCGGTGCCTGTCGCATTTAAAATGGTAGCATCGGTGATCTTCCATTCTTTTAGTTTGTCTTTCATCATTTTGACAAAGTTTTCTTCACTTCCAGCAACTTTTTCTGCTAAAGCGATTGTAGCACTGTTGGCACTGACTAGCAGGGAGGCTTCCAGCAATTCCTCGACTGTGTAGCGGCGGGCCTCAAGAGGTAGATTCGTAATATAGGAATTTGCTGTCAGATTATAGGCATAATCGGAAATATCGACATCAGTATCAAGGCTTAATTTCCCTTCTGAAATCGCTTCGTAAACTAAATAAGCTGTCAAAAGGTGAGTAATTGATCCGACTTCGATTGGAGTTGTCGAGTTTTTTTCATATAATATTTTTCCAGAGGAAGCGTCAACAGCGATGGCACTCTTAGCAGCAAGGTCATACTCATCTGCTTTAACAGTTGCCACTCCCATGCCAATGATTAGGAATAAAATCAATAATAATTTTTTCATTTCTTTCCCCTAACGTAAGATTAATTCCATTGTATCATAAAAAATGCTCTTGTATGAGAAATGATTTTTAAAAAGATTGCGACGATTTATTATTTATGAAACAAATCGTATTTTTATAAAAGAAGACGAGAAATTCAAATTTTTTTCTAACAATCTCTTGATTTCAACTCTAAAAAGGCTTGATAGGAAAAATAAATTTGCTAATTCCCTAGATTACTCTTTGTTTTTGTTTGAAAATAATGTATAATAATACAAAATACTTGAGAAGGAGATTTGCTCATGAAAAAATCTAAATGGTTGGCAATCACTGGCCTAGTTGCTGCATCAGCGCTCTTTTTAGGAGCCTGTGGTAATTCTAGTGCTAGCTCAGCAAAGACATATTCCTATGTCTATAGTACAGATCCAGATACATTGGACTATGTGAACTCCAATCGTGCTTCTACATCTGACATCATTGCCAATTTGGTAGACGGTCTTTTAGAAAACGATCAGTATGGGAATATCGTACCATCGTTGGCTGAGGACTGGACTGTATCTAAAGACGGCTTGACTTATACTTATAAGTTGCGTAAGGATGCTAAATGGTACACAGCAGATGGTGAAGAATACGCTGATGTCAAAGCTCAGGACTTTGTAACGGGGCTCAAGCACGCTGCAGATGAGAAATCAGAAGCATTGCCAATTGTGCAAACTTCCATCAAGGGCTTAGACGCTTATATCAAAGGGGAAAATAATGACTTCTCTACTGTAGGTGTCAAAGCAATCGATGATCATACCGTAGAATATACCTTGAACCAGCCAGAAAGCTACTGGAATTCTAAGACGACGATGGGGATTCTCTTCCCAATCAACGAAGACTTCCTCAATAAAGAAGGCAAAGACTTTGGTACGGTGCGTCCTTCAGGTATCCTCTACAATGGCCCATATATCTTAAAGGCTTACACTTCCAAGTCTGTTATTGAATATTCTAAAAACCAAAACTATTGGGATAAGGATAACGTGAAGATCGAAGATGTCAAGCTGACTTACTATGATGGTTCTGACCAAGAATCATTGGTGCGCAACTTCACAGACGGTGCCTATACTCAGGCTCGCCTCTATCCAACCAGCTCCAATTATGCCTCAGTAGAAAAGAAATATAAAGACAATATCATCTTTTCTCCACAAAATTCAACTAGCTATTTCTATAGCTTTAACCTAAATCGTCAGGCATATAACCACACTTCTAAGACAGATGCACAAAAAGCTGCCAGCAAAGAAGCGATTCAAAACAAAGATTTCCGTCAGGCAATCAATTTTGCTTTTGACCGTACATCATTTGGCGCACAGATGAATGGAAATGACGGTGCAACTAAGATTATCAGAACACTGCTAGTGCCTCCTGGTTTTGTGCAAGTGGATGGCAAGGACTTCTCAGATGTCGTTGAAGCACAGTTGACTTCTTACGGTGATGAATGGAAAGGGGTCAAACTAGCTGATGGGCAGGATAGCATTTACAATCCGGACAAGGCTAAAGCAGAATTTGCTAAAGCTAAGGAAACCTTGCAAGCCCAAGGAGTTGAATTCCCAATTCACCTAGATGTACCAGTCGATCAGACAGATAAAATCATGGTGCAGCGGACCAATTCCTTCAAACAATCTGTCGAAGCATCTCTTGGCCAAGAAAATGTTGTGATTGATGTGCATCAGATGTCAACAGATGATTTTGATAACTCGACTTATTTCGCTGAAACAGCTGCTCAAAAAGACTACGATCTAAACATGTCTGGCTGGTCAGCAGACTATCAAGATCCATCTACTTATCTTAATATCTTTAATCCAGAAACAGGGGATATCTTGGATAATATTGGTCTGACAAAAGGTCAAAGTCAAGATATCGCTTCTAAAGTTGGCTTGAATGAGTACAAGACCCTTTTGGATCAAGCGGATGCAGAAAAGCAAGATACCAATGCTCGTTACACCAAATATGCAGCTGCTCAAGCTTGGTTGACCGACAGCTCAGTTGTGATTCCATCCATCTCTGGCGGTGGTTCTCCAATGGTTCAAAAAGTTGTGCCGTTTACTAAAGCTTACTCTTATGTAGGTATTAAAGGGGATATCTATGTATTTAAGGGAATGGAGCTTCAAGATAAGATCTTGACGGTAACAGATTATCAAAAAGCTTTGGAAAAATGGGAAAAAGAAAAAGAAGAATCTAATCTTAAAGCCCAAAAAGAATTAGAAAACCATGTGAAATAAAGCCTCCAGAATCTCATCATTCGCAATGCAATGATGAGATTCTTTTCACGTTAATAGGAAAAAGGAACTCAACGCATTTGGCGTGAATGTTCAGAAAATTAAGTTTACTTTTGAATTTAGATATGATATAATCTTAAATAAATCTAAAAAAACACTCACTAAAGGAGAGCGATTATGCGTAAAAGTAGAGTTCTGGCATTAGCTGGAGTAAGTCTTCTTGCAGTAGGAGTCTTGGCTGCTTGTTCAAGTTCAAATTCATCAAAAGGTGCATCAACTGCCTATAACTATGTATATACTGCGGACCCAGAAACACTGGATTATGTGACATCTGGTAAAGCATCTACAGCTGACTTCGTGACAAATGGCGTGGACGGTCTGCTAGAAAATGACCAGTATGGAAACTTTGTTCCTTCTGTTGCTGAGTCATGGACTGTGTCTAAAGATGGCTTGACTTATACTTATAAAATCCGTAAAGATGCTAAATGGTATACTTCAGAAGGAGAAGAATACGCAAATGTAACAGCTCAGGACTTTGTGACTGGTTTGAAACACGCTGCTGACAAGAAATCCGAAGCTCTTTATCTCGTTCAACAATCTGTAAAAGGTTTGGATGACTATGTGAATGGCAAAACAACGGACTTCTCTACTGTTGGAGTCAAAGCAGTTGACGATCATACCCTTCAATATACTCTTAATCAACCTGAACCACAGTGGAATTCAAAAACAACGTCACAAATCATGTGGCCAATTAATGAAGAATTCCTGACAAAACAAGGTGATAAATTTGGTCAATCAACTGACCCAACTTCTATTCTCTATAACGGACCATTCTTGATGAAGTCTGTTACGGCTAAGTCAGCAGTTGAGTACCAAAAGAACGAAAACTACTGGGATAAGGAAAATGTCCATATCGATACCATCAAATTGTCTTATTTTGATGGACAGGACCAAGATTCTTTAGCTCGCAGTTTCAAAGACAGTGTCTATACAGTAGCACGTCTCTATCCGACCAGCTCAAACTATGCAGGTGTGGAAAAAGAATTCAAAGACAATATCTTCTTCACGCCACCAAGTGCTGGTGTAGCAGTTATGGGTGTCAATATTGACCGTCAAAGCTACAACCATACTAGCAAGACATCAGATGCGCAGAAAGCTGCTACCAAGAAAGCTATCCTCAATAAAGACTTCCGTCAAGCCTTGAACTTTGCCATCGACCGTACATCATACTCAGCACAAATCAATGGTGAAGAGGGTGCTCCTTATGCCGTCCGCAATACTTATGTACCACCTACATTTGTCCAAGTCGGAGAAAAATCCTTTGGTGATGTTGTTGAAGAAAAAGTTGCAGCCTTGGGGGATGAGTGGAAAGGTGTTAACTTAGACGACGGCCAAGATGGTCTCTTTAATGCTGAGAAGGCAAAAGCAGAGTTTGCAAAAGCAAAAGCTGCCCTGCAAGCAGAGGGAGTAGAATTCCCAATCCATCTGGATCTTCCAGTGGCTCAGACTTCTAAACCAATGGTTAACCGTGCGCAGTCACTCAAACAATCTGTTGAAAAGACTTTGGGAGCTGAGAATGTTGTTGTAGATATTCAACAAATGTCAGAAGATGATCTCTATAACATTACTTACTACGCGCCAAATGCTGCTGGCGAAGACTGGGATATCTCAACGGCAGTTGGTTGGAATCCTGACTATCAAGATCCATCAACTTATTTGGACATTTTGAAAACTACAGCAGCTGAAACGACAAAGACCTACCTTGGTTTTGAAGGAGCTGACAATGCGGCAGCTAAACAAGTCGGTATGGAAGAATTTGACCGCTTGGTGGATGAAGCCGGCAAAGAAACATCAGATGTTGCAACTCGCTACGAAAAATATGCAGCAGCTCAAGCATGGCTGACAGATAATTCTCTGGTTGTTCCGTTGATGGCAAATCCTGGAGCAGCACCATTCCTATCACGTGTTGAGCCATTCTCTGGTGCCTATGCGCAAACTGGTAACAAGACGTCTTCCACATACTTTAAGTATATGAAACTGAAGTCAGATGCTGTTACTAAGAAAGACTATGATTCAGCTCGTGAAAAATGGCTGAAAGAAAAAGAAGAGTCAAATGCGAAAGCACAA
>ERZ772926.1575-NODE-1575-length-10759-cov-5.109959_pt1 | contig 10759 bp, 3 predicted proteins | sample MGYA00511136_ERZ772926 | MGnify/ENA primary metagenome ERZ772926 (study PRJEB29015, sample SAMEA2737917) | human oral metagenome | biome: human oral; feature: human-associated habitat; material: dental | place: China | collected 2153 ... | reverse complement strand
GAATTTTACCCTCCGCACATGTGGTGTTAACCCTCCGCACCATATGTGCTAAGCATCCGCACCACATGTGCAGAGTATCAGCACAACGGCAAATGATGGTAAACATTCACAAACATAGTATGAACTAAGACCTTAAAAAATCCTTTTCCGTTGGCTAAAGTGTTAAAGAGTAAAACTAAACTGACTAAATAACTTCTTTCTATGATTACAACAGATATTATTCTAATCGGGTCAAACAGCCCACACGATTTCGTTATAGAGCCAGTTTACAAGTTAACAAGGTGCTTGCACTATCTATTCTATCATTTTGTAATTCGTAGGTGTATCTCGCTAATCACTCCCCTCCCTACGGGGAGAACAAGGGTTGAAGCTTTTGGTGGGGTTTTTCTATGCGTTCCAAGACCGCCAGGTCTCTGTGCCTCCTGGGCATCTGTCATATCTGTGCATTCTGTGAGAGCCTGATTTCGCCTTAGAACATTGAACTTGGAACATTGAACTTGGAAGTTTGAACTTTGAGCGTTAACGTTTTTACTTTTTCCTTAACTTCGTAGTACTTTTTCTTGTGAGATGATTTTATGTGTTGATATGTCTTTTTTGTTGGGTGCAGGTTCAGATACTTGTTCAATATGGTGGTAATATCCTCTATGTGGTCGCCACCGCAGATATAAACACAGAATAGAGCAAGCACAATATCACGATACTAATAGCCATAGTTCACACAGCGTACATTGAGACGGTTATCTATCAGTCTGTCCATTCCGATGCGCTTAAATTCGTTCATCACATAAAAAATCTACTGTAGGGGACAATATTATCGTATTTTATTGCTATCTTTGTCATGTCGTGTAGAATTATACTTCTTTTTTTGATACCATAAAGTTAGTGAAAGTCCTGCAAATAGTAAAACTCTGAGGAGACTTATTGCTCCTCAGATACTTATAAAATATATTAACACAAAATTACGCATCTGGTTGCGGAATTAAGGTTATGTTGGAAACAAATTATGAAGCAAAAACCTAAGAGTAAGAAAAAGATTCCTTATCAATATAAGCCTGAAGGTTTAGATTTAAGAACATGGCAGATTATGCTACGAAAGCAAGTGGCACGAGAAGAACGGTTCTCTGTCTCTGCTGTGGACGAGAACTTGGCACCAGGCGAATATGTCGTTTCGGGAGTCAAGAGTATGGATACCTATAAGGTTGTCTACCGTGGTGCTAAAAGTCCATGGAACTATTGTTCGTGCATGGACTTTAAGACTTCGCAGTTGGGTACGTGTAAACATCTTGAAGCCGTGAAAGGTTGGTTCTGCGGTAGACATCATGTGCGCAGAGAGATTCCTCCATACAGCTCGGTTTACGTAGATTATTCCTCTTATAGAACAGTTCGTATCCGTATAGGGGTTGATAATAAAGAGGAATTTGAGGCTTTGGCTGACCGATATTTTGATGCTGAACACGCTTTGTTGGATTCCGCTTACGATAACTTTGACACCTTTCTTCGCCAAGCTCGTGAGATTAGCGACACTTTCCGTTGTTATAATGATGCTCTACAACTCGTTTTGGAGCGGAGAGAGATGAAGCGTCGTGCGAAGTGGATAGATAAATTGACGAACGAGGACTTTGCCAATCTCCTACGAACGAAGCTTTATCCCTATCAAGTGGAGGGTATTCGTTTTGCTACTCGTGCGGGAAGAGCTATCATTGCCGATGAGATGGGATTGGGTAAGACAGTGCAAGCTATCGGTGTGGCAGAACTACTTCGCAAACATGGATTGATAGGTTCAACACTAATAGTCTGTCCTACTTCCCTAAAATATCAATGGAAACGTGAGATAGAAACTTTCACAGGGCAACAAGTGTGTGTTATTGAGGGCGGGCATCTTAAGCGAAGAGAACAATATTCTGCCCCAGAGCCTTACAAGATTGTTTCTTATAATGCTGTCTGCAATGATGTAAAAATATTGGGTGGATTAGAAACAGATTTGGTTGTTATTGACGAAGTGCAGCGACTGAAGAATTGGAACACACAGATAGCACGTGCTGCAAGGAAAATCCATTCGTCATATGCCGTTATTCTATCTGGCACGCCATTGGAAAACCGTCTTGAGGAACTCTTTTCTGTGGTTGAATTTGTTGACCAGTTCCTCTTGGGTCCCTACTATTTGTTCCGTGATCGTTACATTATCACAGATGACAAGGGTGCGACAATCGGTTACCGCAACCTCAACGAGATTGGACGACGATTACAGGGAGTGCTTATTCGTAGGAAGAAGAAGGATGTACACTTGCAGATGCCAGAACGACAAGACAAAAACCTAATGGTGCCGATGACGAAAGAACAGAGGGACATTCACGATGAGGCAAAGGCAAGTGTGAGTCGGATTCTTAAGAAATGGGAGACCTACCACTTCCTTTCTGAGACGGATCGTAATCGTCTAATACTCTTCTTGCAACAAATGCGTATGGTATGCGATAGTACTTATATCCTGGATCAGAAGAGTCGTTATGACACAAAGGTAGATGAAGCGATGAGTATAATCTCAGATATCGTGGAAAGTGGTGAAGAGAAAGTGGTCATTTTCAGCCAGTGGGAGCGAATGACTCGTTTACTCGCCCGAGAGATGGACAAACGTAAAATTGGCTACGAATATCTGCATGGGGGTATTCCATCGAAAGCTCGTAAGGATTTAGTCAATAATTTTACCGACCTGCCAGAGTGTCGTGTTTTTCTATCCACCGATGCTGGAAGTACGGGTCTTAACCTCCAAGTGGCATCAGTGATTATCAATATTGACCTACCATGGAATCCTGCTGTGCTTGAGCAACGTATTGCACGTATCTACCGTATTGGACAAAAACGAAACATTCAAGTCATAAACCTTGTAGCGGCAAATACTTTTGAGGAGTCTATGCTTGACAAGTTGCGTTTCAAATCAAACCTTTTTGCGGGCGTACTGGACAATGGTGAAGATACGGTGTTTGCTGATAGTAGCAAGTTTGAACGAATGATGGATGATCTAAGTCAGACGGTTACTGAAACAACTGATAATAATTCAGCTAACGACTCCATTATTGATGTTGCTGATCAAGAAAGGTCTGAGGCTGCGGAAAAAGTTAAGGATACTATAGATAGAAAAGACGTCGCCCTTGACGATTCGCACATGTCAACGCATGATGATGCCAACCAAGTACCATCTCAATCAACTACTGACAGAAGAAAGATGATTGAGCGAGGTGTAGCATTTCTCTCTGGTCTAACTGAGACGCTACGTTCAAAAGAGAATACAGCACGGTTAGTTGATTCTATTACGGAGGAAGATGAGGAGACTGGTCAGGTCAGCCTCCGAATTCCTGTTGCGGACAAGAAGACTGTTGCGGAGATGCTTGGACTTATCGGTCGCTTGTTTGATTCTTTTGAGAAAGGGAATGTAGGACAATGAGCAGATAACTGCTAATGCTTGAATATCCAAATATAAGATGCTTAGTTGACGCAGGGTGGCAATAATTTATTCTTAAAGGTAAGCATCCAAAAGTATCAACCATATAAACGCCTATAAAGTTCTATCTATGCATTTAATGGAAGTATCAAAAAACGTCTTGACACTTCATGAGAAACCCTTATATGACAGATTTCATATAAGGGTTCTTTGCTATTTAGTTTATGGGGCGCAGTTTAATCAATTCCTCATCCTTCTTTCCTAACGTAATGGGGCTGTTGGCTTGTTCCATAAGATTGTCGTCTATACAGAAACAACTATCTTGTTCCCTTTTTGTAGAAGGCACCTATGTCTTTGTCAAGAAAGCTCCTAAGCTTTTGGAGAAAAGCCCTTAAGTTTTGTTTCGTTGAGTGCAAACATCTTTTTGGGGACAAAGGTAGCAACAATGCTATATCAACTAAAGACATCTATCTTTGGATGCTTATGGGTTTCGCTGATGGCGAAGTATCTCGTCACGACACTCTTCCATTAGCCATTTTGGCGTACTCGTAGCCCCACAGATTCCGACAGTCTCGACACCATCAAACCAACTCATATCGATTTCATCCGCACTCTCAACCTGATGGGAATTTGGGTTTACACTCAAACATTCGTGAAAGAGAACCTTGCCGTTGGAACTCTTTCGGCCAGCAACAAAGAGGATTAGGTCGTGACGGGCAGCAAAGGTTGAGATGTTGGGCATTCGGTTGGCTACCTGGCGACAGATGGTATCGAAGCTCTGGAACTTGGCATGGGGCGAGATGTGACTTTGGATGTAGTCAATGATCTTATGGAACTCGTCTAAGCTCTTCGTCGTCTGCGAGTAGAGGTAGATGTCATGATTGAAATCTAAGGCTTTCACATCTTCAAACTTCTCTATGACGATGGCGTGGCTATGGGTCTGACCAACAAGTCCTAACACCTCTGCGTGACCGTTCTTGCCAAAGATGACGATGGAGGAGCTATCGCTCGGTGCCTGCCCCTCGCCTACTGCTGGGGGGAGTGATACGGCGGCGCTGTCTTGCGCTACGGACCTTAGCTTGGAAGGCTCTCGGAGAGGGGTGTCGCTCATTGAGGAGATGAGATATGAGGGTTGTCGCTCTTTCTCGTATTGTGTCTTGATACGACGCTGCAAGGCAAGCACAACGGGGCATGTGGCATCAATAATCTCAATGTTGTTGCGCTTCGCCAGTTCGTAGGTCTCGGGGGGTTCACCGTGGGCACGCAGCAGTACTTTCACGTTGTGCAACGTGCGCATCTGCTCGTGGTTGATGGTGATGAGTCCTTTCTTCGTAAGGCGTTCCACCTCCATACTGTTGTGTACGATGTCACCTAAGCAATAGAGCTTGGTACCCTTTGCCAATTCTTCTTCGGCTTTCTTAATAGCAGTGGTCACACCGAAGCAAAAGCCACTACCATTATCTATTTCTATTTGAAGCATTTATTCTTTAAGGAGTTAAAGCGTTGAGAAGTTATGGGAGTTAAGACAACACCCACTACTCCACAACTCTATCATATAACTTGTTCACTTGTCAACTCGTTTACTCGTCAACTTAAATAACTTGTAAACTTATCTACTCGCCTACTTGAATAACATCTGCACCTGTACGTCCACTATATTCAGGTGCGTATGCACATTGCGCAGTGCAGGTTCCTGTCTGATAAACACCTGCTCGGTCAATATAATATTCTGTCTCAACGACATGCTTACCCTTTGCCATCTGGTCGAAGTAGTAATTAGTCGTGTAATCCTTTGGAGCAATGTAATACCCCCAACGATAACCACTCAACTGACTGACTGGCTCAAGGCAGGCAGCACGCTTGTCAACAACCTGCACGAAATCGTAATCACGGTCGGCAATTATCGTCAAACGGATACGCACCTTGTCACCAACTTTAAGGTTCTTACCTCTCTTCAACAGTACATTATCAACCAAGACCTCACGCTTAATCTTCAAGCCAGATGAAGCATCAGAGATATCTGTTGACGCCTGGAAGAACTGTGCATAGACAGCACCCCAACTTGTGCCAGTGCTTGTCTTGCTTATAACCAAATCATGATTTTCAGACGATTGGAAATCAACTGGCTGTGTAGCCTTCACATAGCCCAAACCTGCCGTAGGCTGTGTTGTCTGCAATGGTTTATTATCAAGCATCAACGTAGCATGCTCTCCATTCTGCATCAACCAATTGCCATTGTTCATAAATGCCCAAATAGCATTCACCGAGTTCAATGGTGTATCCCAAGCCTGCGTACGCTTCTCTTGTAAGAGCCAACGCTGCATCTCAACAAGCGTCTTACCATCAGTAGGAGTAATTGTCTTTATTGCCTCGATAGCTGCCACCTCTGTTGGAATCTTATAATCACGCCAGCTGTAATAAGCGTTTTTAGAATCAAAGTAACGTCCCTTCTCCTCCGTATAAACCGTATATTCCTTGATACTCTGCAGGTATTCACGTGCCTTTTCAACCTTACCATACTGCTGAAGGATTACTGCAGTATTCGCTTTACCATAGATAGTTAAATCCGTAGGTTTCTTGGTCAGGCGGTCGATGAGGTACTTTATGTCATTTGTAGCTCGGTCATGATAGAACAAAACATTGGTGTAAAGATAATCACAAAGGTCATCAGATGGGAAGAGTATCGTATTATACCTCTTCTCATCACGCTTCATCTCAGCCACACACTTTGCCACCATCTTATCCATAAATCGGAAAGAAGCGTTAATCATCTTCGTAACCTCTGGGTTAGGACTTGTAAGGTTTTGCAAACGAACAAGTGTCTTCGTCACCGCAACAGTCATATAAAGACTTCCCTTCATTCCTGGCCACCAAGAGAACGAACCATCAGAGTTTTGCAGTTTCTTTAAACTTAAGAATGTTGATGTCAACTTGTTCTGCAACTGATTCTCATCGAAGAAACGCACGAGTTGCTGTTTCTGTTCGCTTTCATTCTTAGCATCCATCACCCAAGGAGTCTCGTCAAGTGTCAAAGACTTGAGTTCTTGATTCTTCTCCAAAGCCGACATCATAGACGTTTCTTTACCCGTTTCCTTCTTCCATTGCTCGATTGTCTGCTTAATCAATGGAGAAGTACTTATAATCTGCTTACCCAAACTATTTGCATAATAAGCCGAAACAAGACTGATAGCATTCTTTTCATTTGCATCTGCGACATAAGGCAATGCTTGAATCATCAGCCAATTTGGGTTATTTGTGTACTCTACTGTCAGCTTTTGGTCCGTACTCTTCTTTGGGAAAAGCTTACCAACATTAATCGTCTTCACCCCTGCTTCATTCTGTGTGAATGGATAGGTATTTGTTACATACTCCTTATTCTGAAGTACTGAGAGGTAATGTTGCTCACCATCAGAGAAACCATCGCCCTCAACCGTGAAGCGAACAACGAGTAAAGACTGGTCAGCTGTAAGTTTATTTGCATTCTTCGCCAGCAATGAAGCTAAGCTATAAGTTGCTGAACCACTCCCCTGCGCCTTCAAAACAACAGCTTTACTGTCTGTGAAAAGCACCTTTTCAGTTGCAGGATCAAGGATTTCAACCTTTGCTTTTGCATTGATATCTTTCTCAGATTGATTGAACAAACGAGCAGAAACCATTGCCTCATCACCCAAACGAACAAAGCGAGGCATATTAGGCTGCACCATCAAAGTCTTCTGAGCAACGATGTCATCAGAAAGGAAGCCATTGTTCATATCCTCATCGTGTGCCAATCCCATGAAACACCAAGTAGTAAGGCTCTCTGGAAGCGTAAACTTAATACTTACATTACCCTTTCCATCTGTCTGCAACTGTGGATAGAAGAATGCTGTCTCATTGAGGTTCTCACGCATAGAAGACTTTACATTCTTCGTTTCGTCCTTCTCTTGTTTTATCTCCTCATCTTTCTTTACTACAGGAGCAGTAAATTTCGCTTTTGTTTCCTTTGTAGATCCGAAGCCAACCTTAACGACCCCATTCATAGAAGACTCCTTTGCCAAAGCCATTGACTTAACAGCACGTGTCATGCTTACCATTCGGTCTGATGTTGCTGAATAAAAATAAGCCTCTGGAGTATCATATTGTTCTAAGAAGCGACTATCAAATCTCGAGAAAGACAACAGCTCTACATCAAAAGGTTTGATATTAGCTTCCCATGAAAGACCCAAACCTGAATAATCAGAACTCTCCCAATTAACAGATGTATAGTTAAGCGAGAAGAAGTTGCCTAAGTTCCATGAATTAGACAAGAACTGATCAAGACTCTTGTCATAAAGTGTTGCCATCAGTTGAGCATTGGCAACCTTGCCATCAGGACGATTAATGGTTACCGTCCATTCTTCCTTCTGTCCTGGAATAAGTTTATTACGGAATGTCTTCCATTTTACTATCAAACTCTTATCTGGTAACGGACGCGTAATCCTCTCTGAATGAGCATACAGGACGCCATTCTTCACCCAAGCATAATTAAGAAATATCTCATCACCATACTCTTCCTTATAGACAAACTTGCGTGTCTGTATACTATTGCTTTGATTGAAAGAACCTGTTTCAATCACTTTATTACCTGAGAAGATGGAATAAACAACATACTGATTATCATCACTTGAACCCACCTGCATATAGATAGGACCACCATCGCGAGGGAATTGGTTTCCACTCAGATAGAACCAATCATGTGTCTCTATAACAGGACGCTTGTCGTCCATTGAAAAAACAATGAAGTCTGTATCAATAGTATCTGTTCGACAGATAGCATGCACACGATAAGCACCAGAAGACAAGCCCTTTATAGCAATATTCTCATTTGCCTTCACGCTCTTGTAATTGCTATAAACATATTTACCCTTATCCTTCTGCTGTGGTACAATTACATACTTCACAGTACCATCAACAGGAGATCCTGCAGCATTCAGATAATTAAACTTAATCGTTTTAAGACTGTCACGCAGACTCTTCTCAGCAATATTGCAAGAAAGACTTGCCTCCTTTGTTCCTAATGGCAATGAAGCAAAACCGTCATGTGTCTCACCTGCAGCATCGGTCACCGAAGCCTCAACTCTAAAGTTATAGAAAAGTGAACGATAACCCTTACCAGACTTCAGTTCTTTCTTGGCTTTGTCAGATAAGACAAAAGGTACGGTAACAACAAACTCTCCCTTGTCGTCTGTGACAACATCTTGTTCATTCACTTCCTCACTGTCTTCATAGAAGCGACACCAATAGCTTATACTACGTGTAACGACATAATGCACCTTTGCACCTTGTACGGGTACACCAGCAAAACTCTTAGCACGACCAATCAACTTGATAGAATCACCGACAGCATACTTCTCCTTATACTCGTCAAAGTTTACATCAAACGTTGGACGTTTGTACTCATCTACTTGGAAATGCTTAGATCCTTTTGTTCCATAATCAGCATAAATAGAGAAACGTCCCGTCAGTCCACTTGTAGGAAGGTCAAAGTCAGTTGCAGCAGTACCAAAACGGTCGGTGGTTACAGACTTACGCCCAATCTCCTTATAATTAGCATCTCGCAAAACCATATCGAAGGTTTGTCCGCCTGCAGCCTTAGTCTTATAGTCTTGCTTTGTGTTCTGATAAGCAATGACAGATGCATGCACCGTCTGCCCAGGACGATAGATACCTCTATCCGTGAAGACCTGAGTTATCATCTTGTCATAGTTCACCTTGTCGTAATCATACGACCCCTCCAGTTGAGTTTCTTCAAAGGCTTTATCCTTATTCGTAAAGACATAGATGTCAGGGGTAGTTCTTTCCGAATCAAAAACTACTTCTCCACTCTTGTTTGTAACCAGTTTCTTGACGATAGAAGGCTTATCATTATAATTTGGATAGGTAGCCTGAACCGTTACATTTGCTACTGGTTGCCCATCCACAACATTGACAACAACATACCGTGCTTTCTTCTTTGGTTGCAGTTCGCTCATGACATAGAGGTCACTAACATAGTAGAAAGCATATTCTGGTGTAAAATTCTTTTTAGGCGTTTCTACCTTAATAAGGTAAACACCTAGAGGTAATGTAGGCATTAAGAAAGAGTCTTTCACCGCTTCATAATCCTTATGACCAGTGAACGTACGGGTTATCGTCTGCGTTGTTGCAGGCAACAGACTTGCCTTCAGCTTAGCTATGTCGTCTTTATCTCCAAGACTGAGAGAATGATTTCCTGATAGTTTCGTACGCGTAACCGTTATGACTACATCTGACACATTGCGCGTATTCAGCTTAACCCAGTTATTTTTCTCCGTCGAACTAACATTACGCTTATCGAAACTCACTTCAAACATCGGTCTTGTCAGTTCTGCACGAGCATTACGTAATGATATGATTCTATTCCATGATGCCCAACGGACAAGTGCATTATCAATATAAGCTATCTTTTCCTCAACCGGAGTATCTTCTCCCATACAAGCATAACGCTTCAACGCAACTTCTCCACATATCGGTAAGTCACTATACACTTGCATGAGTGAGTCGAGCTTTGAAATACTCTCTTTCTCCTCCTTTATTCCCATCAATGCCGTGTAGCAAGCTGCCTCACGGTTTCCAACGCTTTTATAATAGCTATGCAGTTTGTCATAGTTACCCACTTGCATACCAATAACATGCAACAGGTCACCCTTAAAGATATCATCGTTTTTACCTATCTTTATCAAAGGCTTAAAGTCGGCTGCTTTCTGACTTGCCAGTAGAGAAGGGTTAGCAAGTGCCTTCTTAAAGTAGTCGTCAGCATTTCCACTTTCTTCATTCCGTCCTATCACACCCAAGATACAGTTGTAGACAGCCGACAAGACTTCATCCTTTCCTTCTACCATCTTTGCCTTTGCCTTCAATCGCTTTAACTCCACCTCAGCAGAGTCTGGTGCAATCTCTGTTTGTAACCTTGATGCTAACAGACTTGCAGCCAATATTTGCCCATAGGCTTTCTCTTTCTGTGCTTTCTGTTCAATCTTCTGTAACAAACTGATTTGTGTCTTTGGTAAATCCTTTTGCTCAGCTTGATTTACTTGTTGCCACAAAGCATCAAAACTCTGTGCTGTTACTGTGATAGGCAACAACAAAAATATAATTGACAATACGATAAGTGACTTTTTCATACTCTCTTTCTTTATTATGTAACTGCAAAGATAATGTTTTTCAAGGAAAAAACGAAAGATGAACTATATATATTGTATAGGATTAATCTTACTATCTCACAATATAATTAAACTTATCAAAGTTTGTAAAGCCCATCTCTTCCAACTGTTGCTGGCTCCGCTG
>ERZ772926.1573-NODE-1573-length-10768-cov-39.615234_pt1 | contig 10768 bp, 9 predicted proteins | sample MGYA00511136_ERZ772926 | MGnify/ENA primary metagenome ERZ772926 (study PRJEB29015, sample SAMEA2737917) | human oral metagenome | biome: human oral; feature: human-associated habitat; material: dental | place: China | collected 2153 ... | reverse complement strand
GGCGCGGGCGATGCGCCCGGTGTACTTGGCCATGTCCCGCAGGGGCTTCATGGTGGTGCGCAGGTAGGTGGTGAACAGGACCAGGTCCCCCGGCGTCATCGCCCCCTGGAGCACGCGCAGTCCGCCGCCGACCATGACCAGGGCGGTGGCCGCGCCCACCAGGACGTCGGTGGAGCGCTCCAGGCGCGCCGCCAGGCGCAGGGAGCGCACTCCGGTGCGCAGCGAGTCGCGGTTGGCCCCGATGAAGCGGTCCAGGATCAGCTCCTCCAGACCGTAGGCCTGCACCACCTTGATGGTGGCCAGCGCCTCCTGGGCGGTGTTGGCCAGCTGCCCCTCGCTCTTGCGGGTGCGCCGCGACGCCGTCGTGATCCGCTTGGAGCTGCCCGAGGAGGTGACCAGGAAGACGATCACGGCCGCGACGACGACGAGCGCCAGCAGCGGGTCGAGGACGAACATGACCACGACCATGACCAGGAGCGTGAGCACATTGGCGGCCAGCGGCAGGCCGGCGGTCACGGCCACGTCCTGCATGCGGGCGATGTCGGAGACCAGGCGCTGGACGGTGTCGGCGCTGCGGTTGCGGGCGTGGAACTGCTGGGACAGGCCCTGGACGTGGTGGAAGGCCCGGCTGCGCAGGGAGGCCGCGGTGCGCGAGCCCACCAGGGCGAAGGCCACGGTGGCCAGGTAGTTGCACACCGCCCGCCCGGCTACGATCGCCAGCAGGGCGATACCGAGACCTACCAGGGAGGAGACCGTGGCGGGGGCGCTGCCCGTGTGGCGGCCCAGCGCAGCCACCAGTGAGTCGATGGTGACCTTCAGCGGCCAGGGCTCCAGCACCCGGAAGACCACCTCCGCCAGAAGCACCGCGGTGCCGCCGGCCATGAGGCGCCACTGCGGCGCGGCATCAGGGCCCACCAGCCGCAGGGTCTGTCGCATGGGGGAGTGGCGCATTCGACTGCGCCCGTGACGACGAGGAAGCGGAGCCATTACCGCACACCACCCTCAGCGACGCCGGCCAGCCCCAGGATCCGGGTGACGACCCGATTCCAGGAGTGACGCTCCTCAGCCAGAAGACGACCATCACGCCCCATCCGGGCCCGCCGCTGGGGGGAGGCCGCCAGATCATCCAGGGCCGCGGCCAGCGCCGTGGGGTCCGAGGGGGCTACGAGTACACCGTGCCGTCCAGAGCCGTCCTCAAGCAGCTGGGGGACCTGTCCGACGTCGGAGGCCACGACCGCGAGCCCCGCGGCCAGGTACTCCAGAACCTTCATGGGGGAGAAGTACTGCTGCTCGCCCCCACCCAGGTCCGGGTAAGGGGCCACTCCGATCGCCGAGCCCGCCACGTGGGCGGGAATGTCCTGCGGCGCGACCGCCCCACGGAAGTCCACCTCCACCCCCAGGCGTCCGGCCTGGGAGCGCAGCGAGTCCATCTCGGGGCCGTCCCCTATGATTCGCAGGCTCCAGCTCTGGCGCGCCAGGGCCGCCGCCGTGATGAGGTCGGCCACCCCGTGCCAGGGCTTGAGAGTCCCCACGAAGGTGACGACCACCCGGTCCGGGTCCTCCGGCTGGGGCTGGATACGGCGCACGCTCACACCGTTGGGAACCGTATGGATCCGGTCCACGACGTCGTTCGCATCCGGCAGATCGGTGGTGCGACGACGCACCCAGTCGGCCACCGGGTCCGAGACGCACACCGTGACCTGAGCCGCCCCGACCTGACGGCGCAGCGCCTGCTCAGCGCCGGAGGCGTCCACCAGCGAGCGGTGACGACGCTGCTCGTCAATCAGCGGAGCATTGACCTCCAGGACCCCTGGCACCCCGGTGGCCGCCGTGATGTCGGCCAGAGCCGTGGAGAACAGGGAGTAGCGCTCGTAGACCAGGTCAGCACCATCGGCGATCACCTTCGAGGCGATCCTCTGCGCGGCACGCACCTGCGCCTGCTCCCGCTCAGCGGGGGAGACATCGGTGACCGCCTCCAGGTGCAGCTCGAGGTCGGCCAGATCATCCGGCACGTGCTCGCCTGAGCGCAAGGCGTAGAGCACCACCTCGTGGCCGGCGGCCCGCAGCTCGCGAACGACCTCCTGAATGTGCACCGAGGCGCCCTTGGTCCCGAACACCGGGATGCCCGGGTCGCAGCAGATGTAGGCGATCCGCATCAGGCGGCCCCTTCCTGATCGGTCAGGCTCACGGTGGGAGCGGCGGGAGCGGGGCGGGGGCCCGACTGCCAGGCGGCCAGCACCTCGGCCTGGGCACGGGAGTCGAAGTGCTCCTCGATGAGCCTGCGCGCCCCACGTGACAAGGAGACGGTGTCGACCTCGCCCAGTGCGATCCCGCGCAGGGCCACGGCCAGCGAGGCCGGGTCACCCGGAGGAAGAAGAATCCCGGTGACGCCGTCGTGAACCACCTCCGGAAGTCCCGACACCGCCGTGGCCACCACCGGCGTCCCGCAGGCCATCGCCTCCAGGACCACCGTGGGCAGACCATCGATGTTGCCGTCGGCCGCCTCGATGCAGGGCGCTGCGAACACGTCCGAGTGCGCCAGCAGACCACGCACCTCCGCCTGCGTGAGCGGACCCAGCAGACGGACCCTGCCGGCCAGTCCCAGGCGGTCGATCTGCGCGGTCAGGCGCTCGCGCTCCTCACCGTCACCGGCCAGCTCCACCTCGACGTCGATGCCGGAGCTCACCAGGATCCGCACCGCCTCGATCAGATCGGCGAATCCCTTCTTGGGCACCAGGCGGCCCACGGCGCACACCCGAAGCGGTCCGCTCCTCCCGGACGCCACCGGCTGCGGGGCCCGGTAGGAGAAACGATCCAGCTCGATGGCGTTGTAGCGCAGCGACACCGTGGCCCCTGTTCCCGCTAGGACCTTGCCCAGGTGCGCCTCGTTGTAGCGGCTGATGGCGATGACCCGTTGCGCGTCGGCGCAGATCCGGCGCAGCCACACGGGATCCACCGACTCATGGAAGATGTCCTTGGCGTGGGTGGTCACGGTGTAGGGGATGCCGGTCAGGGCCGAGGCGATCCATGCGACCCGGCCCGCCAGGGACGCGAAGTGCGCGTGCAGGTGCGTGATGGAGTCCCTGCGCGCCTGACGAGCCAGCTCCACGCCCTGAGCCACCTCGTCACCGGGAAGGTCGGCCAGCATCGGCATGATGACGGCGAAGCGCTCGCGGTCGTCCTGGCGGGTTAGGCCGTCGGTGAGCCGGCTCCACATGTCGATGGCCCGTACCGGCCGGCCCACCCAGTTGACCCGGGCGGCCACCCGGGCGATCTCGGGGTGGAAGCGCGAGTCCGTGGTAGGGCGCAGCGCGTAGATGCTCAGGTCCTCGCCCTGGGCCTCGCGGGCGAGGACCTCGGTGACGATGAAGGTCTCCGAGAAGCGCGGGTAGACCTTGAGGACGTATCCGATGCGGGCACCGTTCTGATGAGTGTCTTGCCGGTGATCGGTTGCGGGACTCATGCGGGGATCTCCATCCTGGTGAGGCTGGCGGTGTGGCTGGTGAGGTGAGTGAGGCGGGTGTCGAGGACGTCGTACCGGTTGCCGAGGAGCTCGGCGGCGAGCAGAGGGACGGTTTCCAGACCGTCCAGGCGCAGACGACGTCGCCCCGCCAGCTGGCTGCGAGTGCCGGCGTCCTGATCGCTCAGCCGCTCGGTGAGCCAGTCCTCGAGTGCCGCAGTACTCAGGTCCGTGACTCTCAGGAGGTCGATGGCGCCCGCGTTCTTCAGAGCAGTGGCCCGGATGAGCTGCTCGAGGCGAGGCGTCTCTCGGGGGACGAGGAGAGCCGGGGTGTCGGAGGCGAGGATCTCGCTGACCGTGTTGTAGCCGCCCATCGAGATGACCGCTGCGGCCTGCTGGATGTGGTGGCTCATCCCGGGCCAGGACTGGCGCACGATGGTGCGGGGGCCGGCCGTCTGAGCGACCTGGTGGAACAGGGCGGCGTCGAGCTGGGGGCCGGTGACCACGACGTGCCGGTACCCGTCGGGGACACGCGTCGCGGCTGCGGTACGTAGCAGGTTGACGCCGTCGGAGCCGCCACCGGCGGTGGTCAGGATGAAGGTTCCGGCAGCCTCGGCGTTGCCGGCCAGGGCTTCTAACGCCTCGGAACCGTGAGTGGCTTCTGCGGCATCGCGGCCATGGGCGAGGTAACCGGTGTAGCGCATCCGCTCCTCAAGCGCCGTCGGAGCCTCACCAGTAGCGCTCAGGTCGTGGACCGAGTCGTCCCCGTAGACCCAGACCTCGTCGATGAGCCGTCGCAGCGTGTCGGCCTCGCCGAGCTCCTCCCACTCGCGCTGCACGGTCACGGGTGCGTCCAGGACCTCGCGCAGGCCGAGCACCACGCGCGAGCCGGGGCTCGCCTGACGTAGCCGTGCCAGGGGCTCGCGCAGCTCCTGGTGCACCCCGAAGGGATGACGGTCGATGATGAGCAGGTCCGGGGTGAAGGTCGTCAGGACACCGGACAGCAGAGCGCTGCGGACCAGGCCCAGGTCCTCACGGGTGATACGCAGGTACTGGGGCAGGTAGACGCCCTTCGCCTTCTTGACCCCCGGCAGTACCAGCCAGTCGAAACCGTCAGGAAGCCGGTGCTCCTGTCCCGGAGCCAGGCCGGTGATGACCAGGCCGGTGACGTCGCGGCCGGTGAGTCCCGGCAGTGCCCGGGCCAGGTGATGGGCCAGAGCGAGGTTGCGGCGAAGGTGCCCCAGCCCCTTGGCGTCGTGGCTGTAGAGCGCCACCCGTAGGGGAGCGGTTGACATGGGTCGTCTCTTCTCTCGGTGTCGGGTCAGGGTCGTTCTGAGACGATCCTGACCGGCCAGGAGAAGACGACGATTAGGGGTGGATGAGAAAGCTCTCAGGTTTCTCGGAGGTTAGACCAGCTGTACCTCGGCTCCCGCCCGACGCAGGACCTCGACCTGGTCGGCGGGGGCGCCGTCGTCGGTGATGACCACGTCGATCGAGCTGGTGGGGCAGATGAGGGCGAAGGCGGTGGAACCGAGCTTGGAGCTGTCGCACACGACGACGACGCGTTGGGCGGCACCGACCAGGGCGGCGTTAACGGCTGCCTCGCCGTCGTGCTGAGCGTAGGCGCCCCGCTCATCGAGGCCCTGGACGCCCAGGAAGAGTGTGTCCACGCTGATCGAGGGCAGGATGAGCTCGGCCAACGGACCAGTGAGCTCGAAGGATCGGGGGCGTGCGATCCCGCCGGTGACGACGACGCGTACGCACTGGCGCACCGTCATCTCGTTGGCGATGTTGACGGCGTTGGTCACCAGGGTGACCGGTACGTCCGGGTCGGTCAGATCCGGCAGCAGCACGATCTCCCGGGCCACCTCGGTGGTTGAGGTGCCGCCGTTGAGGCCGATGGTGTCGCCCGGGTGCACCATGGCTGCCGCCGCCTTGGCGATGCGGGCCTTCTCATCAGCCATCTTCGAGGTGCGATAGCGCAGAGGCGGCTCGGTGGAGGTGGGGTTGGCGATGGCACCGCCGCGGGTGCGGCTGATGAGCTGCTGATCCGCCAGGTGGTCGAGGTCGCGCCGTGCGGTCGCCGCTGAGACCCCCAACCGCGTGATGATGTCGTCGATATGGACACTGCCTTCGTCCATGACAATGTCGAGGATGGCCGAATGGCGATCATGCCGAGACATCTCGATCCTCCTGGGGATTCAAGGGAGTGGTGCGGGACGGAGAGGGGGGTGGGGCTGAGGGCGTACATGATTTGTACATCAACTACTTGCCTTATCCTGGTGACCGCACGGCAGGTAGTCGGTGTGCTGACGTCAGCATAATCAGTCATGCCCTCGGCTGCCCGCTGAGAGCGACACATAGCGATACGAACCTTGCTACTGTCGTCGATATCAATCACACCAACGTGTGGGGCGGTGGTCCCGTGGGCTTGCCGCCCTGCCCCCGAGAACAGAGAAAACATGGGACATCCCGCAGACCTTTCCGAGTGCTCCTGCTCCAAGGAACGCGCTGTTGCGCTGGGGGTCGCCGTCGGTGCCGACGGCATCACCGCGGTTGTTGCCGATGGGCGAGGGCGTGTCATCTCCTGCCTGGAACGCGGTCTCCCGGAGGGGTGTCACTCGAATGGTCATCGGCTGGCGGAGGAGGTCGCCGGTGTGATCGCCTCCTTGCGCACAAGCGCTGCCGATGAGCGTTCCGGCGAGGTGGCCGAGGCGGTGAAGACGTCGGCTCTGGCCGTTGGGGTCTGCGTGCCGGGCGTCGTCGACGAGGATGAGGGACGCGTCTGTCGCGGCGGCGCGCTGGGGCTGCAGGACGTCCCGCTGGCGAGCCTGGTGAGTCAGTCTCTGGCGGGCACGGCTGCTGAGTCGGCCGAGGTGGCGCTTTATCAGGATGCTCGTTGCGGCGCCTGGGCGGAGAGTCGGTGGGGAGCCGCTGGGGAGAACTGCCTCTTCCTGTCTGTTGCTGAGCACATCTCCTGCGCCGTGCTTCTCAACGGCGCCCCGGTGCTCGGCGGTGGTTGGGCAGGTCAGATCGGGCGGGTCCTGGTTCCCGATCCCGACTGGAGCGGGGAGAGGGCCTGCCTGGAGGACGTCGCCTCCGTTGACGCGATGGTCAGGCGCTATACCGCCGGCATCGTCGATGACTCCACTGACTCCATCGGCTCAGGCGTTTCCGACGACATCGGCGCCGGGCGCACCGGTTCTCCCTTCTCGGGGCTCGACTCGCTCCTCAGTGCGATGCGTTCAGGGGACCGGGAGGCGCGCCGTGTCTGGGACACGGGCCTGGACGCGCTCGCTGACCTCATCGCTCGCGGTGGTGGTCTGCTCGGCCCTCTCGACGTCGTCCTGAGCTCGGAGCTGACTCGGGCGGGAGAGGCCGTCTTCCTGGAGCCACTGCGTCAACGGGTCGCTGACCTCATGGCCGGCCTGCCGGCGCCGAGCCTGCTGCCTGCCCGGCTCGGGAAACCGGCACCGGCGTTGGGGGCTGCCGGACGCGCTCTGGATGCCTGACAGGGCGCTGGTAATGCCCTGAGCGTCTCCTTGTGTCTCTGCGCCGTTGGCTGACAACTCGCTTATGGCGTTGCGGAGAGCCACAATGGGTACAGGCCGTGGCAGTATGTTCGCCAACTGCAGTTGTCCGAACCGGTTGAGGAGAGCCAACGTGTCCCCCAGGAAAGAAGCGAGGAGCAGCGCGTGACCCAGTCTGCTCGTCCGCTTCGCATCGGTATCATGGGAGGAACCTTTGATCCGATCCATCATGGGCACCTCGTGGCAGCCAGTGAGGTCCAGAACGTCTTCGCCCTCGATGAGGTCATCTTCGTACCCACCTGGGCCCAGCCCTTCAAGAAGGATCGCCGGGTCTCTCCGGCCGAGCACCGTTACCTCATGACGGTTATCGCTACTGCCTCCAACCCGAGGTTCACGGTCTCCCGGGTCGACATCGACCGGGGCGGTACGACGTACACGATCGACACTCTTCATGACATCGCGGCCGAGTATCCCGGCGCGGAGCTGTACTTCATCACCGGTGCAGACGCCCTGGCGCAGATCCTCACCTGGAAGGACAGTGAGGGCATCTTCGACCTGGCCCACCTGGTGGGGGTGACGCGGCCGGGGCACGTCCTCAGTGACTCCGGGGTTCCCCGCGAAAGGATCTCGCTGGTGGAGGTGCCTGCCATGGCCATCTCGTCGACGGACTGCCGTCAGCGAGTCGGAGAGGGGTCACCGGTGTGGTACCTCGTTCCTGATGGTGTCGTGCAGTACATACGCAAGTACGGGCTTTATCGTATGGCCTTGCGGCCGGCGTCGGCGACGTCGATGACGGCGAGAGTGGCCCGCGAGCAGTCCCTGAGGAAGGAGAACGACGGTGAGCACTGAGCAGACCGGCGTCAATGCCCCCACGACCGAGGAGCCGACGCAGGATGAGCACGCTCCACGCGGCAGTCGTCGTGCGATCCGACAGGCGGAGCGTGCCGCCGAGCGTGAGGCGATCCTGACCGGTCAGCAGCCGCTCCTGACCCGACGTGAGATGAGGCGTCTACGTGAGGAGGCCAAGGCGCTCAGAGCGGCCGTTGAGGCCGGAGAGATCACCCCTGAGCAGGCTCAGGCCCTCCAGGACCCTCTTGCCGATCCCGCTTCGGTCACCTCTCGTTCCTCCGCACCCTCTGGCGACGACGCCGGGGCCGACCTGGAGGAATCGGTCGAGCTCCCAGCAGTGGGTGAAGGGGAGTTCTACCTCGAGCAGGAGGGACAGAACCCGCCTCTCAACCTCTCCGTTCCCGAGGGGCCGTCCGCCTCCGCGCCGAGCTGGCGCTCATTGTCGGCGGCTGAGGCCGTGGCGATCTCCGAGATCGAGACGGGCCTCATGGAGGCAGTCGACCTGCCGGTGGCGACTCTGGACTACGACGCCCACTGGGCCCAGGACACCAGCTCCGAGCCTGCGCCGGTGCCCACGCGTTTCTCGCTCAAGGAGCGCCTTGAAGGAGGACCCACCTCGGACGCCGAGGAGAGGGACGACCAGGACGGGGCGGCGCTCCAGGCTTCTGCTGAGGACACCGGTGGGACGGAGGCTGAGGAGCTCGCCACCGGCCCCTACGACTATCGAGAGGACTTCTCTCCGAGCACCCAGTCGGACGAGGCGCCGTCTTCGGCGGCCTCTGCGGCCTCCTCGCAGCCCTCCTCCCAGTCGGCTGAAGCCGTCAGTGCGGTCCCCGCCGTGTCGACATCGGCGTCCGGCGCTGCCGATTTCGCTGCCTTCGGTCAGGCTGGAGCCCCGCAGGCGGCCGAGTCCGCACGCAGTGGTCTGAGCGCCGGCTCGGCGTCCTCAGCCGGCTCGGTGCGCCGTCCCATCGTGCGCATTCCGGCAGCTGCTCAGGGGGTGCGCACCGTCAACGTGTCCACGGGTGAGCTTAGCTCGGTTCAACCCGTCGACAGCTCGCCGTCAGCCCAGGAGGCTGCTGATGCTCAGGATGCCTACGGTGGCGCCTCCATCGAGGAGCCGATGACGCAGGAGACCGTCGCGGTCGACGTCGAGGCGCAGACCGCGATGCCCACGCCGTCCGCGCAGCCGGAGGTCGAGTTCGGCACCCCCGGAGCCCCGCAGTGGAAGTCGCTGCACCAGCCATCCCAGGTGGACAGCTTCCAGGAGACGATCGTGACCGGAGTGGCCGATGCCACCGATCCCGCCGCTGCGATGTCTGGTGAGGCCGTCGGTCCCTACGCCTTCTACGCCGATGAGGTCGAGACCGGCAATGGTCCGGTCGGCGGCTCTGAGTGGGACTCCGTGGCAGTCCCGGCTGCCGAGGCGCCTGAGGAGCCCTATCTGGCTCCGGTCAATGAGGTGACTGGGCGGGTTCCCACCCCGGATCACGTCCTGCCGGTGGAACAGGCCAATTCCTCCTCGCGCATCGGAAAGGTGCTCATGGCCCTGCTCATCGTCGTCGTCCTGCTGCTCATCATCGCGGTTGTCGCGTGGCTGCTGATCGCCAACGGCAGTAACAGTGCTAGCGCCATGAGCGCAGTGGGGGCTGGGGAGTGGATCCGACAGGTCGTATGACGATGGCGCGCACGGTACAGTCGTCGCTGCATGATGCCTGACCGCCCGAAGGAGATCCGTGCCCGCCACTGAACATGCCACCCGTCTGACTCTTGCCGCGGCTCGTGCCGCAGCCGACAAGAAGGCGGAGCACCTCGCCGCAATTGATGTCTCTGAGAGACTCGGCCTGACCGATGTGTTCCTACTGGCCTCCGGTTCGAACGATCGCCACGTCCACGCCATCGTCGATGCGGTTGACGAGGCCATGCACGGTGCCGGGGTCAAGCGCCGCACCCGTGAGGGCTTCGCCGACGCCCACTGGGTGCTGGTGGACTACGGTGACGTTGTCGTCCACGTCCTGCAGAACGAGGACCGGGAGTTCTACTCGCTGGAGCGCCTGTGGAAGGACTGCCCCGCTGTCGAGCTGCCGGCGGACCTGACGCAGCCGGATGGTCCGAAGGAAGATGAGGGCGGCGGTCGGGAGGATGCCGCCTCATGACCGACCTCATCCTGTGGCGTCACGGACAGACCGACTACAACCTTCAGGGACGCATCCAGGGGCGAGTCGACATCCCCCTCAATGACACCGGTCGCGAGCAGGCTCGCCGTGCAGCCGACTGCATCGCGGCGCTAGGCCCCACACGCATCGTCTCCTCCCCGTTGCTGCGGGCGCGGGCCACTGCCGAGGTCCTGGCGTCTCCGACCGGGCTGAGCGTCGAGATCGTCCCAGAGTTGGCGGAGAAGTCCTTCGGGCAGTGGGAGGGGCTCAAGGCAGCCGATATCGAGAAGCAGTGGCCCGACCACTACGCCACCTGGCGCGCCGGTGGCGACCTTCCCCAGTTCGGGATCGAGGGGCGCCGTCAGACTGCGCAGCGAGTGGGGGAGGCGCTCAGGGCCATCGCCGCCGACGCCGGGAAGGACGATGTCATCGTGGCGGTCTCCCACGGGGCGGCCACCAACCTGGGTGCTACGCACCTGCTGGGGATGGACCCTCAGCAGTGGTTCGGTCTGCGCGGCATGAGCAACTGCTGCTACGCGCTCATGCGCACCAACAAGCGGCCTCCGAGCTGGTCCGTGGTGAAGTGGAACGCCGGACCGTCGGTGGATCCCAGTCCGCTCGGCAGGATCCTCGGCTGAGCGGGTGAGGTAGTACACGCGTCGTGGATTTGCTCCAGTGGGGCCGAACTTCATACAGTTATCCGCGTCGCCGCACGAGGGCGACGCCCGAACGGGGCTATGGCGCAGTTGGTAGCGCGCTTCCATGGCATGGAA
>ERZ772926.1572-NODE-1572-length-10770-cov-3.510313_pt1 | contig 10770 bp, 9 predicted proteins | sample MGYA00511136_ERZ772926 | MGnify/ENA primary metagenome ERZ772926 (study PRJEB29015, sample SAMEA2737917) | human oral metagenome | biome: human oral; feature: human-associated habitat; material: dental | place: China | collected 2153 ... | reverse complement strand
ATTTTCCCTCTTATATTTAATTTATATTTACTTGACTTTAATTTTTTTATTAGTTATAATTATTTAAATTTTAAAATATGAAAGGATATAAAAATGAATTTCTTTTTATTAGAAAACAACTTCTATAAGGATTATTCCAATTTATAAATGAGTTTATTAATTTGATTTCCAATGTAGACTTTTTTACAAAAAAAGAATTTTACGATAAACTTGAAATTTTCTTTTGTTGAATATTTTCAGAAAAAAAAGATTATATTGTTGATAGAAACAAGGAGTAACAGGAATGAAAAAAGGATTTAGAATTTTAAAGAAAAAACTAAAAAAAATAAAGAAATTAATTGTATCAAGTGAGTATTTAAAATTAATGCAATATATTTTATTTTTAATTCAGAAAAATATTGAAATATCAATAGATAAAAATGGAAAGAATGAATTAATTTTAGAAAAAACACCTTGTAAAAGAGGACAAATTTTTACAGTTGATTTTGGATTCGGGATTGGTTCAGAATTTAGATATCAACATTATTGTGTGGTTATTTCAGTAAATAAAAAAACAGCTGTTGTAATTCCGTTTACATCCAAACCTAAAAATGGAATAAATTTGGGAATTATTCAAAAACTGCAATCACAAAGAAATTCAAAGCAAACAGAGACATATGCTTTAGTACATGCTATAAGAAGTATAAGCCGTGCAAGATTATTCAGACCACGGATAAATGGAGGAAGAAGATACATTAAACTATCCAGAAATCAAATGAATCTGTTAGATAATGAAGTAAAAAAAATGTTGACAAAATTGTTAGCATAAACTATAATTTATATAGAAATTAAGAGCCCATAGCGGCAATGACTTACAGATTAAAGCCCATAGCGGTGTATTACAAATTAAAAGCCTAATGGCAAAGATAATGAGCAGTCTATAATATAGACTGCTCATTTAATTTAATTTTTATTTTTTCGAAATTCGGCTGATTTTTTGTATAATATATTCATAAGTATCTCTTTTTGATTATTAAAAATAAATTTACTTTACTTATAAATAAAAAAGAGAAGAACAGTCTTTCTTCTCATGAAATTTAATTATAAATTATCTGTTATTTTATTGTCTTTTTTTCATATCTTTTGCAAAATCCATCAAACATTTTTTTAGCATAATTGTAAAGAATCCCAGTAATAATACTTACTACAATAGTCGCAACTGATTTGAAAATCATTTCATCGCTTATTTTAACAACATAATGTAAAATTATTATATGAATCAAATATGCAAAATACGTTGAATCTGAAATCATTCTCACAATACTGTTTCTGCTATTAAAGTTGAATTTCAGCCAGAAAATAAAGAACGAAACTGTCATGAAAAATGTTCCCAGTGAATTTTTATCAAAAAAATCTGATATTCTGTTTCCAGTTGTAATAAGAATATATCTTGTAGACAAAACACTTATAAAAAATCCGGCCATATATACTGCTATTACCCAGATAAAGGGTATTTCCCCTAATTTTTTACTGTATTTTTTCAAATAATATCCTAAGATATAATATCCGATAAAGCCAGTTATTGGAAAATGGGAAAAAGGTATCTTAGGTAATCTGAAAAACTGTAAATATGGATTAAGTATATTACACAAAAACCATAATACAACTACATAAAAAGTTTCCTTTTCTGCATACTGCAAAACCTTTCTCAGCCACGGAGTCAGTAAATACAATCCTAGAATCATATAAATATACCAGAAATGAGGTGCTGATATTTTTTTTATTGCCATGAAAGAATGATTATAAAAATAAATATAGACTATATTAAAAACTGCAAATAAAGGAAGTATACTGAAAAATCTTTTCTTAAAAAAATCCTTTACTGATTCTGCCTTGTCCAGCAACAGATATCCACTTATCATAATAAAAAGATTTACTCCTATTGAAATAACTGCATATCCGCTCATCCATACAGTCAGTCCATATTGCCTGTTCAAAGTATGTAACATCACAATAAAAGCAAAAGCAAATATTCTTATAATGTCAATATTCATTGTTTACAAAACTCCTTTCATGCGAGGATTAAAATCACTTTTCTAAGCATATAAATCCCCCAATTTCTATTTTATCTTCATAGGTATTCCCGATACTACGAAATATGCTTCATCAGCAATTTCTGCTATTTTCTGATTCATTTTTCCTGCTATTTCCCTGAAATATCTTCCAAGAGGATAACTGGGAACGATACCCATTCCCAGTTCATTTGAAACAATGATAACATTTTCAAATCTATTTACAATATTTATCAGTTCATTTACCTGTTTTTCCACTGAAATGTTGCATTTTTCAAAATCTTTTTCTGAAGGTTTGTCCCAGTTGATGTCATGTTCTTCAAAAATAATATTGCTTATCATATTTGTAAGGCAGTCAACAAGCATATTATCTTTTGTTTCATCTGAAAGTACATCTTTCAGAGTTTCACTAAAATTTTTATAACCTTCCACTGTAAGCCATTTATCCTGCCTTCTTTCCTTATGAAGAGCCACTTTTACCTTCATCTCTTCATCAAATGCAAGAGAAGTTGCCAAATAAATATTTTTCTGATTCCCGTTATTCATTCCAAGCAGCAGATTTTCAGCAAACTTGCTTTTCCCGCTCTTAGCTCCTCCTGTTACATAAATCAGTGCCATATTTCCCCCATTTTCTATTTTTATAATTTATCCTCTTAATTATTTTCAAATTTTATGATTTTATCTCATATAAATCCTGTTTATTTATAGAATATCTCACTATTTCCCCTGTTTCAAATTCCTTTTTTCCGGAAATCATAACAGCATTCAGTCTTTTCAAGCCTGACAGTTCATTCATAATTTCAATTTCATAGGAAATAAGTGCTCCATGATATTCCTTACTGATAATTTTTCCTTTTTCTGAAATTACTTCATCCGTATTTCCTTCATTTATTTCATTATAGGATATATTAACATTTTCAGGACGAATTATAAAGCTTTTTTTATCCCTTTTTATAATATTCGCCTTTCCTATAAATTCTGCAACAAAAACAGTTTCAGGAAATGTATAAATTTCACGCGGAGTTCCTATCTGCTCAATATTTCCCCCATTCATAACAACAATCCTGTCTGAAATGCTCATTGCCTCTTCCTGATCGTGAGTAACAAAAATCATTGTTATTCCTAGTTCCTTCTGTATTTTTCTTATTTCATTTCTTACAGTTTCCCTTAATTTTGTATCAATATTTGATAAAGGTTCGTCGAGTAAAAGAACCTTTGGCTCAAGCACAAGAGATCTTGCCAAGGCTACCCTCTGCTGCTGACCACCACTTAGCTGGTCTATTCTTCTTTTTTCAAGCCCTTTAAGATTTACAAGATTTATTATTCTTTCTGTTCTTTCCTTTTTTTCCTTCTTATCAAGTTTTTTTCCAACTTTTAAAGGATATCTAAGGCCATATTCAATATTTTCATAAACAGTCAGATGAGGAAACAGTGCATAATTTTGAAAAACTGTACTCACAGGACGTGTTTCAGGCGGATAATCAGTTATTTTTTCTCCTGAAAGAAAGATATCTCCTGATGTGGGAGTTATAAATCCTGCTATCATTCTCAATGTTGTTGTCTTTCCGCATCCGCTCGGCCCGAGAATACTTATCAGTTCCCCTTTTTCCACATCTATATTAAAATTACTCACTACAGTATTATCCTGATACTTCTTATACAGATTTTTCAGCTGAAGATACATGCTTTCCCTCCTTCTTTTTTCTTAATATGAATATTGAAAATAAAATATTTACAAGTAATATTACTAAAATCAGCAGACTTGCAATAACCGATGCCATTCTGTAATCTCCGTCACGAATTTCATTAAACAGTTCAACTGTGGCAACCTTTGCAGAAGGGGTAATTAGAAATATAATTGCACCTACTGTTGTCATTGTTGTTGTAAAAGTATTTATAAATCCTACTAAAAATGCCGGTTTCAGCTGTGGAAGCACTATTCTGAAAAATACTGCTATCCCAGGTGTTCCAAGGTCTCTCGCTGCATCTTCCGTCAATGAACTTATCTGGCTGAGGTTGGCACTTGCTGCCCTTGTTGTTACAGGCATCTGTCTGAAAATACAGTTTAGTACCACTATCGCCCCTGTTCCTGTCAAAAGTAACGGTGGATTTTGAAAAGCCAGAAGATAGGCTATTCCAAAAAATGGTCCAGGCAGAATATAAGGCAATGCGGCAATAAAATCAAAGCTTTTAGAAAATTTCACTTTTCTACGGTCTATATAATATGCAAAAAGAACTCCAAGAAAACTGGCAGTAACTCCTGCTATCAGGGAATAAACCACACTTCTTACCATACTTGGAATTTTAGTAAGTGAAAATGACTGTATAAATTCCATTGTCCAGTGGAATTTCCCGCCACTGTTACTTGATACTGCTGAAACAAATATAGAAATATACTGCAGTAGCATATATATTGCAAAACATAATGTCACAAATCCAAAAATCGTTTTCAGATATAATGGCAGCTGATATCTTTTTTCTTCACCCTGACCTGATTTTTCTGAAAAACTTCCCATAACATTAGATGCTGTAAGCTGATGCCTATATATAAGAAAAATAAATACAATTGGAAGAAATATAAGAAAACTGATGGCTGCCGCCTGTTCTATTTCTCCATATGAAATTACTCCCTTATATGCCTCCGTGGCAAGCATCTTAAAATTACCTCCAACAATAATAGGCGTTCCAAAATCCGCAATATTTTTTACAAATATTAAAAAATAAACTGCAACTATTGAAGATTTAAGCATTGGAAGTATTATTCTAAAAAGTATGTCTCCTGATTTTGAACCTAAATCTTTTCCTGCTTCCAGAACGGAAGAAGGTATTGTCGTAAGTCCTCCGATTATAATAAGGGCAGCCAGCGAAATTTCACTGAAGGTCTGCATTATTACTATTCCATGCCATCCGTAAGGATTAAAATTCAGATGCAGTAAATCAGCCGTTATTATTCCCCTCTTTCCAAATAGCAGTATATACGAAAGTGAAGACAGGAAAGGTGGTGATATCATTGTAAGCATAAGGAGGAGCATCAACATTCCTTTTATTAATTTTGGTGCATAAGTTATGTAAACTGCTATGACAGTACCTATTATCACTGATAGGGTTGTAGATAACAGACATACCCATAAACTGTCAGTTATTACAGTAAAATGTTCCTTGAATAGCGAGTTATACATTTCCAATGTAAACTTCCCGCCAGGAGAAACACTTCTTATAAACAATGCAATTATAGGCCATAATATGAATACCATTATCGGCACAACTGCAAGCAGATAAAATATCTTATCTGTAATTTCCATATAAAAGAAAGAACGCCCAAAATGTTTCTTTTGGGCTCTTTCACTAATATTTTTTCGGAATAAATTCATAATCTATTTCCCCATTTTTTCTTTCCATAATTTCAAGATTTCTTCTCTTCTTGTTCCCATTCCTGCGATATCCATTTTCATAAGTTTATCAACAGTCATTCCTTTTAATTCTTCCGGAGGAGTAACATCTTTTCTTACCATCATACGTGGAGCAACTGTTTTCAGGAATTCCTGACCTTCTTTTGATAATGCCCAGTCAACAAATGCTTTTGCGGCATCTTTATTTTCAGCTTCCTTGAATATTGCTATTCCTGCCGGAACCCATGGAAGTCCGTCTGAAGGAATTACATTTTTAACTTTAAATTCTTTTTCCATTTTGTAAGTATCTCCACCTAGAGGGATTATTCCTACTGCCATTTCTCCATTTTTAACTTTTGATGTAGGTTCTGATCCACGTTGTGCATAGAAAGGAATATTTCCTTTTATTGATTCAAGATAAGCCCATCCAGCTTCTTCTCCCATTGATTGTAACAAGTTGTAAACAACTGCATAGTTTGTTCCTGAAATTGCAGGGTCAGCCATGATTAATTCATCTTTATATTTAGGATTTTTTAAATCTGCCCATGATGTTGGTTCAGGCAATCCCTTTTTTTCCAACACATCAGTATTTACTAAGAATCCTGCTGTTACGATAGAAACACCTGTCCAGAAGTCATTTCCAATAAATCTCTGATCCATTTCTTTTTCTTCAGGTGATACATAATTTTCAAGATATCCTTTTTCTCCTGCTACGATAAAGCTGTCTGCTCCACCACCGAACCAAACATCTGCACCTATTTTACCATTTTGTGCACTTAACTTTGATAAAACTTCTCCTGAAGAAATATCTAAGAATTCTACTTTTATTCCTGTTTTCTTTGTAAATTCTTCAAAAATTTTGTCTTTTGCATCATAAGCGGCTATAACTTTTAAAGTTCCTTTTCCACCATCTGCACTTTCTTTCTTTTCTTCTTTTGTTTCAGCACCTTTTTGACATCCCGTCAAAAGTCCAATTGCTAGTAAAACTAATAACATTACTCTTTTTAATGTTCTACTCATTCTGTTTTCCTCCTTGATTTATTTCTAGTTTTTACTATTTAATTTATTTTAGTTTATGTTTTTAAAATAAAAATGCTATTCCATCTCATTATGTGTATATACACAACAATATTTTGCATTACAAACTAAAACAAATCCTGTTATCTATATTATAATTCAGTTTTTTATTTTAGTCCAATTTGATTTCATTATAGTGTATAAGTAAAATGAATAGTTAAAAATTTCGTTTTTGAGTTTAATATTGTATTTTGAATGGCAGAATACAACAAAAGCCTACTTCTTTAAAACAATAATTTATTGCTTTTGAAATAGGCTTGCAATTTATAGCTAATCCCTCAACATTTCTTCAAAGATTTCTTTTAAGTCAATACTTTCAATAATTGATTGAAAAATTAATTTTTTTAGTTCTTCTGAAAAAATAACTCTAATTTCCTTGTTTTTGCATTCTTCAATTAATTTCGGATTTTCCTCTTCTTTAGCTGATGTTATGACCAAAATTTGATCAATTAGTTTACCATCATTTTCCCATTTATATCGCTTGGCTTTGTTTATTTGTTCTATAATATTATTAATATTATCATCAGAAATCTTACCTTTGTAATTTTTTACTTGTATAGCTATGTTGTATTTTTCCAAATTTGAAAGTCCTGATATAACTGCTAAAAGATCTGTTCCATGTTCTTCTTCTTTCATACCGCCAGTTTTTTCAATTTCATATCCAGGATAGATTTTTTCTAAAACATTTTTTAGCACATCTTCCCACTGAGAAGCTGTAAATTTTTGATTGTATTCAACGATAACTTTTTCATAAAATCCCTTTAAATTAAAATGAGATTTTACTTGCTCTGATACTATATTTTTTATATTTTCAACAACACTTGTTGATTCCTTGTTTCCTTCTAAATTTTTCATAATTTTTTCAACATCTTCTGAAAGACGACTGATATTCCAAAATCTATTTCTTGCTTTTAACGTACTTTGTATATTTCCAGAAACATCTTTTCCATGTCTATTAAAACATCCAATATATCTTGCAGGAAAAATATGTCCGAAATCTTCATTTCCATCATCCAACTTTGCAATTTCAAATCTGTATCCTTTTTCTATATCATTCCAGTCTTCAACTGCTTCAGCTATAGCAACACTACCCCAATCTGGTAATCTGGGTATTAATAAAATATCTCCTTTTTTTACTTTTTCGTACATACTTAAATTTTTTCTGGCATCACTGTCTTTTGTACCAGGCAATTTTTGGTTTTCAGCATACCCCCAGCCTTGTCGTAAACGTCCTTGTTCTAATTCCTTAAAAAAGAAATCCTGATTTTTTACATCAATTCTGTACCCCCAGTAATTTTTTCCCATTTCAAATCCCTTCTTTCCTCATATATTTTATTTTATTGTAAACTCCTTAACCGTTTTATCCGAGTCATTTTTTTATAATTTCTATAAATCTTATCTTATTTCAATATTTCATAATCAATAACATAATCTCCCTGACTTCTTAGCCACATTTCTGCTCCAAAATTTCCATAAACTTCGATTGATACTGTATAGACTGTATATCTTGAATTTCCTTCTCCAACCACTTCTTCAGCCAGTACTTCTGCTGTTGGAAATCTATCCAGAACATATTCAAGATAACCCTTATATCTGAATTTTATTTTTGTGAGAGGCCCTGAATGCATGAACTGTATATATTTTCTAAATTCTCCATCTTTAAATTTTTCCGAATAGTTAATCTTAAATTTTTTATTTATATCCTTTATTTCAGTAATTCTGTCTATTCTGAAAATAGCAGGATATTCTTCCTTGTCTTCAATATATGCAATCAGATAGAAATAATATTCTGAAAACATTACGGATAAAGGTTTTACATTGTATTTTCTATCTTCATTGCTTTTCGTAGTGTAATTTAAGCAAAGCCATTTCTGATTTTTTACGCTCTGTGCCAAATTCCATATAACCGAAAGCAAATCTTTTCCATGCTGCAGAGGGATATAATTAAATTTTTCGTTGCTTATCAGATCTTTTATAATATTTCTGTCATTTCCTGACATCAGATTAATCAGCTTATCTATCAGATTATCAGTTTCACCTTTATTAAAAGCCCTGCTTTCAAGTATTATCTTACTTATAGCCAAGATTTCCTCATTTGTAAGGGATTTGTTATCATTACTTTTCAGGTAATATCCATTCTTAGCTCTGGAATATTTTATATCTGAATCACTTTCTTCAAAAAGGTAATCTTTCAAAGTTTTTATATCTCTCTGTATTGTTTTTATATCAACATTAAATTCATTTGCCAGATCTTCTCCATTTAATATTTCTTTCTGCTGTAACCTCTTTATTATTTTTAATATTCTAAATATTTTTTCCTCAGAATCTTTAATCTTTTCCATTATAACTAAGCCTTTGTATATTTTTATATTTTACTTAATTATAACTTTGATTTTTCTTTTTGTCAACGACGAATTGATACTCTTTTTATTTTAGGTTTTGCTTTTTTTCTCCTATACCTCATGTCAGCATATTCATTTCTTATATCCAAACTTTCATTCTGTTTATTATACTTCTCTAATTTTTCGATTATTTCGTCTATTTTTTTCTCTATTTCCTTTAATGTAGTATCCTTATTAAATTTCATATACATTAATGCAACTTTTTCTCTTCTGCAATAGAATTCTTCAATTATTTTAAAATCATCAAACACCTCTTTTAACTCATCCTGCATTAACTTTAAAAAACCGTCTTCCAGAGGTTCCAAAGTATAGTAACACAATTCAATCACTTCAATTGGATTCAAATCTTCATCTCTGGTATATGTAAATTGCAGAAAAAATTCATCTTTAACCCATTCCATATAAGTAAGACTCTTGTAAACATCATATTTATCATTTTTTGTTTCTATATATTTTTGTAGAATATTATGTAAATCTACAATTTCCTTTGTATCCTCTACTGAATTCTTCCTATTTATTTTCTTATGGTTGTAATAGCTGTCAAATATGCTGTCATCTATATCTTTTTCAAAAGTTTCAAACAATTTCAGAAAATCTTCCCTGTCATATACAACCGTTGTTTCTCCAATTTCTTCACGAACATATCTGGATACTTTTTCATGTGTAAAATGTACAATTTTAATTTTTTCTCCCTCATCATCTTCTAAATTTTCATATTTTTTAAGTAATCTAAATATTTTTCCCCTATACTCTAAAAAATCTTCCGAATATTCGTCATCAAAATAATTTCTAAAATATAGATATTTCCTTGCCTTCTTATCTTGTCTATTTAAAATCAATAAAATTGATGAATCACTTAAAAGTCTCTGAATAATAGTATTGCCATATATAAGGCTATCAAAAGAACCTGCAAAATATATTTCAATCTCTTCTGTATCCAGTTTTTCTCCCGTAGTCTCTTCAATAAATTTTTTTGCCATATTCTTTAAAGCTGTTTTACTCTTATCTCCTTGCGTATCAATCACAAGCCACTTTAACATCCAGTGTATAAATATCTCGTCATCAAAATTTTCTGCATAAAAGGCATCATTCTTAGTCGGGTTTAAATTATTCATAATTCTCATCTCCTTGTATTATTTTTTATATTATACTTTTTATAAAGGACAGTTTCTGTCTGTTTATATTTTTTTATAATTTTTATTTACAGCATTACTCTTCTTTTTTCAAAAATATAAATTATAATTATATTAAACAGAAAATGAAAATGCTGAATATTTAAATTTAGAAAATTTATTAAAAAAAAATTATTCTGAAAGGAGAAATCTGAAATGAAAAAATATTGCTTTTATTAGGAATTTTATTTTGTTCATTTAATATGACAGGAACAGAAAAAATTACATCAGGATATTGCGAAGGACGCGGAAAAATTTTGAAAAAGGCTTATGAACCTTATTTTTTAACAGTTTTAACTACATATAAGTCATGTCTTATTAACGATACAAAATATAATAATATCAAAGTTCACAGAACTTATTCCAAGTATAAAAAAAATGCTGTAATACCTGAAAAGGAAGTTTTTTCAAGTAAGAGCAATTACTGTGCAGATGTAGATCATAATACAGGTAATTTACTAATTTATCCTACTAATAGTGAAGGAGAATGCGAAATGCTGCATTAGGTTAATGTAAAAAGACTCTATAATATGTACATATATAAAAAGGCTCTATAATATATAATATAAATAATGGATTTGTTGAAGGAAAAAATAACAAGATAAAAGTAATAAAAAGGCTATCTTATGGGATAAAAAAATTCGACAACCTTAAAAAGCTTATTCAGCTTAGAATCTCT
>ERZ772926.1570-NODE-1570-length-10772-cov-5.298871_pt1 | contig 10772 bp, 13 predicted proteins | sample MGYA00511136_ERZ772926 | MGnify/ENA primary metagenome ERZ772926 (study PRJEB29015, sample SAMEA2737917) | human oral metagenome | biome: human oral; feature: human-associated habitat; material: dental | place: China | collected 2153 ... | reverse complement strand
ACATTTGTACTTTAGGAGGAGAAATTTATGAAAAAAATATTATTAATAATAGGAATGTTGCTTGTAGGAGCAGTTGCATTTGCGGGAAAATATGAAGATGGATTAAAGGAACGTATGAAAGTTGCGGAAGAAAGACTTGAATCAAAGTTTGAAGGAACGACAGCAGATATGTTGAATGCCAGTTCTGAATTAACAGATGAATGGGAAAAAGAAATGAATAAAGTGTATGATTTAATTTTGAAAAAATTACCAGCGAAAGAACAGTCGAAATTTAAGGCTGAACAGACAAAATGGATAAATGATAGAAAAGCAGCTATAAAAAAGGCATTAGCTGATGAAGAGGATGGACCTAAAATGGCTGTGTTTGGAGCGGCTGGAACTGGACTTTCTATGACAGAAGAAAGAGCTTTGAAGCTTGCAAAAAGATACGACAGCCTTTCTAAATAATTTTTTTAAAGCAGGCAGAATGGGCATATTTGCTTCTATTTCAGACAGGCTAAGAATTATTATGATTCTATAAAATAGCTTTGTATAAAGATTGAAATGAAAGAAAAATATAAAATATTTCTCTTTAAATAAAAAAGGGAAATATTTTTTTTCTTATAAAATCTTTATACTAAACCTCGCCTAAATAGTATAAGTTTAGTAAAAAATAGGAAAAAATATTTGCACTTTTAAAATCATATGGTATAATATTAAGTATAGTGAGGTATTAAAAAATGAATAAATTTTTTTATAGAATAATTCTTCTCATTCCATTATTTTTTAGTCAAATATCGGTCTCGCTAAGTTTTAAATATAATGCGGGAGAAAACTTAGTTGAAAGAATAAGAGAAAAAAATACTCAGGAAAAACGTATAAAATTAGTACTGGATTCTATTAGAAAGCATAATAATAAAATTGTACGTTTTTATCTTGCTACCAAGGATAATATTATTAATAGACAGAATTTAGAAGATAGCATACTACATAGAAAAGAAGGGGTGTATGGAGTTAACCTTGATAAAAAATCAATATATGAAGGGGATATTGAGCTGGTTGATATAAATGCCAAAAGTCAAGATGGATACACTCCAATTGTTGTTGCAATTGAGGCTAAAAATCATGAAATTTTAAATTTATTAATTGAAAATGGTGCAAATTTATATGAAAAACATCCAATTTTTAACAGGACAACACTAGGAACCGCCGCATATTATGAAAATGTTGAAGCGGTACAAGCTTTACTAAAAAAAGATCCTAAACTCGTAAATATAGGAAGTACGTTGGACGGATGGACACCTCTTGAGGATGCTACTTTGAAAGCTAACGTCCAAATTGTAAAATTGTTATTGCAATATGGTGCTAACCCTACAATTACTGATAAACATGGTGGAACTCCTATGGATATGGCAACAAAGTTTGGAAAAGGGGAAATAGTGAAATTATTGAGAGATAATATAAAGGCTAATAGGAAAAAATACAATTATTGAAATGTTGAGTTTCAAAAGATAAAAAATCTTTATTAACTAAATTTGTTTGTAATAAAAAAATTTATATATAGAGGAGAAAAAAATGAAAAGAATGACAGGAATTGGTGCTTCAGAAGGAGTATCTATAGGTAAAGTATTACTTTTTATCACGGAGGAAATTGTTATTCCAGAAATTAAAGAAGAGGGTTCAACAATTGAAGCAGAGTTAGCAAAATTGAAAGAAGGATTGAAAAAATCGAAAACTCAATTAATTGCAATCAGAGAAAAAGTAAAAGAAAAAATGGGAGAAGATAAAGCAGCAATTTTTGATGGTCATATTATGCTTCTTGAAGATGAAGATTTGATTATGGAAGTTGAAGGTAAAATTAAAGAAGAAGGATTCCCAGCTGCAAAAGCATTACACGATGGAATAGATGAGTATTGTGATATGATTTCACAATTAGATGATCCTTATTTGAGAGAAAGAGCTGCTGATTTAAAAGATATAGGGAAAAGATGGCTTAAAAACTTATTGGGAATGAAAATTCACGATTTGAGTAACCTAGCGCCAGGAACAATTGTTGTAACTGAAGACTTAACACCATCTGATACTGCACAATTAGATTTGGAAAACTGTATCGGGTTTGTTACAGAAGTTGGAGGGAAAACAGCTCACTCTGCGATTATGGCAAGATCGCTTGAATTGCCAGCAGTAGTTGGAGTAAAAGGAATATTAGGTGAAGTAAAAGACGGAGAAGTTATTATTATGGATGGAGAAACAGGGGAATTATTCCTAGAACCATCTGAAGAGCTAGTTAGTGAATACATTAAAAAACAAGAAGTATTAAGAGTTGAAAAAGAAGAATTAAGAAAATTAATTCACGAAGATGCAGTTACTACTGACGGAAGAAAAGTTGACATTTGGGGAAATATTGGAAGCCCTAATGATGTTGACGCTGTAATCGAATCAGGAGCAACTGGAATTGGATTGTATAGAACTGAATTCTTGTTTATGAATTCTGATCATTTCCCAACTGAACAGGAACAATATGAAGCGTACAGAATTGTTGCCGAAAAAATGCAAGGGAAACCTGTTACAATTAGAACAATGGATATTGGTGGAGATAAAGAGTTGCCATATTTAGACTTGCCAAAAGAGTTAAATCCATTCTTGGGATATAGAGCAATCAGAATTTCGTTGGAAAATAAAGATATGTTCAAAACTCAGTTAAAAGCGATTTTAAGAGCGTCTCAATATGGACAGATTAAAATTATGTATCCAATGATAAGCTCAGTTAATGAAATCAGAAAAGCAAATGCTATCTTGGAAGAATGTAAAAAAGAACTTGATGAAATCGGAAAAATTTATGATAGAAACATAAAAGTAGGAATAATGGTTGAAACTCCTTCAACAGCTATTATTGCTTACAAATTTGCAAAAGAAGTTGACTTCTTCTCAATTGGAACTAATGACTTGACACAATATTTCCTTGCTGTAGATAGAGGAAATGAAATGGTTGCTAATTTATACAACTCATTTAACCCTGCGGTATTGGAAGCCATTCAAAAAGTAATTGATGCTGCACATGATGCTCATATAAGTGTTAGTATGTGTGGAGAATTTGCTGGAGATAAGAGAGCAACTAAGTTATTGCTAGGAATGGGTCTTGATTCATTCAGTATGAGTGCTTCATCTGGATTGACTGTTAAAAAAATAATTAGAAATAGTAGTTATGCAGACGCACAAAAATTTAGAGATTTAATCTTACAACAAGATACACCTGAAGATGTTATAGCAAAATTATAATTTTTTTAAAAGGGCTAATAATAACGCTATTAGCCTTTTTTTCATCTTGATTGTTTGGAAAATATTAGAAAATACTTTAAAATTATAAAGGAGTTGAAAGTATATGAAAACAAAAAAAGTAGCAGTTTTTTTAGCAAATGGATTTGAAGAAATTGAGGCGATTACACCGATTGATTTGTTGCAAAGGGCTGGAATTACAGTGGATACAGTATCTATTACTGAAAATAATCTTGTTGAAAGTGCAAGAAAAGTGAGAGTATTGGCGGATAAAGTAATTAAAGAGATTAATTTTTCAGAATATGATATGCTGATATTGCCGGGAGGACCTGGATTTAAAAATTATTTTGATTCACAATTGCTGCTTGATAAAATTGTAGAGTTTTCAAAAGATGTGGAAAATAAAAAAGTGGCTGCTATATGTGCTGCACCGACGGTATTGTCAAGTTTAGGAATTTTAGAAGGGAAAAAGGCGGTTTGCTTTCCAGCTTGCGAAGAGGATTTATTAAAAGGTAACCCAATTTTGACACGAGAGCGGGTTGTTAAAGATGAGAATATTATTACAAGCAGAAGTGCGGGAACTGCTCTTGATTTTGCTCTTGAAATTATTAGTGAACTTTTGGGTAAAAAAGAGGCAGAAAGAATTGCTGATGAGATTGTTTGTAAATAAATTTGTAAATATTTCTAAATAAAAGTTTAAATTTTAAAAACTTATATGGAAAAAATAAGAAAAGTATGCTAAAATGTTTCAGTAATTATGAAAGAAATAAAATGACTTAATAATTAACAAGATTACAAACTATTAATATATGTTAAGTATGTTAAACTTTAAAATTGATTTTAAAGAGTTTTGTAAAATATTAAAATTTACAATTAAAAAAACTTTTAAAAAAGGAGAATTTTATGGAATACCATAAGCCTGTGCTGTTTGATGAAGTGATGGACAATATAATAACAGATAAAGATGCAGTTTATGTTGACTGTACTCTTGGCGGCGGCGGGCATACGGAAGGTATTTTAGAAAATTCTTCTAAAAACTCAAAAGTTGTTGCAATTGATCAGGATGTACAAGCTATTGAATTTGCTAAAAAAAGGCTTGAAAAATATGGAAATAAACTTCAGATATTTCAGGATAATTTTAGAAATATTGATACTGCCGTTTATCTTGCAGGCTTTGAAAAAGTGGATCGAATACTTATGGATATAGGAGTTTCCTCAAATCAATTGGATAATGCGAAAAGAGGTTTTTCATACAGGTTCGAGGCAAGGTTAGATATGCGAATGGACAGTAACTTAAAAATAAGTGCTTATGAAGTTATTAATAATTTTTCAGAAAAGGAACTAGCTGACATTATTTATAAGTATGGTGAAGAGCCAAAATCTAGAAAAATTGCAAAAAAAATTGTAGAATATAGAAAAATTAAGGCAATCGAAACTACGACGGAACTAGCTGATATTGTAATAAAATCAATAGGAAAAAGTATGAAGCGGCATCCTACCAAAAGAACATTTCAAGCTATTAGAATTTTTGTAAATAAGGAGCTTGAAATATTAAGTGAGACGTTGGATAAGGCAGTAAAGTTGCTCGGTAAAAATGGGAAACTTTTAGTGATTACTTTTCATTCACTGGAAGATAGAATTGTAAAAGAAAAGTTTCGTGAATATGAAAATCCTTGCACTTGTCCACCAGATATTCCAATTTGTGTATGTGGCAAACAGAGTCTGGGAAAGGTAATTACAAAAAAACCGATTGTTGCTAAAGAATTAGAGTTAGCAGAAAATAATCGGGCACATTCAGCAAAATTGAGAATTTTTGAAAGGAGTGAATAGGTTATGAATGGTGTTTCAAAAAATAAAAAAATACAAATGGAAATACTTGATGTTCCAAAAATCACAAATTCAGCAAGATCCCATCAGGATGCAAAAAGAAAAGAAATAGTAGCTCCTAAAGAAGTTAGAAGACAACTTTCAAGGACAGCTGGACTTAATAAAAAAGCTATAAAAATAGTTATGTTTTATGTTACTATAGTAACGGCAGTAGCTTTATTGAGAGCATTTGTTTTATATGATGTTTCTGACTTGGGAAAAGTAAAGACTATAAGGGAAAAAGAATTAATTCAATTAAAAAAAGAAGTTGCAAGAATTGATAATGAATTTATAAGTAATAATGATTTGAAAACTAAGGAAGAAGAAGCAAGGGCAACAGGATTTACTGTTCCAAATGATCCAACGTATATAAATTTAAATAAATAGCAAAAAGAGAGAAAATATAGCATAAATATAAGAGTGTTATATTTTTTTTATTATTTTTATAATAAAAAGTAAAGTATATTCAAATTTTTTCAAAATTAAACTAATAAAAATTACATTAATCTAAAATTGAGTAAAAATTATAATTTTTGAGTTTAATTTTAAAGTAGTATTGCTGTAAATTAAGGAAAAGAAAAATTCTTGACAATACCTTAAAAAATTGGTAACATAATAATATAATGACTAATCAGTCAATTTATTTTTGAAAAATTATTTATAAATAATTAAAAAAATTATAAATGATTATAAAAAGTAAAAATAAATTTTGAAGGAGGTTATATCTTGGCAAAAGAAGTTTTACAAAAAATAAAAGATGCTGAAAGTGAGTCAGATAGGATTATTGCCGATGCGAATGAAAAGGCGAAAGATATTTTGAAAAATATTGAGCAGAAAATAAAAGATGACGGCGATAAAATAATTTCTGAGACAAATCTTGAAGTAGAAAGTTTAAAAAGACAGTCAATTGATGTTGCTGAAAAAAGAGTAAAATCTCTTTTGAGCAGTGAAGAAGAGAATGTAAACAAAATTCTTGAAATTGACGAAAAGAAAATAGATGAAGTTGTTAATTTATTAGCAGAGAGGATTGTGAAATAATGGCAATAGTTAAAATGAGCAAATTTGATTTAGTTGTTTTCGCAGAACAAAGAGCTAAAGTATTAAAGAAACTTCAAAAATTTAAAGAAGTAAATTTTGTAGATATTGAGTTGTATGATGAAAATGGGGAGCTTAGTAAAGATGCTGTTGAAGGTGTTACTAAATATGTAAATAATGAAGAGCTGACACACATTGATGAACGTCTTTATCAGTTAAGTAATGCAATTTCTCTTATTAAAAAATATGATGAAAGAAAAACACGTTTGAGAGATGTTATTCATGGAAATGAAAATTATACATTTGATGAATTGGCAAAAAAAGTATTGAGTTATGACTGGAAGAAAGTTTCTTTAGAACTGAATAAAATTGGAACACAATATTCACAAATAAAATCGGAAATTTCTAAAAAATACATGCGTTATGATGAAATTGATTTGTGGGAACGACTAGATGTAAATCCTAAAGAATTAAAGAACTTGAAAAAAGTAAATACATTTTTAGGTACAGTGCCGATAAAGTTAAAAGGAACCTTTATTGATGGTATTTCTGAGCTTGATAAAACTTATTATGAAGAGCTGAAAATAGTAAAAGATGAAGTGTATTATCTTGTAATTTCAAGTATTGATGAAAATGAAAAGGAAAAGTTGACTGAAGTTTTTAGAAATAGCAGTTTTACAGTGGAAAATCTTGACATTGATGCAGTTCCACAAGATTACAAAAATGGACTGCAAAAGGAAATTTCAGAGTTGAAAAAGGAAAAACGTAGACTAAAAGCTCAAATTAAAACTTATAGTGAAGACTTAACTGATTTACAGGCAGTTTACGAATATATGCAGAATAAAAAGTTAAGAATTGTTGAATCAGAAAAATTAGCACAGACTGAAAATACTATTTTGATAAAAGGATGGATTCCAACTGAAAAAGTAAGTGAATTTGAGAAAGTGATAAAAGATGAGGCTGGAGATAATTATTACTTGACATTTACAGATGCTGATAGGGATGATGCGACAGTGCCTATTAAGCTGAAAAATGGAAAAGTTGCAAGTACATTTGAAAATTTGACTGGAATGTATGCATATCCAAGATATAATGAAATTGACCCAACCCCACTGTTTACACCGTTTTATATCTTATTTTTTGGAATGATGGGAGCAGATGTAGGTTATGGGCTTGTGTTACTGCTTGCAACAATGTTTGTTTTAAAAGTAGTGAATTTAAGTTCTCAAATGAGAAAATCTATTAAGTTTTTCTTTTATTTAAGTTTTTCTGTTATTTTCTGGGGACTTTTATATGGCTCATATTTTGGAGCGACAATTCCAGGAATGTGGCGATTGGTAGATCCAGCGTCACAATATAATGATTTATTGATAGGTTCAATTTTATTTGGTGTAGTCCATATATTTGTTGGATTGGCAATAAAAGCGTATATGCTAATTAGAGATGGTAAATCATTGGAAGCAGTTTATGATGTATTGTTTTGGTATATGGCTCTTATTGGCGGAATGTTATTCCTAATATTCAAGTTAATGAATTTATCAGCAGTTGTGGCAAACGTGTCAATGTGGGTAATGATTGCTGGAATGGCTGGAATTGTGCTTACTGGTGGACGTGAAGCTAAAGGAGTCGGTGCAAAATTAGGTGGCGGACTTTACAGCCTTTATGGAATTTCAAGTTATGTAGGAGATTTCGTATCATATTCAAGACTTATGGCACTTGGATTGTCAGGAGGATTTATTGCACAGGCAATGAACATGATAGCCGCAATGCTGGGTGGAAGCTGGATAGGATTCTTATTTATACCTATAATACTTGTTGTAGGACATTTATTCAATCTTTTCCTTTCATTCCTTGGAGCTTATGTTCATACTTCAAGATTGATATATGTTGAGTTCTTTGGGAAATTTTATGAAGGTGGAGGAAAACCTTTTAAAGATTTTAGAACTGAAAGTAAATATATCAATTTAGATGATTAAGAAATTTAGGAAACTATTTATTGAAAATTAAATAAAAAAATAAAAAATAAAAATTTAGGAGGAAAACATGAACTTATCAACATTATTTGGAGAACAAAGTGGACTTATTTTTGCAGCTTTAGGAGCAGCAGTGGCAGTATTTTTATCAGGTATAGGATCAGCAAAAGGAGTTGGAATGGTTGGAGAAGTTGCAGCAGGTCTTATGGCTGAAGAACCTGAAAAATTTGGTAAATCGTTAGTATTGCAATTATTACCAGGAACACAAGGGTTATATGGATTCGTTATCGGACTTATGGTGTTAGGAAAATTAAAACCTGAAATGCCTTTACAAACTGGATTAGGAATTTTAATGGCTTGTTTACCAATCGCAATTGCAGGTTATGGTTCGGCAATCGCACAAGGAAGAGTTGCTGCGTCTGGTATTAGCTTGCTTGCAAAAAATGAAGAACAAAATACAAAAGGTATTATTTACTCAGTAATGGTTGAAACTTATGCGTTATTGGCATTCGTTGTATCAATTATGCTATTAGGAAGATTCTAATTTAAAAAGGGGTATTTATACCCCTTAAATATGGTAAGGAGTGAATATGTCTAATTTAAATAATTTAACATCAAAAATATTAAATGATGCTAAAGAGGAAGCCGACAAAATTGTAAAAAGTGCAGAGGAAAAAGCAAAGCAAAAATACGATTTGGAAATAAAAAAAGCTATTGCAAAAAAACAAACATTACTTGAAAATGCAAGAAGAGAGCGTGAACTGCTTTCTGACAGAATTAAGTCAAGTGCAAATTTAAAGGCTAGAAATGAAAAATTAAAGGCAAAGCAGACAGTAATTAACAAAGTTATAGATAAATTAAAAACAAAACTTGTTAATATGAATGAGAAGGAATATATTAATTATTTGAATCAAAATATTGATAAAAAATCTATAACAGGAAAAGAACTAATTGTAAAAAAAGAGTTTTTAAATAAAGTAAAAAAAGAATTTCCAAGTGCAAAAGTGAAAGAAAATGAGTTTGTAACTTCGGGATTTGTCATTGAAGAAAATGGAATTCAGGAAAATTATACTTTTGAAGTGAAACTGGATTTTATGAGAGATGAACTGGAAGTTGAAATTTCCAAACTTCTTTTTTCATAATGTAAATAAAATTTATAGAAATTTAAGTTTTATATTTTCTTTTACCAAATAAATTTTATAATTAACTGGAATTTGTAAACAAGGGAGAAAAAAATGGATAGAATGGATTACGGACAAAGTGTCGTAACTATTAGAGTACTTGAAAATAGGCTTTTGACTAGAAATAGGCTGGAACGTATGATAGAAGCCGAAACTCCCGAAGAAGTGCTAAAATTATTGGGAGAAACGGAATATTCTCAAGATATGGCTGATATTCAAGGCAGTCAAGATTATGAAACAATACTGAAAAGAGAAACAGAGCGTGTTTTTTCCATTGTAAGAAGTATGGTTAAAAATACTGCAATTGTTGATATTTTATCTCTTAAATATGATTATCATAATCTAAAGGTGTTATTAAAAAGTAAAATAACAGGAAAAGATTTTTCAAATTTGCTTATGCAGGCTGGGACGATTGATGCTGGGAAATTTAAGACAAAATTTGAATTGCAAAGTCATGATTTGCCACAGGAAATTCTGGAAGCAATTAATGAAGTGCAGAAGGACTTTGAAGAAAATCATGATCCCCAAAGAATTGATATACTCGTAGATAAACATTATTTTAAAAATTTATCAAGACTGGCAAAAGAAATTGATGTAAAAGTTATTACTGATTATGTTGAGGGACTGATTGATTTTCAAAATATGATAACTTTATTTAGAGTGAAAAAACAAAATCGTGATGCAAGATTTTTGGAAACTGTTATTTTTGAAGGTGGGACAATTTCAAAAAATAAAATTGTTGAGTCAATAAATGACAATACAGACACTATTTTGAATAAGTTCAAAAAGGAAAAATTGGGAATATATCTGACAAAAGGACTAGAAGTGTTTAATGAAACAAAAAGATTATCAGAGCTTGAAAAAATTTCTGATAATTACTTGATGGAATTAAATAAAGAATCTAAATACATTGTATTTGGACCTGAACCGCTATTTACATATCTTGTTGCAAAAGAAAGGGAAATTAATGCAATTAGACTTATTATGGTCAGCAAAATTAATAATATAAGTTCAGAGAAAATAAGGGAAAGGCTGCGTGATACATATGCATAAAATAGGTGTTGTTGGAGATAAAGATACAATTTTACCATTTAAAGCACTAGGACTTTGCGTGTATCCTGTAATAACTAAAGAAGAGGCAAGACATTCCATAGATGAAATGGCAAAAAATAACTTTGGTATTATTTTTGTAACTGAGCAGACAGCCATTTTGGTAAAAGAAACGATTGAAAGATATACAGATAAAATAGTACCGGCGATTATTGTCATTCCTAATAATCAAGGAACACTTGGATTAGGATTAAATAAAATAGATGAATATGTAGAAAAAGCAATAGGCTCTAACATATTTTAATTTTTTGAATAGTTAAATTAAAATAGTTTTCAAAATTTAAAGAAAGAAGGTAGATTAGTTGAAAACAGGAAAAATTATTAGAGAATCAGGACCTCTTGTGGTTGCAGA
>ERZ772926.1567-NODE-1567-length-10791-cov-24.474385_pt1 | contig 10791 bp, 8 predicted proteins | sample MGYA00511136_ERZ772926 | MGnify/ENA primary metagenome ERZ772926 (study PRJEB29015, sample SAMEA2737917) | human oral metagenome | biome: human oral; feature: human-associated habitat; material: dental | place: China | collected 2153 ... | reverse complement strand
TAGCGGGAGTTGGAGCTCTCGTCCTGGACCAGCATGGAGAGGGTCTCCACGCTGCCCTTTCTGGGGCCGATGAGGATGTAGGGCAGGTCGAACATACGCAGGGCGTCCAGGGCGCGGAAGACCACGGCCACGACGAGCGCGGGCTTGACCAGTGGCAGGGTGATGGAGGTGAAGCGCTTCCAGGCACTGGCGCCGTCGATCTTGGCGGCCTCGTAGACCTCATCGGGGATGAGCTGGAGCCCGGCCAGGGTGAGCAGCCCGATGTAGGGTGCCGTCTTCCACACGTCGGCGATGATGATGGCCGCCTTGGCACTCAGGTCCCCCGAGGCCCACATGACGTGCCGTCCCAGGATGGCGTTGGCAACGCCGTTCTGGTTGAAGATCCAGCCCCACAGGATGGCGGAGACGGCGGTGGGAATCGCCCAGGGCACGAGGATGGAGGCGCGCACGATGCCGCGCCCCTTCATCGCCTTGTGCATGATGAGCGCCATGGCCACGCCCAGAACGGTCTCCAGGACGACGGTGACCACGCCGAAGAGGGTCGTGTTGTAGAAGGCCACCCAGAACCTCTCACCGGCGCTGGAGAAGATGTCGGTGTAGTTCTTCAGGCCCACGAAGGGCTCGGTGGTGGAGAAGAAGCCGTTGTCCTCCAGCCGGGGACGCCCGAAGAGCGACTGATAGAGGGACTGAGCGATGGGGATGAGGATGACGATCGTCAGCACCAGCACCGTGGGCGAGATGAGCATCCAGGCCAGACGGGCCTGCGCCTTGGAGCTCTTGGACTGGTGATTGACGACTTGCTCGGAGTGCGTCGTGGTACTCATGACTGTCCTTTGACCGTCCTTGTTGACATGACCGATTTGTCTCAGGGAGCGCCGCCCGCGGCGGCGGCCGTTGCTGTGGCCTTACCCCTCCAGCTTCTTCAGGTTGCTGCTCAGGCCGGCGATGACGTCCTTGGAGGACCGGCTCCCCGGCTGCTGGATCGCGGGATAGATGTTGTCCTGGATCTTCGCGGTGACGTCGCCGTAGTAGACGGCCTGAGGACGGCTCTTGGCGTTCTCGAGGCTCTTCTTGAGGATCGGCAGGTAGGGGAACTCCTTGAGGAGCTCGGGATCCTCATAGAGGGATCCGAGGATCGGGGCGAGCGTCTGGGTCTTGAGCTGGTAGCGCTGGGACTCCTCGTTGATCCACCACTTGACGAACTTCAAGGCGGTCGCCTTGTTCTTGGAACCCTTGGTGATGGCGCAGTTGTGCCCACCCAGCGTGGAGACGAAGGGCTTGCCGTCGATGCTCGGTAGCGGTGCGACGTCGAACTTCTCCGTTCCCAGGGACTCCTTGTTGTTGGCGTACTGGTAGGGCCACTGCCGGTAGAAGAGGAGGTCGCCCGACTCGAAGGCGTTACGTCCGTCCTCCTCCTTCCACTCCAGGGACTCCTTGGGGATGTAGCCCTTGGCGAAGCCGTCGATGAGCCACTGCAGACCGGTGGCCGACTCGGTGGAGTCAAGGATGACCTGGGCGTCGTCGTTGTAGAACCCACCTCCGGCGGTGTGGATGAACTCCGAGGCGCAGCAGGTCAGGCCCTCATACTTGGCGAACTGACCGCCGAACCCACCAATGTTCTTGTGCTCGGGAAGGGCCCGGACCTTGTCAATGGCAGCCTTGACCTCGTCCCAGGTCGTCGGGACCTCGACGCCGGCCTGAGCCAGGAAGTCCTTGCGGTAGAACATCACCGGCGCATCGGTGGCATGGGGGACGGCGAAGAGCCTGTCCTTGTAGAGGCCTGTCTTCCACACGGGTTCAAGGATGTTGTCGTTCTTGAGCTCGTCCTCGGGCAGCTCGACCACCCACCGGTTGGCGGCGAACTCGGAGACCCAGACGTTGTCCAGGGAGACGACGTCGTAAGCGTTGGAGTTGATCCTGACGGCATTGATGAACGAGGTGCGCTGCTGGTCGGCCTCGGCGGAGAGCTCAATGAGCTTGACCTCCTCACCAGGATGGGCCTTGTTCCACTCATCGAGCCTGGCCTGCACCTTGCCACCCGAGTTGTCCTTGCCCTGGACCCAGGTGATTGGTCCAGTGCCTTCGAAGGTGACGGGACCGTCGTCGTCTCCGCGGGAGGTGGAACAGGCCCCGACGGAGGCCAGCACCGCAGCCAGGGCCGATCCCTGGATGAACTGACGACGGGGTAAGGGTGTCATGTGTGTTTCCTCCTTGAAACTGCTGCGAAGCCCACCGGCTCCGTTCCGGAAGGACCCACATTGTCGACGCGCGTCGACTAGGGCATGAGAGGCACGTTACACATCTGCAACTACCCGGTCAAGTGATTCTGACTCGCCGTCTCGGAATCCTTGCGAAGAACCTCTGAACCACCGGCTCCCCTACCGTCACCCACGCCCCGTGATCCCCACGAGACCACCGCGTGCCGCCTGTGAAAACCTCCACAGCATCACTCTGCTTCTCTCACCTCAACGGTGCGCCGCCCTCATCGCCGCCTGACACAATGAGGCCGTGAGCTCTCACCACTCCTCACCCCAGGCCACCAGCACCAGGCCGCCACGCTATCCCGGCCACATGGCCGGCGGGGTCTCCGGCACTGAAATCCCTTTCCAGCCCGAGGCGCACTGGTCGGTTCCGTGGCTGCTCGCCGACCGCATTGCGCGCAGCGGCGACCGGCCGCTCGTGGCCCGTAAGTCACCCCTGTCCGGGGACTGGCAGGAGGTCTCGGCCCGAGCCTTCGGCGAGGAGGTGGCCCACGTGGCCGCGGGTCTCATCGGCATGGGACTCGAGGCGGGCACCACCGTCGGCATCATGGCGCACACCTCCTACGACTGGTTCCTCCTGGACATGGCCATCGCCCGCGCGGGCCTCATCTCCGTGCCCATCTACGAGACGAGCTCGGCCGAGCAGGTCGAGTGGATCGTCACCGACTCCGACGTGCGTGTGGTCATCACCGAGAGCGGCACGCTGGCCGAGCTCGTACGCGGCGCCGTCGCCGGTATCGAGCACACGGTGAGGATCCTCGCCCTGGACTCCGACGCGATCACCACCATCGTCCAAGCGGGCTCGGGCGTCAGCCCCTCCCAGGTCGACCAGCGCTCCAACGCCCTCACGGTTGACGACGTCTACTCCATCATCTACACCTCCGGCACCACGGGCCGCCCCAAGGGCGTCGAGCTCACCCACCGCAACGCCGTCGGCATCCCCTACCACGGGGTGCGCTACCTGCCCGGAGTCCTGTGGGGCACCAACGTGCGCCTGCTGCTGTTCCTGCCGCTGGCGCACGTCTACGCCCGCTGCCTCCAGCTGCTGTCCCTGGCCGGCGAGGGCGTGCTGGGCCACACCCCCGACGCCAAGACCCTCCTGCCCGACCTGCAGTCCTTCGCTCCCTCCTACATCCTGGCCGTCCCACGCGTCCTGGAGAAGATCTACAACGCCGCCGATGCCAAGGCCGGCAGCGGCGCCAAGCTCAAGCTGTTCCGTTGGGCCGCCAAGGTCGCCATCGCCTACTCCCGCGCTCTGGACACCCCTCAGGGCCCCTCCCGCGGCCTGCGTCGGGCGCACGCCATGGCCGACCGTCTCGTCTTCCGCAAGATCCGGGGACTCATGGGGCCCAATGCCCGTTTCATCATCTCCGGCGGAGGGCCGCTGGGGCAGCGCCTGGGGCACTTCTACCGTGGCCTGGGCCTGGCCATCCTGGAGGGCTACGGCCTGACCGAGACCATCGGCCCGGTCAGCGTCAACACCGACTGGCTCAACAAGATCGGCACCGTCGGCCCGCCCGTCTGCGGCAACGAGATCCGCATCGGTGAGGACGAGGAGATCCAGGTCCGCGGTATCGGAGTCTTCTCCACCTACCACAACAACCCCTCGGCCACCGCCGAGGCCTTCACCGCCGACGGCTGGTTCCGCACCGGCGACATCGGCGCCCTCGACGAGGACGGCTACCTGCGCATCACCGGACGCAAGAAGGAGCTCATCGTCACCGCCGGAGGCAAGAACGTCGCCCCCGCCCAGCTCGAGGACCGCCTGCGCGGCCACCCGCTCATCAGCCAGGTGCTCGTCATCGGGGACGGGGAGCCCTTCATCTCCGCGCTCATCACGCTGGACAAGGAGATGCTCCCCCAGTGGCTGCGCAACCACGGGCTGCCGACCATGGACGTGGTCGAGGCCTCCTCCCACCCGCAGGTGCTCGCCGCCCTGGACCGGGCCGTGGCGCGCACGAACCGCGCAGTCTCCCGGGCCGAGTCGATCCGCACCTTCCGGGTGCTGGCCACCGACTTCACCGAGGCCAACGGCCTGCTCACCCCGTCGCTGAAGGTCAAGCGCGGCCCGGTCATGGAGGCCCACGCCGACGTCATCGCGGAGATCTACAGCTCCACGCGCAAAGGACCGCAGGAGTAAACGGGAGCAAACCTCGCCGGCGGCCTCGGGCGGGCATACTTGCCATCATGACCGACGCCTCCGCCCGACCGGACAACCTCAGCCCCTCTGCCTCGTCCGAGGAGCACGCCACCGAGCTCCTGGTCCCGGTTCACGACGGCATGACGACTCCCTGGGCTCTGGCCGAGCGCGTGCGCCGCAGTCCCGACGGCGGGCTCATCGCCCGCAAGTCCCCCTTGGGGCGGCGTTGGCGGGAGATGAGCGCCAGCGCCTTCCGCACCCAGGTGCGTGAGGTGGCCGCGGGTCTGGTGGCCCGAGGTCTTCAGCCCGGAGACGCCATCGGCATCATGTCGCACACGTCGTACGAGTGGACGCTTCTGGACTTCGCCGCCTGGGAGGCGGGCCTCGTCGTCGTCCCCGTCTACGAGACCTCCTCAGCCGAGCAGGCCCAGTGGATCCTCACCGACGCCGGCGTCAGGCTCATCGTCGTGGAGAACGAGGCCATGGCCTCCATGGTCGGCGCACTGACCTCCACCGTGCCCGAGCTCGAGAGCCTGCAGGTGCTGTGCATCGAGCGCGAGGACGTCCTGGGGCTCATCAAGGCCGGTCGAGGCGTGGATGCCGGCGAGCTCGACCGGCGCAGCGCGGCCCTGACCTCACAGTCCCTGGCCACCATCGTCTACACCTCCGGCACAACTGGCCGCCCCAAGGGCGTCGAGCTCAGCCACGGCAACCTCGTGCACCTATGCGTCAACGTCTGCCCGCACGTGCCCGAGGTCCTGGGCGGGGCCGAGGTCCGGTTCCTGCTGTTCCTGCCCCTGGCCCACGTGCTCGGCCGGTTCGTGGAGATCGCGGTCATCTGCTCGCACGCGGGCGTGCTGGGGCACGTGCCCGACGTGCGTAATCTCCTCAACGACCTGGGCTCCTTCCGCCCCACTGCGGTCCTGGCCGTCCCCCGGGTCTTCGAGAAGATCTATAACGCCGCCGATGCCAAAGCGACCGGCGCCAAGCAGAAGGTCTTCCGGCTGGCGGCCAAGACCGCGATCGCGTACTCCCGGGCCCTGGACACCCCTGAGGGCCCATCACGCCGGCTCAAGGCTCAGCGCGCCGCCTTCGACAAGCTCGTCTTCTCTACCTTGCGCTCCGTACTGGGTGGGCAGGTCACGCACGTGGTCTCCGGGGGCGGGCCTTTGGGCGAGCGCCTGGGGCACTTCTACCGCGGCGCCGGAGTCACCGTCCTGGAGGGCTACGGCCTGACCGAGACGATGGGTCCGTGCAGCGTCAACCTGCCCCAGGCCACCCGGATCGGGACTGTGGGCACCCCACTGCCCGGCTGCTCGCTCCGCCTGGCCGACGACGGGGAGATCCTGGTCCGGGGCATCGGCACCTTCACGGGCTACCACAACAACCCCGAGGCCACGGCCGAGGCCTTCACCGACGACGGCTGGCTGCGCACCGGGGACATCGGCTCCTTCGAAGGCGCCGAGGGTTTCCTGCGGATCACCGGGCGCAAGAAGGAGCTCATTGTCACCGCAGGTGGGAAGAACGTCGCCCCAGCCCCTCTGGAGGACCGCCTGCGGGGTCACCCGCTGGTCAGCCAGGTACTCGTCGTCGGGGAGAACCGTCCCTGCATCGGTGCACTGCTCACCCTGGATGCGGAGATGCTGCCACTGTGGCTGTCCTCCCACGGGCTGGAGGAGATGACTGTCGTCGACGCCGCCCGGGACCCACGGGTGCGCGCCGCCCTGGAAAAGGCGGTGGCCCGGACCAACGAGGCGGTCTCACGGGCGGAGTCGATCCGCACCTTCGAGGTGCTGCCCACGGACTTCACCGTGGCCAACGGCTTGCTGACTCCCTCGCTCAAGGTACGCCGCGCCGAGGCGGAGAAGCGCTTCTCGGCCGAGATCGAGGCTCTCTACACGCGCACGCCGCTCATCCCCGGCACCACCGTCTCACCGTCGCAGGACTGAAGGCCGCCGCGAGAGCCCACCGGGCTCGGCCCGCCGGCTGCTCCGGGGCCATCCTTCTGGCTCGTGTCGCTGCGAGTCACCGAGAACTCACCTGACCGGATGCCTCCGGTGGTTCCTACAGTTCGGTCTGCTTGGCCCGCTCGGCCTCATGGTCGTCGCGGATCTCCTCGTGGTGCTGGATGACCTCGGCGACGATGAAGGTGAAGAACTTCTCGGCGAAGATCGGGTCCAGGCCGGACTCCTCAGCCAGTGCCCGCAGACGTGCCACCTGCTGCCGCTCGCGCCCGGGGTCGGCCGGCGGTAGGTCAAGTCGGGCCTTGAGCAGGCCCACCTGCTGAGTGCAGCGGAAGCGCTCAGCCAGGAGATGGACGAGGGCGGCGTCGAGGTTGTCGATGGTGGCCCGATAGACGGCCAGCTGAGGGGGGACGCCGCCTTGCTCCTCGCTCATGCGGTCCGGCTCCGCTCCCCCATCTTGTTCGTCGAGCGCAGCGTTCCCGAACCGGACTGGTAGCTGGGCTTGCCGGTACCCCGGACGGCATCGGCGTCGACGACGACGCGCCCGACCTCGGGCAGGGAGGGAACCTCGAACATGGCCTGTCCCAGGACCTCCTCGACGATGGAGGTCAGTCCCCGGGCGCCGGTCTTGCGCTCCAGGGCGAGGGAGGCCACCGCCTCAATAGCGGCATCGGTCAGCTCGAGCTCGACGCCGTCGAGACTGAAGAGGTACTGGTACTGGGAGACCAGAGCGTTCTTGGGCTCGGTCATGACGCGCACGAGCTCACGCACCCCCAGGTCCTGAACCGTGGCGATGACGGGCAGGCGGCCGATGAACTCGGGGATGAGGCCGAACTTGTGAAGGTCTTCGGGGCGTACCGGTGAGGTGAAGACGTCCTGCGATCCCGTGCTGCCGGTCAGCTGCGCCCCGAAGCCCACCATCTGGGCCCCGGACTCCTTGCGCTGACGCTGGCGCACGATCTCCTCAATACCGGCGAAGGCGCCTGCGGCGATGAAGAGAATATTGGTGGTATCGATCTCCAGGAACTCCTGGTGCGGGTGCTTGCGCCCGCCGCCGGGCGGCACGGAGGCCGTCGTCCCCTCAATGATCTTGAGCAGGGCCTGCTGGACGCCCTCACCCGAGACGTCGCGGGTGATCGACGGGTTCTCCGCCTTGCGACCGATCTTGTCGATCTCGTCGATGTAGATGATGCCCTTCTCAGCGCGCTTGACGTCGCCGTCGGCGGCCTGGATGAGCTTGAGGAGAATGTTCTCCACGTCCTCGCCGACATACCCCGCCTCGGTCAGAGCCGTGGCGTCGACGATGGCGAAGGGGACGTCGAGGAGGCGGGCCAGGGTTCGGGCCAGGTGAGTCTTACCGGTTCCGGTGGGCCCCAGCAGAAGGATGTTGGACTTACCCAGCTCCAGGCCGTCCCCCTCGGCCACGGAGCGCTCCTTGACCTGGACGCGCTTGTAGTGGTTGTAGACCGCCACGCTCATGGCGCGCTTGGCGCCCTCCTGGCCGATGACGTACTGGTTGAGGAAGTCGAAGATCTCCTGCGGCTTGGGCAGCTCCAGGGGAACACCCGCGCCGGAGTCTCCGAGCTCCTCGTCGACGATCTCATTGCACAGCTCGATGCACTCGTCGCAGATGTAGACACCGGGCCCGGCGATGAGCTTCTTGACCTGCTTCTGGCTCTTGCCGCAGAAGGAGCACTTGAGCAGATCCACACTCTCAGCGTTACGTGCCACAGTTTCCTCCAGGTTCGTCATCGGCCCCCGCGCCCGGGCGGCCCTGCGTCAGCCTACGGGCTCAGACGGCAGGTGCGCCGAGTGCATGGCGGCGTGTCCAGTCCGCAATATGCCACGTTGGGCGCCATGCTGCCAGGGTTTGCTGGACTTATTTCCACCGGCTGCGTGTGTGGCGCTCCCACCGGTCATGGGAGGGAGCGCCACACACGGCCTCAGCACGGCACCGAAGGCCCGGCCTGCATCCCGGCACTCCTCAGGAGGAGTGCGGAGAGGCCGGGGCCTTGCGGGACGTGAGCACCTGGTCCACGATCCCGTACTCCTTGGCGGCGGCGGCCGTGAGAATCTTGTCGCGCTCGAGGTCGGCGTGGATCTTCTCGCGGTCCCGTCCGGTGTGCGCGGCCAGGGTGTCCTCCAACCAGGAGCGCATGCGGTCGATCTCATTGGCGACGATCTCGATGTCGCTGGCCTGCCCCTGCATCCCCTCCATGGCGGGCTGGTGGATGAGGACGCGCGCGTTGGGCAGAGCCAGACGCTTGCCCTCGCTGCCGGCGGCCAGGAGCACGGCGGCGGCGGAGGCCGCCTGCCCCAGGCAGACGGTCTGCACCTGCGGCTTGATGTACTGCATGGTGTCGTAGATGGCCGTGAGCGCGGTGAAGGAACCGCCGGGGCTATTGATGTACATGGTGATCAAGCCATCAGAGTCCTGCGACTCCAGGACGAGGAGCTGGGCCATGATGTCGTCAGCCGAGGCGTCGTCGACCTGAACGCCCATGAAGACGATACGTTCCTCGAAAAGCTTGGCATAGGGATCCTGACGCTTGAAGCCGTAGGCGGTGCGCTCCTCGAACTGGGGCAGCACGTAACGGGCCTGCGGCATGGCACCGGCCTGGCGGGCGACGGCCTCGAAGTAGGGACGGGTCGAGGACATATCAGTTGTCTCCGTTCTGCTTGCCGATCTCCCGGCTGGAGCGCACGATGTGGTCGACGAAGCCGTACTCGAGGGCCTCCTGAGCCGAGAACCAGTGGTCTCGGTCGGAGTCGGCGATGATCTCCTCCACCGTGTGACCGGTGTTGGCCGCTGTGATCTCCGCGAGCTCCTGCTTCATCTTGATGATGAGGTCGGCATTGATGCGGATGTCCGTGGCTGAGCCACCGGCCCCGCCGGAGGGCTGGTGCATGAGCACGCGGGCGTGCGGCGTGAGGTAACGCTTTCCCTTGGCGCCGGCAGACAGCAGGTGCTGTCCCATGGAGGCGGCGAGCCCTGTGGCCACGGTGGCGACATCGGGCTGGACGTACTGCATGGTGTCGTAAATGGCCATGCCGGCGGTGACCGAGCCACCGGGGCTGTTGATGTAGAGGTAGATGTCCCGCTCGGGGTCCTCGGCGGCCAGCAGCAGCATCTGCGCGCAGATGGCGTTGGCGTTGTCGTCGCGCACCTCGGAACCGAGCCAGATGATGCGTTCCTTGAGGAGGCGGTTGTAGATGGAGTCGGTCAGCCCCAGACCTGCACCGTTGGTATCGGCTGCCTGGGGCGGGGCGACCGCAGCGGGTGTATAGAGCTCGCTCACGTCAGTCCTCTCATGTTCGGTATCGCCAACGCTAACGCGGCGTCCCCGTCCGCGATGCCCGCCATGACAGCCTTTTCGCCCACGGCGCAGGCTTCTCACCCGCAGGTCGACGGCCCGGCCGCGTCACAGCTCACGGCGCGGCCCGGAGCCACCCGAGCGCCACGACCGCCAGGTCGACCACGATGGATCCCAGTAGCCATACCTGCCACCGGCTCGGGATCGCGGCGAGAAGCCACCACCACGCCCCCGCGCCGCGACGATCACCGCACCGGCGAGGACGAGGGAGTCCAGCACAGGCCAACGCCATGCACCAGGGAGTCCACCTCCGGAGCGAGGTCCTGCCAGCCATCGGGATGGTCCATCGTGGTGTGACCTTGATGGAGGCTCTGTCTGTCATCATGGCCGCGCTGACGCCGGTGCTCGAGCTGTGCTCCCGCACCGACCGCGCCACCGCCTCATGGCATGGTCACCCCAGCACTCGTAGCGTTGACGGCCTCCACAGCCCTCACACTCCAACACCGATCACCCCAACACGAAGGAGTACATATGCCCCCCGCTGCCAGCACCCCGTCCACCGAGTCTCTGTTCCGGCTCGGCCTCAACGAGGCCCTGCCGATCTCCGACGAGGCCACGACCTCACGGGTCGTCGTCAACAACGAGATTCTGCGCACTGTCATCTTCACCTTCGACACCGGTCAGCTGCTGACCGAGCACACCTCCCCTCGCGCAGTGATCGTCACGCTCCTGGAGGGCGAGATGGACTTCTCCATCGGTGAACGCACCGAGCGGATGAGTGCCGGAGACGTCATCTACCTGGCCCCCGGCGACCGTCACGCGCTGACGGCCGTGTCACCGTGCCGCATGCAGCTGGTGATGGTCGACGTCGACAAGGCGGGCACAACAACAGCCGCGAAGTAACCAAGAACAGGAGCGTCGACCGGAGGCTAGCCCACCGGCCGGCAGACCACGATCCAGTACCTGGAGTTGGGGGCGCGCAGGGTGAGACTCTCCGCGCCCCCACTCCTGTGAGTTCCGCAAAGTCAGGGACACATCAGGGCACCCGTTCAAGCCAGCGGAACCGCGGTCAACCACGAGCATCGCGCGCAGTGTCGCGCCTCACGCCGATT